>OLVO01002251.1_pt1 | contig 17970 bp, 10 predicted proteins | sample 1672571 | NCBI WGS metagenome assembly OLVO01 (sample SAMEA3136700, study PRJEB25190) | human gut metagenome | biome: human gut; feature: human-associated habitat; material: faeces | place: Austria | collected 2013
TTGTTCTTTGATGAATTGGAATAAACGGCCCCAAGTGCCACCGTAATCATTCAGTTTGTAGTCGCCTGTAAGGCGGATATAAATCACATTCCGTTCGGAGACATTTCTGATCTCTTTTTTTAGTTCCAGGTCTGGCCTGATAATCGCTGGTTTCATAATTACAAAGTTTTTATTGTTTCTATACTCTAAAGGTGAAATGCCATAAAATTGCTTGAACACTTTCGACAACGAAGAAGGAGAAGAGTAACCAATCCGATAGGCTATGTCGGCAATCGGAACATCCGAGTAGCGGAGTAGACGTGCGGCAGCTTCTGTCCGCGTCCGGACAATAAACGTACCAATCGGTTCACCGAGAAAAGCTTTCATGATCCGGTGAAAGTAAAAAGGAGAAAAGTTTGAAATTCTGGCCAGAGATTTTAAATCAATGTCTTCTCCCAAATGTTGGTTGATGTATTCCACTACAACATTTACGCACTTTTGATACTCTTCTTTGGTTGTTTTCTTCTGTTGCATAACTTCTTTTGGTATTTCACTTCGCAAAGGTATTGGTAAAAAAGCGAAATGACTTGTCCGATATTGCGGAAATGTCAATTACCTATTTTCTTTCTGTGATTGCCCGATTCCTTTTTTGAGAATTTATTTTGATATATAATGTACCTTACAGTGGTGTTATGGTGTGAACCATGACCAAATTTTTAACCGTTAATTGCGAAATTGATTTTCTTGTTTTAAATAATGTCAAAAACTAAAACAAAAAAGTTGGTTTTGTTATAAACAATTATTAAAATGACTATATTGTAACCAAATTATTAATAAAAATAGCCATGGATAAAACAATTGTAGGGAACAATGCCGGAAAGGTCTGGTATGCCCTGAAAGAAATTGGTGAAATTTCAATACCTGAATTGGCGAGAAGATTAAACCTAAGCGTAGAAAGTACAGCATTAGCGGCCGGTTGGCTGGCAAGAGAGAACAAAATTTGTATCCAGCGAAAGAACGGATTAATTGCTTTATCTGATGAAAGCACTTTCCCTTTTAGCTTTGGATAATTACAGATTTTGCGAGTGAGTATCTTTGAAGTTCCGTTAACTTGTAAGTAAGAAAATGTCGATATAAGGTATCACATGCAAAGTTTGAACTTAAGAAGTTTAATATTTAAAAGAGTTGCTCCGTAATAGGGCAACTCTTTTAACGTATAATAAACGTATAAAAATATCAAATCGTTCTTGTTGATAGGTAAAATATAGATACGTTCAGAATCCTACCCGCTTTCTTCCTAAAGAGAAATCCATGCCTTCGTAATTATAGATTTCAGCCAGTGTCATAGGTTGTGTCTGTTGGGGGATATCCAGCCCTTCTTCCTTTATTAGTTGGTTTACTTTGTCGGTTGTCAGGTCTTTAAATTCGTACCGGGCAGCCAGACGTCCTTTTCTAAGCAAGGCTTCGTCGATATCTTTTAGTGGAGCGTTGAATGTGCAGATAAATTTGATACATAATTCATCACTCAATAGTCCGTCGCTGATATTTAGTATGTTGACTAGTCCGGCATTCATGCGGTTTCCTCCGTTGCGGCTTGATAATAGCTCTTCGCAGTCTTCTACGATAAAGATCGAATTCTTTTGTTGACGGATAAAAGTGATAAAGCTAGGGTCCGAAAGTTTGTCTACCAGGTCGCCGCTCATATAAATCATTCTCTTTTTTCCGAGATTGATAAGATGACGGATATAAGTTGTTTTCCCCGTACCTTGTTTCCCGTGCAGAATGATTAAACCGCTTTTATTCTCCTCTAATAGGAAGTTTTCGATTTCAGCGGCTACGGGAGCAAAATCATTGTTATAGTGGCGGTCAATCTGAATGGCCGGCTTATTGATTTGCGATTGTTTCAGGCTGAAGTAGTTATGAGCGTATGTTACTATAAATAGGTTGTTCAGTTTCTCATTCTCCTTTTTGTGGTTTTCGCAAATCTGATTGATACGATCGATTTCTTCCTTATCAATATTGGAATAGGCTATTTTTATGCAATTATCAAAATAGCCAATCATTAAATTCTTTTTGCAGATAACGATGCAATCATACAACTCTTTTGTAGATGTATCTTCTTCTTCCTCCTCTTCCTCTTTTTCATTCTCAAAATGATTGCAATATATATGCTCGAATATATCGAACGCATCGTCTTGCTGATAAAGTTCTTTGATTTCTTTCAGGAAATCTTGGTTTACTTTATATTTCACCATTTTCATAGAAGGGAATCGTTTGAATATCTGATAGAATAGACTACAAATGCTACTGTCGCTGAACCAGCCTGTGGAGTAATCGAAAATATCTGTGAAATCTGCGAGTGTGTATTCTTTACTCATTTTTTCTTTTTATATAAATAGGACGGCAAAGGTACTAAATAAATCTATGATATGGACTTATCCGATTTATCATTTTTTTGAAAAACATTGGTATGATAGTTTCCTGCATTTATATCAGCGCGCCCCCTGCAAACGATTTTTCATTTTCATTTCTCATATTCTCATAGGTGACTGATAAACAGCAAATAATCAAATAAATAGCTTATGAGAAATACTTTCTAAGACGGCATTTCTCATAATACACCTTCTATTTTAGCTTAAAATTCACCTTATTCTCATAGTATTTCAGAGTATTTCTCATAGTTAAATACTATACTTCTCCTTTTTTCTGGTTGAAGATAAACTGTAGTTCCGATTGTCCCATATATTATGGGAAAATGTTCCCTAATATTATGAGAATTTATTCCCACAAAATAAGAGAATCTTTTCCCTGTTAATAGGGAATACCTTCCCACAATATATGGGACAAGAAGAATATGTACTTCCCTGATAATCGTTGACTAGTTGCTTCTTTATTCTTGTATAGGTTGATTGGAAAAACACTATGAGAAATGAATCTAACAAGTATGAGAAACAAGGTAAAATACGGGGTATTTGACGGAAAAACTATGAGAAATGCCGTCTTAGAAATCATTTCTCATAGTCTATTCTATTAGTTTTCTGCTATTTATGATTAATGAATGAGAATATGAGAAATGAAAATCATAAATACACTCTAGTAGGGTATCTATTTCAAATTAAATAGAAAATCATAATGCCCTGCTTCTACATCAACAGTCTGCTCCTTAACGCTCACTTTCTTCTTATTCTTTTTACATGAGACAGCATTATTAGGGATGCAAACTGTAGCCGTTGTTCCGGCAGGAACTGTCAATTGAAGATTCAACTGATTATCATCTTTCAACTTCCAATTAACAGCAATTGTGCCATAAGGTGATTCTTTCGTTACTTTTGCCCAGATCACACCGTTTGGTATTTGAGGATCGACATAGAAGTGACGATATCCAGGTTTAGCCTCGTCAAGACGTATTCCTCCTACAGCCTGATAAAACCAAGTACCAATTCCATTGTAACAATTGTGCACACGACTTCGTTCTCCGCTCCAATATTCCCAAGTCGCTGTCGCACCATGGTCAATCATATACAGATAACCGGGATAATCACGTTTCTTCATCATTTGATAGAAGAAATCCACTTGTTTATTCCGAACAGCCCATTCTGTCAAAATAGGTACTCCAACCAGACCAACAGCAATATGTCCTTTATATTTTTCTTCGGTCATCGTAACGACATTCTCTTTCACTTTATTGTACAAAGAATCAGGTACAACACCTACCAACATAGGATAGCACATATCCAACTGTGAACCGGTAGAATAGATCCCTTCATCCGCACGATAGAACGTCTGATGAATCAACTTGTTAAGTTTTTCTCTACGAATAGCAAACTCTTCCGCCTCTTCTCTTTTTCCTAATGTTATGGCTGTCTTATACATAGTGCTCAAGCATTCGCTGATAAAACAGTTACTTACCAAATCCACTGAAGCCTGATTACCTGCATCTACTCCCATAGGTGCCAGCCAATCACCCAAATACCAGTCACGGTATTTGGTATCGGGCCAACGTTTCAGCAAACCATCTACTGTATATTTATCAACATACTTAAACCACTCTTTCATTTGAGAATAATACTTCTCAATCAAGCGGGGATCATTATAGTTGACATACGTTCTCCAGGGAGCCTGTACAAAGAATCCGCACCAATACGGACCGCCGCCACCGGCACCCGGATTAGGACCAACATGCGGTAAACTTCCTCCTTCACGCATGGAGTCTCCCCATGTTTGCACCCAGTTTTCAAATGTTGGAGCTACATCGTACATCGTTTGCAAAGACATCGTTGAGGAGTTTCCATCACCACCATATCCTGCACGTTCCAAATGCGGACAGTCTACCATATATCCACTAAAAGTCAGACATTTCATCGTATACTGAATCATTTGGTGAATAGCATTCAAGTCGGCATCCGAACATTCAAAAGTTGCGGTCTGTTTATAATCTCCATAAATCTGCAGAGATTTCATAGCACCTGTTTCCGGTTTTTGAGGAAGATTGGAAATGCGCACATATCGAAAAGCGTGATGATTGAATTTATTTCTGAAGTATTCTCCTTGCTTACCACCAGATATATAAATATCACTTTCACCTTGCTTGTCAAATTCACCGTCTTTCGTCAAATTATCACTATATTCCATAATAACTTCATGACCTGCCGGCAATATAGGCATTTGCATCTCAAACCATCCGGTCTGAACCTTCCCCATATCTACCAGCCAGAGACTTTCACCCAGCTTCTTTACAGAAACAGCCTGCAAAATCTGATGTATCTTGTTTATCTCACACATTTGAGGGGAAGCGATATGATCGGGAACATTCACTTTCACAACAGGAGTCCATTTCATTTTGTCTAAAGCCTGTGTTGAAAGATCTCGCGGAAGAATCCTTCCATCCACCCTCTCACCTCCAAACTGCAAAGCACGCCAAGTACCTGTATCCGAATAGCCACTTTCACGTCCGTACCATGATCCGTCTGTCTTCGTTACGACTTCCCATTTACCATTTCTCAACACATCCAATTCTGCTTTTACCAGCGGACCTTCATAAGCTGCTCCGAAAGTCGTCGTTTTATACCAACCTTGTCCCAGCCAGATAAGCAAATCATTTTCTCCTTCTCTTAAATAAGGAGTAATATCATAAGTAACAATTAGTGAACGTTTAGATAAATGTGATACAGCAGGGGTCAGAACGTCCTCCCCAACCTTTCTCCCATTGATATAAATTTCGTGATAACCTAACGTATTTACATGCAGGAAAGAAGTCTCCCTTTGAGTCAGCTTCACTTTTTTGCGAAGAATAGGAGCACAAATCTTACCACCTTCAACAGAAGCCCCTATATATTCTCCTTTCATCTGTGACTGATCCAAGATGCCAACTCCAAAACGGGCAACAGGACTCCATGATGAAGCTTGTTTTTTAGCATCCCAAACGCGTACCCGCCAATAACACAAAGAACGAGAAGTTAAAGTCTTCCCTCGATAAGGTACCATAACCGAAGTTTTGGATTTCAATTTTCTGGTATTCCATAAGTCTGCTTTATCCTGCACCAACAGAATACTATCCGAAGCTACCTGTATTTCATAATAAGTTTGCCCGCCTTTCCAGCCGTCCCCCTTTAACTTCCAACTGAAGTGAGGAGTTACATTATCAATCCCCAAAGGATCAATAAGATTCTCACATTTTAATTCCGCCAAATAGAAAGGCGAAGTTTTCTCATTTCCATATACTATCATCGACAGACAACAGAAATAACAAATCAAACCTAAACATAACAATCGTTTCATTCTATTCATCTTCTATTATTATTCAACTCTTGCCAGCCTCACTTTATGAGTGACAGGTTTATTGATTTTATAAATTGTTTCAACGAGACTCTTTATATAATTGCTCCAAACTTCCCGTATTTCGGGGTTCATCGCTTTTATATACCAGTCGTAGCTCATCCTGAGAAACCCATCTTTAGGTAAGTACTCTTTTAGCTTATCAATAGCCTTCTGATCGTCTGCAAACAACAATCCTTCTTTTTTCAGGAATGAATATTCGGTCCACAAGTATTCTCTGAAGCGTTTCTCCACTTCAAACCGTTCTTCATTCAGATACATGATTTTCGCAGCTTGTTGATATTGAGGAGTATTTGGGTAATCTGCCAAATTCACACCATTCGCCAACTTTTCGGATGAGAGATTGTCAATAAACTGATTGTCTATAGTTAACCGATACATTCCTTTCTCTAAGTTTGTTACCTGAAAACGTTCCTGATTAAACTCTTCCATAAATGGAACCAACTGCATTGCATCGCGTTGTGACCTTTTATTTCCCCAGCCACTTCTAGAAATAGAATCCAGCGGATAAGGAAGAGCATACGCCAGATAATCAAAAGTCAGATCAGCTCCGTTCTTTTTCAGTTTTGAAATCTTACAGTTCTTATGAGTTATTACAGATGAATGATATGCATCAATAGATACTGACGACACTTCATCCCCAGCCAATCCCTGTGCTTTCAGAAACAAATAGGCCATAACCATCTGTCCATCATTATCCGGATGAATTCTATCTATCCTGCAGAATGTAAATGTAGAATCTGCCTCCTGCTCTTTTCTGCTTATCTCATGCATCGGTTGGTTAAAATCAACAAAACCCCAGCCATTCTTTTTAGCCGATGTACGTTGGGCATCTATGATTTTTAAAATGGCGTTATTCTTATTATGCAATATAAAATTATTAAACCGGGAAGTCTCATCATAAGGAGAACCACCAATCAATACTTTCTTTATTTTATTTTTAGCCAGTAAGCGTTCTTCTATTTCCCGATAGCTTTCCAATGACTTTGCAATCCGTTGTTCTGACAGTTCTTTTGCATTGTCTTTCATGTAAATATCATAACCGGTATCGTTCATACCGAAAGTTAGAGTCACATAAGTTGGTTTCCTGTTGAAAACATCATAGTCCAAGCGATCCTTCATATCCCACGCACTCTCTCCACCAATTCCGGCATTCATGATAGTAATCGGTTTATCCGGGAAACGAGTCATGTAATACAACCAGATAAATGAATGATAATGTCCGCCGTGAGTAATGCTGTTTCCTACAAATACGACACGTTCCCCTTCTTCAAACCGGGGTATTGTTGTTTGTGCCTGTAAGTAATCGCAATTTATATAAATTAAAGATAACAACAAGAGTATCCTCATTTTTAGTCTATTAGCCATTTTCTTTATTCTTTTAATCAAACCATAAAGATAACCGTACAACAATCAATCTGCTATATCCAGCTTATTCTTCTCTGCTTTCCCATACTGTTTCACCAATACACTTACGCCTCCTTTCAACAGTTCGGGAGTTGCCTCCATAGTGATAACCTTTTCTTCACCAGGCATCAACGTCGCATAATTATCGGACATAATTATTGGAAGTATTCTTTTCTGCGTAGCCTTATTAACAAGCCTCACCCGATTAGCAAAAGCCACAGTCTCGGAATTGTTCTTTACAGCTATCTTCATCTTTCCGTCAGACATCGATTTATCCACCAATCGGCAAGACAAATCGGCCTCTGGGAGTGTATTCAGCAATGTATAATCAAGATCATTCACACCATTCCGCCAATAGAAGTTTTCAGAGATTAGATTACCTTTGACATCTGTCAGTTCCAACTTGATAAAATGAAGCGGAGTCAGTTCTTTTATCTCTTTTGGTTTCTCACCGTAGATTTCGAATTCGAACAATGAATATCCAAACTGTGTGGCACGGCTGATGCCTGCCAATTTCACATAACGTGCTGTAACAGGTTCCAATTCAATCTGTTCAGTACCACCTCTTCCATCTTTGTTGGCATAAACGGTTTTCCATTCTTGCGCATCATTCGATACTTGCAGTTCGTATTTCTTAGCACAAGCTGCCTCCCATTTCAAAATAGCCTTTTCTATCTTTTCTTCTTTACCAAGATCAATGTATATCCATTGAGGATCACTGTATGCACTTTCCCAACGACTTCCGGCTCCTCCGTCAGTAACCATTGAAGCGCTTTTAGAGGCACCTGTTGAAGAAGAAGCTACAGCCTTCTTTCCATAAGCCAGATTGAAAGGGTTAAAGTTCAAAGAAAATGCTTCTGCAATGTTGCTGGCTACCACATCGACCTGTTTTGTCTGTCCGTATGCAGGCACTTCTTTTCCATTCAAGTCGTAAATTGTAGCTGTAGCTATTGCACCTTTCAAATCCTTTGCTGTAGTATTTATTACTTTTATGCTATTATTGGAAGCATTCCATTGGATATGTAAAGGTTCACAAGCCTTTTTTGCTCCCCAATAAGCGCCTGTAGGATCGTAATAATAGTCGTAAGTCTGCCATACAAACGAGGGATAAGCCGGATGGCTCATCCAGATCAGAAGTCCGGCTGCATCATTCCACATCTTATCGTTCCAAGCCTCATACATACCTTTCATCACTTCGAGATTCAGCATTTGCGCTTTCTCGCAGAATTCTTCCAGTCCGGATGATTCTCCGTACTGTGTATTCACTGAATTCTTATAATTAACCGGGTTGGCATTAGACGCTTCCTTACCGAAGAAATGTTTGTTCCATACATTGTCATCATCATTCTTCAACTGCTCATCAGTAGGCAGAGGCCACCAGTCTTTTTCCGGGATAAATTCTTTGATGCTTTCAAATGTGGGGAAAGTGGCCGTTCCTATTTCTGTACGCATACCGTAACCGTGATCAATACCGTATGGATAAGCCGGTGTATTAAATGCCAGATTACTGCCTGAAGTTTCAAAATGGTGTCTTGGAGGTTGATTTCCCCACCAACCACTTCCGGACAGTCCATCCTGATTGGAGCAAGACTTATACATACGGTCATTATTGTCCTCTTTCGCAATCATTTCACGTAGGTAATTATCCAAATCAGGTGTCGGATGCGTTTCATTTGCTCCACACCAAATAGCTATAGAAGGATGGTTTCTAAGGCGTCTGACTTTATCAAGGGCATTCGCTTTAAATGCTTCCGGTTGCGCCACGTCATTGTATGCTACATATAACCAGAAATCATTCCATACCATAATTCCATATTTATCACAATAATCATAAAACTCATCATCTGTAACACAACCAGTCCATAGACGGATCATATTGTAATTCATCTCCTTATGAAGTCTGATTTTCGTTTCATACTCTTTGCCCTGACAGCGAAGCAGATATTCGCTCATTCCCCAGTTTCCACCTTTCAGATAGATCTTCTGTCCGTTGATAAAGAATGTAAGAACAGGATATCCCACTACATTATCAACCATTTTATACTCATACTTCTTGATACCGAATGTCATTTCTTTTACATCCGACACTTTTCCATCTACAGAACAAGTCAGCTTACAAGTATAGAGATTGGGATCACCATAACCATTCGGCCACCAAAGCCTCGGATGATCAACAACCAATTGCGCTATGTCATCTTTGTTAATAGATAGTCTGGCTGTTGTTCCTCCTTCTACCCGAATGTCTTTAGAGAAAGAAATATTCCCCGGCTGAATCACTCCGGATACAACGACTTCTTTTGGGGAAGAAGAAGCATTTCTAATATCTGTTGAGACAGAAAGCTCTGCTTTCTGCAAGGTCGGTAACTCTGAACGTACCCAAGGATCTTCCATCACTACATCTCCCGTTACCACAAGATAAGCATTGCCTGTGATACCAGCCAGACGTCCCGGTACGTATGGCATCCAGTCCCAACCGGCACCAGCCAGATAACTGGGGCTACACGCAACTCCATACGGGTCTTTAGCCTTACGCGTCTTTTTCTGATCGGCATCGGTAATCAGAACAGCTATCACATTCTTACCGGATTTCTTTATCAGATTAGTTACATCAAACTTCGAACGTAACATGTGACCGCTTACATCTTTAGTAGATGTTTTTGTTCCTGATATCTTCTCGCCATTAAAATAGAAATCGGCAAAGCGGTTCGTATTGTCGAAATGAAGCCATACCCGCTTCCCCTCCGAATAAGAAGACGGGAGTTCGAATTCCGTACGATACCAGAAAGGACGGTTATAAAACGTTTCGTCTACTTTATAAATATTATCGGCATAATTAGGATCAGGAACGATTCCTGCTTCAACATAAGCAGTAAAAACAGTTCCGGGAACCACACCTTTAACGTAATCGGACATTTTAAATTCCGGAGTAGAAATCTGTTCTCCGGTTATGTTCTCTAAATCTGCCTGGGGTTTCACTTCCCAGATAATCCGAGGATTAGAGCTGTTCAAAGACATCCATGTACTCTGCTCTGCACACCCTGTCTGGATTAGAGCCAATATAACCGATACAATGATAAGCCCAAGTTTATTCATCATACTATCAAGATTTTAAAGTAACAATTTGTTTTAGAGTATGTTATTCAATCAAAGTCCCCACTCAACATTAGGTTTATCACCCATAAACAGCTCCAATGTACCTCCGGCTGCAATGTCCGCAAAATCAAGATAACATTTATTGTATTCCTGACCGTTCAACAAGGCTTTTTGTATATAGACGTTATTTATGCTGTTATTATGAGCTATCACCGTGAATTTCTTACCAGTATAATAGCTGGGATCAAGATTGAACTCTACTTTATCAAAAACCGGACTTGTAATCTCCATACGTGTATTTCCCGGACAGGAAGGATGAATACCGGAAGCAGCCAACACATACCACGCCGACATCTGACCTACATCTTCATTGCCAACAATTCCTTCAACTTTGTTTGCATAAGCCTTTTCACATGTATAGCGTGTCCATTTTTGAGTATACCAGGGAACTTCAAGCTGATTGAACAAAAAAGGAACAAAGTGCACAGGTTCATTCGCATGGTTATAATATTCATTCCACAGCATATTAGAAGGAGTTTTATTAAAGAAATCTGTTAAATCCGCAATAACTTTCTCCTTACCACCCATCAAATTCACCATTCCCGGAACATCGTGAGGTACAAACCAACCTTGCTGATAAGAGTTTGCTTCTATACACCCATACCATTCTTTAAGACGTGCATTCTCCGGCCATTCTACCCATGTACCATCTGCTTTACGGGGACGGAACCATCCCTTTTCTTTATCAAAAATATGATGATATGCCTGTCCCTTTTCATAGAAACATTTGGCATCGTCTTCTTTCCCCATAGCTTTCGCTAATTGAGATATACACCAATCAGTATAAGCATACTCCAAAGTGGTTGAAATACTCAATGGTTCCGGAGCATACCCCAATGAATCATTACCAAAATGACGGGATGTGTTAATGGCATAACGATATGCTTTCTCTGCATCATACGTACGAATCCCTTTGATATAAGCATCTGCCAAAACAGACAAAGCAGGATTTCCCAACATACAGCCGGAATAGGAATTCAGCAATTCCCAACGTTCATAGTATTCGCGCCCACTCTGATCTGCCATAGTAATCAATGAGTTCAGTTCATCACTTACTAAACGCGGATTAATTATAGTCTGCAAAGGAAACTGACTACGAAATACATCCCATCCACTGAATATAGTACGTTTTGTAAAAGTGCTGTCAGCCGTATGTATTTTATAATCACCGCCTACATAACGTCCGTCTACATCTGTATAGATACGAGGATCAATCATCGTATGATACATGGCAGTATAGAATATCGTTTTTTCATCATCCGTACCACCGGATATCCGGACACGATTAAGTTCTTTGTTCCACAATTCAGTAGCTTCCTGCTTTACTTGTCCAAAATTTTTAGAGGCTATTTCTTGTTCAAAGTTATTTGCAGCACCCTCCATATCAACAAAAGAGATACCAACTTTCATCTCTACAGTCTCTCCCTCCTTCGTTGGAAATTCAGTAAAAAAGCCCAGGTGTTTACCCGTCAGTTCTTTCTTGTCTTTTATAACCGGAGCTTGTGATACACGAGTCAAATAAGGAATACTCACTACTTCATCACGTTTCCGAACCCAATGTTCGGGAATATCTGCACTCCAAAAGCCATAATTAGTCAAAGGTTTACTAAATTGTGCATAATAATAAACGGTATAATCGGCTTTTCCTTCACCATTACCCCATCCACCACCATCAGGTGTACACTTCATCCATCCTTGAATAGTGTAATCATCTACAACTTTAATATACTGTGAAGTAGATGTTCCCCCTACTCTACGAGCTAAATCAATCTGAATACGCGATTGGTCACTAGAAGGATAAGTAAAATGTAAAATTCCACAGTGCGGTGTCGCGCTACTTTCTACTTTGATATGATAATCAGTCAATTCTACCGAATAATATCCGGCCTTAGCCGTTTCAGTGGCTTTGTTATAAGCCGAACGATATCCTTTTATACTATCATTATTCTCTTTACCTGCCACTTTATATAATTCACCAGTTGTAGGCATCACAAGAAAATTGCCCAAATCACCAAACCATCCCACACCACTCATCTGGGTAAAGGCAAATCCTTCGATTGTCTTATGTTCATCACTGTATCCGGAACCGTTATCACCTCCCGTTATTGTATTAGGACTAACCTGTACCATACCATACGGAGTCGTAGCTCCGGGAAAAGTTTTACCTAATCCGTGATAAACACCGGCAGCCCCTACACTAGTACTGGCACCAATAAACGGGTTTACATAATCGGTCGGAACCCAATCTTCCGATACGGTATTGGTTGATGAGCAACCCGTCATCCAACACAAAAAGCAAACAATTAAAAGATTAGCAGTCGCTTTATACATAACAATAATCTAATTATTTTAAGTCAAACTAAGAACGAAAGTCTTAATACCAAACCGAGGCATTGAAATCGTCATTTCCGATTTACCTGCACGTGTTTTTATCTTCTTTCTTTCGATACATTGTCCATTCAAATCAACTTCCTCCACTCCGGATAATGGCATGTCAATGGTAACCTTTTGTAATTTTTCGTCTCCTTCAGAATTGAACAGGCGCAATAGTACCTTTCCATCTTTCATTTGAAGAGCACTCACTTGATAACCAGTATTCTGTAAATCAATAAATGATTTCGATTCCGGTTTTGCCACTGGATAGCAAGAATGCAGCAATGGTTCATTCCAACAATCGCTATCATCTGCGATTGATGCTTTGTCCCATTTGCCACGATGAGGTATAATTGCATACTTCATCCTCAAAGGGTGTGTTATTTTATAATCAGGTCCCCAAAGTCCTCCACCCGAATATTGAGCAGTCAGTCCTAGCGGATAGTCCTCTCCATAAGAATAAGAAGTAGTATGGTCTGATAATAAAGCCAGAGCATAGTCGCCTTCCTGTTCAGCCAAGTCAACCCAATGAAGTATAATATTATGTTTGATTTGATCCCAAGAGTCAAAGAAAGTATCAGTCAGTTTGCTTTCGCATACATCAAACGGTGCATTTTTATAAACACGGGGAGAATGTAAATCAGTCGGGAATAATACACTTAGTTTAAACCGATCGTCACAATAAGCCCGACGATTATCACGCCAACGTTCCTCTTTATATTCACCAATACCTACATTCTTTTTCCAGTCAACCGTCAAATCAAAATCGATTCGTCTCGTTCCTTTAGTGAGAGTGATTACTTGTGTAAACGGATGGGAAGCAATCTCACCCTCTATCTTAATTTTTTGCTCATATACATTATCCCTTACTACTGTCAGCTTGGCCGGAGTCTCTATAGAAGAACGAAATTTACCTTCTTCATAAAAAAAGCCTCGTAACTCCCCTAAAGCATATTTATCCGTTTTACCTGCAAAATCCTTATTCCCTTCTTTTTTAGCTATCAGGCTTTTTATGGTTCCTCCCTTTGATAAGTCAAAAACAATTTTATACATATCATTTTCAACCACGTATTCCTGTTTATTCACCTTATTACCTTCCAAAACGAATCTACTCTCCGAAGCCTCTTTCTTACCGGCTTCTTTCTTTTTTATACAATACGTGGAATAACCAAAGGGAGGAATCTCTGCCTCAAAAAATAATCTTATCTCTTTACCTTCATTTTCTACCAAAGAACCTATATCTTTACCTTTCCAGTCATAGACACTTAAATCCGCATTTTCAGATTCCGTAGGCAGAAGAACATTTACGACTTCCTTTCTTCTCATTCCTAATGTATTAAAAACACGTATATATTGCTGTTGAGCATTATTTTGCGGAATAAACTTTTCATTAAAGCTCTGCATAGATGCCTCAATAATTCCATCTGCAATATGATTGGTACTATCTGTCCATCGCTTAATCTGATCAGCCCATGTTCCTTTCCTATTCAGTCCATTATAAGGCACAATCCATGAATCATGATGTTGTGCCAACATCAGTGTACGCCAAGCCTCATCCATATCTGCTTGTCGACAAATATATTTATTTTCCAGATAAGCCATTACAGACATTTTCTCTGCCATGACAATTCTATTTTCTGAAACACGTACTTCTTGCGCTATTTTTTGCAAAACCTGACTTCCCCACATAAGATTCACATGTATATCTTCCTGTGAAAAGTACCAATTATCATCCGTTTTTCCGATGGAGACATTTTCAATGTAATCTCTCCATGTCATATATATAGAGTTATTTTTTGTGTTCTTTCCACTTCCCAGCCATGGGCCGTTTTTCCATCCCGCATCCTGAAAACACATACCAACGGGGTGTTTGATACCTGCGTTACGGCAATCTTTTAAATAAGCATCCGAATTTCCCCAAGCAGTTGTCTGCCAAGTTGATCCCGGCTCTAGTTTTTCACAAGCATATCTGGGAACGGTCAAGATTGCAGTCCCGTCCGGTCCCACCCAATTAACCAATTCTCCGCCATAAGCAGCAGTATACCCTCCCCAACAGGTGTTGGGACATTTCAATACAGCATATTTAAAGCCGAACTGTTTAAGGATTTGTGGCAAGCAACTTGTGAAGCAAGGTTCTTCTACCGAATAGGTTACAAAATCCACCCCCGGAAAATGTTTGTTTATTTTAGCAATACCATATTGAAACTGTCTTATTATACTCTCTCCCGAGATATTATAGCAATAAGGCTGTGCATAAGTAGGATTCGTAAACTCTACCTGGTCACTGGTAGCCATCTCTTTAAAACGCAAATAAGCCTCCGGAGTCTGTACTCTGACTGTATCCCATGTTTCAGGCTCTATCTCCATACAAATTCGCCAGTCCGGATGCATAGCCAGCTGATCCACAAGAAATTGAGTTTTCCACTTTACCGGATAATGGCCATATATCCCGCCATGATACCCATCAACAAAATAAGCTTGTTGAGAATAAACATTTGCATAAAAGAAAACAGTCAGTAATATGATATAAATTTTATTCATGGTATCCTAAACCTATTTATCTTTATGTTGCTCCATTCTACACATAAATTCATATAATTTATGTTGGACAACTTCTTTATTATTTTCATATTCCGGAGATATCCAATCAACGAGTGCCAGCAAATTCTGATTTTCTATAAATTCTTCTTTCAGCCTTTCGTTGTTTTCCACTTCTATGAGAAACTCTGTTTTTTCATCAGAAGTAAATTCATCCGCAAAATATTTATTCAGACAATTCTCCATATACACAGTCCTTTTTTATCAAAGAACGATTATCTCAATAAATACCCCTAAAAAATACCGATAAAATCATTAAAAAGTTATGCAGCCAATGTTACATTGAGTTTTGCTCTCAACTTTTTTAGTGCTATTCCCATCTGACATTCCACTGTATTTACCGAAATGCCCAAACGTTCGGATATTTCCCTATACTTCAATCCTTCCATGCGGCTTAACAAAAATATGTCACGACATCTTTTAGGCAAACTATTGATAGCATCCCGTATCAGTTTCTCCATCTGATTTCTTTCTGATATATCATATACATCAAAACGATCCAAAGATTGCAATTTCAGATTCAACTCAATCTCAAAAGAAGCCTTCACATTCTCGACATACTTTTGCTCGAATACTTTATGCTTTAAATAATCCAAACATTTGTTTCTCACAAGTCTGAAAAGATAAGCATTCATATTCTCAATATGATTCATTGACTCTCTCTTTTCCCATAAGTCTGTAAACACATCTTGTGTTATATTCTCAGCATCCTCTTCCGACATCACAAATTCTTTTGCAAACCGAACTAGCTTGGGATAATAAATAAGATACAATTCTGAAAAACTCATAGTTGTGTGTTTCTTTAGATTAGTATTCAGTTATCAAAAATCTTGTGATGCAAATATAGAGATGAAAAAAGCCTACTTCTTAGTGGAAGTAGGCGGGAAAGTAAACGTTTTATAGATCAATTACTGCATATACATTTAATAATCAACAGCTTACAACAAGACCATTTTTTAATTTTGGTAAACCGGATAGAATCATTTTTGAGACAAAGAACCAAGCTTTTTTACCTCCTCCTCAAAGATATTACTATCAAGAGTGGACATTCTCTTCACTTTACTCTTATAATTATAGATTGTCTGCACAGAATAATGCAAAAATACAGCGATCTGTCCAACATCGGTAATTCCTAACCGTATCAATGCAAATATGCGTAATTCTGTATTCAGTTGGTCCTTTTCCAGTTTATAACGTTCCTCCGGTTTCAACAAAGAATTGAACTTTTCCACAAAGTTAGGATACAATTTAAGGAACGCTTTATCAAAGTTATGATATAGTTCTTCAAGTTCCTTTTCAAAAGGTCGGGAGGATGACTTATATAAATCATCAATCTGTCCGGTCTTGATTTTCCTGTTCACATTCTTCCTGTACTCATCGAGTTTATTAATATAAACGGCACATTGATTCATAAAATACCCCACATATTTTTCCTTAATCAGATTAGCTTCGTCGAGATTCTTATTCAGCCCGACCAGTTCCTCATTCATAGCTTTAAGATGCCGTTTAGCCCGGGATACAATTTTTGTTTGTTTATATGTAAAATACAGGGTGATAGCAAGAGCTACCACAAACAAGCTAGTCAGAAATATATAGAAACGGAGGTTCTGCTTTTGTTTTTCCAACCGGATCAAGTATGTATTTTCAATAATCGGATGGATGCGGGCAATTACTGTATTCTTAAAACGAGAATTATAAAAGATGGCATCATCCAACGCTACTTTAATATAATTATAAGATCTATCGATATCTCCTTTATGATATAAATTAACTGCCAATGTCAATAATGCCTCATTCTCTTTGACAGCCAGTTTTGTATCTGTCATAGCAGCCAGCATTAGAAACTTTTCTTCCAATGCATAATTCCCAATCAACCGATAAGCCCTGGCAAGTCCCATAGCCATCATAGCATAGCCATGAGATGCCGGCTCTTGTTTATCATATATCTCTGTCAAAATCAGAAGAGCCTCTTTGGTACTTCCCTTATCTTGAAGCTTCACAGCTTTTTCTTTTCTATATTCATCCGACTGGTCAAATAAGATGCTCATCACAGTATCCCGATAAGCCTCTTTTTCCGATATATACTCGTTTGAAAACCGTACATCGTCCGTGTATTTAATGAGATTTTCATAATAACGTATACGATTCCAGCAATACAAAGCTTTAAGATGATCGGGTAAATCGGCACACCTAATCGACTTAAAAATATCATTAGCTTGAATAAACAAACCTGATAAAGAATAGACAAAAGCCAACCGAAGCTGCTCTTCCAAAAGATATTCTTTATTACCAATTATTTTTGCTATATCAATATTCTCATGAATATATTGTTCCGCCGAGTCACAAACAAAAGTCTCATATTGGTGGATAATTTCTTTATTTAAATTATATATATCCTCCAATGAATTAAGACCAACCTTCTTTTTCTTCAATTCTTTTATGGTGGCTTCTTTTTTCTGGGTATATATCAAACGTTCAGAAATCACTTTGTCCAACACCTTCAACAAAGAATCATTCTCACTATCTGCATAGAGATAAAACAAGGAGTTTAGAAGGAAAAATAAAAACCAAAGTGTGCGTTTCATATTAGTATATTCTTTCTTAATCTGCAAAAAAATGTATTTT
>OLVO01002263.1_pt1 | contig 17916 bp, 19 predicted proteins | sample 1672571 | NCBI WGS metagenome assembly OLVO01 (sample SAMEA3136700, study PRJEB25190) | human gut metagenome | biome: human gut; feature: human-associated habitat; material: faeces | place: Austria | collected 2013
CGCCGTTCTGAAAATCGGTCTGCCTGCCCTGCGCGCTGCCCTGGATCAAGGGGCTGGCCTGGAGGAGGCGGGGACGGCTGCCCTTCTGGCCCTAGCGGCGGGCACAGTGGACACCAATTTGTTTGCTCGGGGCGGCCTGGAGGGGCAGCGGTGGGCCGTCCAGCAGGCCGGGGCCCTGCTGGAGGGCAGCCCCCGCCCCAATCTGGAGGCCGTGCGGGAGCTGGACCGGGCCATGATCCAGAGAAACCTCTCTCCCGGCGGCTGCGCTGATTTGCTGGCAGCGTCATATTTTTTATACTTTATATCAAATTGAAGACCTCACTGATCTGAACAAGCAATTGTCATTGTTCCAGTCAGCCGGGAACATTTTGAGCCAGAAACCATTGCGCTGCAATAGTTTCTGGCTTTTATATTGGTATAGCTTCAGTGAACAGAACCACCATCTCTGTTGGCGAGTATAAAAAAGTTTTAACTGCAGGACACGAGTGAAGCAAGTTGGTAAATAGCAACCGTACAATGTGAGAAAAATCATAATAACAAGTAGAATGCTATTTTAATAGCGGTGGAGCAAGTGATACAGGAGAAAAGTTTCAGTGTGCCTTGATATGCCGGCCAGTAACGGTCCCTTATAGGACCTGCTCAAGCCTCCGACTTAACCCGAGGTTTTGACTTAGCTTACTATAAAAATATAAACAGGGCATAACCAAAGTATAGAACATGTAATAAACGAGATCTGTCCCCCTGTTATGCCACTGGGGCATTCTTTCTCCGGTTGCCAGGAAAGGAGATTACATGGGACGCTCTAAATAGCTAGGTGCAACTGTTTGATATCTATATACCCGGATTTCAACAAAAAATTTGAAATTGAGATTAGGGGAAAGTATTTATGCGAGATACAAAAGAAAATGCTATTCGTAATGGAAGCAATCGAGCAAAGGAAAACCCTGATCTGGCTGAATTGGGTCGAAATATTCAATCGTGGCGTGAACGGGCTGGAATGACACAGGAGGCTCTGGGCCTAGAAATTGGAGCGGATAAGGGTAAGATTTCCCGGTACGAATCTGGCCAGATGATAATGAAAGTAGACCGTCTTTTTCAAATTGCTGAAGTACTTCAAGCACCTTTAGATGAACTGTGTCCAAAATGGTTATGCAGAGAAGAACAGATTGGTCCCAGACTATACAAACTTGCAAAAATAATACATACACTTCCAGCAGAAACGCAAACGATTTTTTTCTGTGCGACAGAGGCAATGGCGGTCGGCCTTCAGGCAGGTGAATAAGCAGAACAGTTGCCGTTTATGGGAGCAAATCGTACAGATCTTGTGAGAAAGGCCAGAGAGGAAAAGGCAGCACGGATGCTGTCTTTTCCTCTCTGGCCCCTCATTTTGGAAAATACCGCAGCAGAATTTTTAGAACAAATGTGCTATAATCATACCCATAAAAGAAGGGTGGGGAGGCTTCACTATGGCCATTGAAAACGGCGAATGGATCATGCGGGGCATGGACTGGGACGACGCTGCCCGCATCCAAAGCTGGGAGGAGCTCATTCGCTGGATCGATGAGATCGGCTTCCTGCCCCTGTTCCAAAACGAGATAGACGGCTTCTCCGTGGAGGAAAACACCGCTGATCTCTATTGGTGGACCGGAGACCCGGTCCAGGACCCCTGGGAGTGGCGCGCACTTATCGCCCGCAGCGGCCGGGTGGCCTACGGCAAATTTTTCGGCAAACGGGCCGGCTTCATCTCCAAAGCCTGGTTCCCGCACTTTGCCAACTGGCGTCGGGATGGCTATGACTTCGACAGCCGGTGGGAGGACGAGCGGGCCACCATGCGTCAGAAGCGGATCATGGACCGCTTTCTGGAGCAGGAGGAGTGGTTTTCCTCCGATTTGAAGCGGCAGGCCGGATTCGGAAAAGGCGGAGAGAAAAATTTTGAGGCCACGGTCACAGACCTCCAGATGGGAGGCTATCTGCTCATCCGGGACTTCCGCCAGCGGATCAACAAGAAGGGCGTGCCCTATGGCTGGCCCATCTCCGTCTACACCACCCCGGAGGCCCTGTGGGGTTATGATCACATCACCTCCGCCTACTCTTTGGACCCAAAGGAGTCCAAAGCGCTGGTCTACGCGCAGGTGCGAAAGAACTTCCCGGAGGCTGCGCCGGAGACGCTGGATGCCGTGCTGGGATGGACTCAATAACGGGACTGTATCCGTGATATACTAAAAACAAGGAGGGTGAAGGATCATGAAGGAACGGACCTACGTCTGCTGTGATTTGAAATCATTTTACGCCAGCGTAGAGTGCGTGGAGCGAGGCCTGGACCCCATGATCACCAATCTGGTGGTGGCGGACCAGCGCCGCACGGACAAGACCATCTGCCTGGCCGTCTCCCCCTCCCTGAAAGCCTACGGCATCCCGGGCCGCGCCCGGCTTTTTGAGGTGGTGCAGAAGGTGACGGAGGTCAACGCCCGGCGGAAGTGGAACGCCCCCGGCCACCAGCTCACCGGCTCCTCCTGGCACGACCCAGAAGTGCAGAAGAATCCCGCTCTGGCCCTGGACTACATCGTGGTTCCGCCCCGGATGGCCCACTATATCGACTGGAGCACCAAGATCTACAGCGTCTATCTGAAGTATATCGCTCCGGAGGACATCTACCCCTACTCTATCGACGAGGTGTTCATGGACCTGACCAACTACCTGGACACCTACAAGATGACCGCCCGGGAGCTGACCCGAACCATCATCCTGGACATTTTAAAGACAACCGGCATCACTGCGGCGGCGGGCATGGGCACCAATCTGTACCTGGCCAAGGTGGCCATGGACATCGTGGCCAAGCATGTCCACCCGGACAAGGACGGGGTGCGCATCGCCAAGCTGAATGAAATGACCTACCGGCGGCTTCTCTGGGACCACCGACCTCTCACCGATTTCTGGCGGGTGGGCAAGGGTTATGCGACGAAACTGGAGGCCCATGGGCTGTACACCATGGGGGACGTGGCCCGGTGCTCCATCGGGAAACCGGGAGAGTACCACAATGAGGAACTGCTGTATAAGCTGTTCGGTATCAACGCGGAAATTCTCATCGACCACGCTTGGGGCTGGGAGCCCTGCACCATCGCGGACGCGAAGGCGTACAAGCCGGAGAATAAGAGCATCGTCTCCGGCCAGGTGCTCCAGTGCCCCTATGACTTCCAGAAAGCCCGCCTGGTGGTGCGGGAGATGGCGGACGCTTTGGCCCTGGACCTGGTGGACAAGGGGCTGGTGACCAATCAGCTGGTCCTCACCGTGGGCTATGACCGGGAAAACCTGGACAATCCCAGCCGGGCCGCCCAATATAAGGGCCCTGTCACCGCCGACCGATATGGGCGGAAAATCCCCAAGCACGCGGTAGGGACGGAGAATTTTCCTTACACATCTTCGGCCAACGACCTGCTGAGAGCGGTCACCGCCCTCTATGACCGGATTGTGGACGAGAATCTGCTGATCCGCCGCGTGAGCATCAGCGCCAACAAACTGTTGGACGAGGCCAACGCTCCCAAAGAAGAAGCGGAGCAGCTGGACCTGTTCACCGACTACGCCGCCAAGGAGCATCAGGAGCAGGAAGACAGGGTTGCCCACGCCAGGGAGCGCAAGCTCCAGGAGGCCATGCTGGACATCAAGAAAAAGTACGGCAAGAACGCCATCCTCAAGGGTATGAACCTGGAGGAAGGCGCCACCGCCCGGGAGCGGAATCGGACGATTGGAGGGCATCAGGCATGAGTGGGAAGTACGACGATATACTTCACCTGCCCCATCCCACCTCCGCTAGACACCCGCGAATGCCCATCTCGGAGCGGGCGGCCATCTTCAGCCCCTTCGCCGCCCTCAGCGGCCACGCGGGGGCCATTGCGGAGACAGCCCGCCTGACGAAGCAGAAGATGGAGCTGGACGAGGACACCAAGGCGGAGCTGGACCGGCGACAGGCGGTTCTGCTGGAGCATATTGCGGAACAGTCAGAAATCACGGTCACCTGGTTCCAGCCGGATGAGCGGAAGGACGGCGGGGCTTACCTTACGGCTACCGGGCGGCTAAAAAAGCTGGACGAGATCCAGAGAGTGCTGGTCCTGACGGACAGGACGGAAATTCCGCTGGACGATGTAGCTTGGATCAGGAGCGATCATTTTCAAGAGCAGGAGTAAACTAAACAAGAGTAAATCGAAACGGGAGCGCATCACAAACGGTACGCTCCCGTTCCGGTTTTCTGGAGACAATAGGCGCACATCGCCGGAAAGGAGAAACCCATGAACATCCGCAAGCCCACAGACTATAGCTCCATGTATGTAGCACTGGATCAGCTCATGGAAACGACCATACCACAGGTAGAGCTATACTTCGAGATGGGACGAGTTATCTGTGCCAGATCGGAAAAGGGGGCAGCAGTGGCCGCTTCAGAGTATCTGCAGGCCACATACCCGGACACCACGGGTTTCTCCCCCCGTAACCTGCGCCGGATGAGGGAGTTCTTCCGCACTTACGAAAATAATCCCAAACTGGCAAAGCAGGCCATGCGGATTAGCTGGACACAGAATGTAGTCATTCTAGAGGCAGAGCTGACAATGGAAGAACGCACCTGGTATCTGCGGGCGGCAGAGCAGTTCAGCTGGTCCAAGAAGGAACTGAATGATCAGATCCGTGCCTCCGCACATCTGGAATCCGCCCTCGACGATGCCGATGGAATGTGCTATACTGATCGGGAAGAAACGGTTCAGGAGTGCGAGAAACAGGATGACAAGGATACTTTTTGTGTGTCATGGAAATATTTGCAGAAGCCCAATGGCCGAGTTTGTGATGAAAAACTTGGTGAAAAAGGCGGGATTGGAGAAGGAAGTCCACATCGAATCAGCGGCTACCAGCCGGGAGGAGATCGGCAATCCTGTGTATCCTCCCGCCCGGCGGAAGCTGGCCCAGCACGGGATAGACTGTACTGGCAAAACGGCCCGCCTGCTTCAAAACAGCGACTACGATCAGTACGATCTGCTGATTGGGATGGATCGGGAAAATCTCCACGATATGTACCGCATCTGCGGCGGCGATTTCGATGGGAAGATGCACCTCTTGATGGAGTACACAGGGAAGCCCAACCAGGAGGTAGCCGATCCCTGGTACACCGACGATTTCGAGGCTACCTGGAGGGATGTGTTGGCAGGGTACCAGGGAATTTTAAAGGAAATGGGGAAACACCAAGATGGATAAGCTGGTCGTCCGTGGAACGGAAATCAATGTGCAGTGGAATCCCAATCGGGATGACTATATCAGTCTGACCGATATTGCCCGCATCAAGGACAGCGACAACCCCAGATATATTATCCAAAACTGGATGCGCAATCGAAATACGATTGAATTTCTCGGGGTCTGGGAGAGCCTCTACAATCCCGATTTTAACCGTGTCGAATTCGATGCGTTTAGAAGTCAGGCCGGTTTGAACAGCTTTGTGATGACACCTCAAAAATGGATTGAGGCCACCCACGCGATTGGAATCACAGCAAAGGCTGGCAGGTACGGTGGGACATATGCACACAAGGAGATTGCATTTGAGTTTGCATCCTGGATCTCAGTGGAATTCAAGCTGTATTTGGTCAAAGAGTTTGAACGATTAAAGAGTGAAGAGCTCAGACAGCTTGGGTGGGACATCAAGAGAAATCTTGCAAAGATTAACTATCGAATCCATACTGATGCAATTAAAGAAAACTTGATTCCACCAGAATTGACGCCCTATCAAATTTCTCTGGTATACGCAAGCGAAGCAGATGTCCTAAATATGGCACTGTTTGGAATGACTGCAAAACAGTGGCGGGATGCGAATCCCGATAAAAAAGGAAACATTCGGGACTATGCAAATGTATCTCAGTTGGTCTGCCTTTCCAATTTAGAGAATCTAAATGCGGTATTTATCAACGAAGGGATATCGCAGCCGGAGCGGCTTGCTAAATTAAACGCCATCGCCATTAGCCAGATGAAAGTACTAACAGAGGACCATAGAATTCTTCAGCTTGATACTGGTGAAGCGAAGTAGGTTTGTTCAAAAAGAGATATGTCCTACAATCCCGCATTGGTGATTTATAACTCAGCGTTTAAAAATATCTAGATTGTAGCGGTCCACCAAAAAAGAAGAGACAACCGTTGGTTGTCTCTTCTTTTTTGGTTTCGCCGCCGCAGGCGGCTCAACCCAAGGGTAATTCAAAATGCTCGGGCGAAGTGAATCCCACCTCCGCCAAGATTTTGCGTCGCAAAATGCTTGTACGGCGCAAAAGCGCCGCCCCCTGCCCTCACATGAAGTTTGCGAACACCGACGCGCCGGCGACCGTAAGCAATCCCGCAACGACGATCGACAGGCCGCTCATTGCGCCCTCGACCTCTCCAAGCTCGATGGCCTTGGCCGTACCCAGCGCGTGCGCGGACGAGCCGATGCTGACGCCCTTCGCAATGGGGTCGGTGATATGAAAGAGCCTGCACACCGCCACGGCGGTCACATTGCCGAAAATGCCCGTGATGATGATCATGGCGACCGTCAAGGTCACATAGCCGCCGAGCTCTTCCGAAACGCCCATGCCGATGGCCGTGGTGATGGACTTGGGGAGCAGCGTCACATATTCCTCGTGCGTCAGGTGAAAGAGCCTGCTCATCACAAGCACGCTGCACAGCGTGGTGACAACACCCGCAAAAATACCGGCAAAGATGGCCTTGTAGTTCTGCCGGAGGAGGGCGAGCTTTTCATAGAGCGGCACGGCAAGGCAGACGGTCGCGGGTGTCAAAAGATAGCTGAGGTACTTTGCGCCCTCGTAATATACGTCATAGTCGATGCGCGCGGTCACAAGCAGCGCGATGGTCACGGCGACGGAGATAAGAAGCGGGTTGCAGAGCGCAAGCCTGCACTTTTTTTGCAGCAGCACGCCGAGGCCGTAGGAAACAAGGCTCACCGAAACGCCGAAAAAGACGGACTGTTCGAAAAATGTCATTTCCTGCCCTCCCCTTTTCTGCTTCTTTTCAGCACGCCCTGCGTCACAAGGCCGGACACTGCCATCACGGCAACCGTCGTCACCACGGCGATGACGAGATAGGCAAGGAGATTCTCTTTGATGACGCTCCACGAAGCCATCAGCCCCACGGCGGCGGGAATGAACATCAGGGGCATGATCTCGATGAGAAAGCAGGCCGTGTCGCGCACGGCGTCAAGCTTGATGATCCCCGTCAGCAGGCAGACAAGCATCAGCACAAGGCCGTAGATGCTCGCCGGCACAGGCAGCGGCAAAAGATAATTGAGCAGCTCTCCTGCAAAGGAAACCAGCAGGATCATGGCAAATTGTTTGACATATTTCATGGTTTTTCCCTTCTTTGCATGATACCGTCTCATTGTACGGCGGCAAAAAAGGGCTGTCAATCGACAAAGGGGCGGAATCTCCGCCCCTTTGCCCTTATAAAAGTGGAATATTTTCAAAAAGAATGTCGAGCAGCTTGTCGCCGTGCGGGACATCGGGGCCGTTCATGCCGTTTTCTTCGGTGTAGGTCACACCGCGCTTCGTATCCATGCGGCTGTCATACAGAATAAACGGGACCGGCGAGCCCTCGTGCTGCTTCGTGCGCACGAACGTTCTGTGGTCGCTGATGATGAGAAGGCGATATTCCATCTTCGCCTCGTCCATCTTCCCGAGCAGCGGCGTGATGAGGCGGCTGTCGAGCCATTCGATGGCCTGGATCTTATTCTTGAGATCGCCCGCGTGCGCGCACTCGTCCGGCGCTTCCAGATGCACGAGCACGAAATCGTGGGAGTTGACCATCTCCCACGCGGCTTCGGCCTTGCCCTCGATGTTGGTGTCGATCTCACCGTTCGCGCCCTCAACATCGACCATGTCAAGGCCGCACATCGCGCCGAGCCCCTTGACCACGGGCACCGCCGCAACGACCGCGCCGCTCTTGCCGTAGCGCTCCTGAAGGCTCGGCAGCTTTGCCGCCTTGCCCTCCGCCCAGAGCCAGATGCCGTTGGCGGGGAGCTTGCCCTCTTTTCTGCGGCGCTCGTTGATAGGTGCGTGCTCGAGCGCCTTGTTGGCAAGGCGCATCAGCGTGAGATACGGCTCGGCCTTTGCCTCGTTGCCGCGGGGGAACACCTGCTTGCACGGGCCCTTGACGCCCTCCCAGTTGGTCTCAAAGTACAGGCCCTCAAAGTCGCCGTGATGGTGGATCAGGATCTGGCGGAACGTCGGCGTCTCGCGCAGCTCCATGTCGTACTTTTTGAGCGCGGCGGCAAAGTCGGGGTCTGCCTTGAGCGTGCGCACGACCTCGAGCGCGTCCTCGCCCTCGATGCAGCCGGCATTGAAGGACACAAAGCCCTTTTCGTCCAGCGGCCCGTCGCCGTCCTCCATCGTCAGCAGGTTGCAGCGGAACACCGCGTCAGTCGGCTCGACCGCAAAGCCGAGGGCAGCGGCCTCCATCGGGCCGCGGCCGTGGAAATGCTTGCTCGGGTCACAGCCAAGGATCGACAGATGCGCAATGTCGCTGCCGACGGAGAAGCCCGGCGGGCAGTTTTGCGCGTGACCGACGATGCCCTGCCGCGCCAGACGGTTGATGGTAGGAATATTGGCAACCTCCAGCGGAGACTTGCCGCCCAGCTGCGGCATGCGCTCATCAGCCATGCCGTCGCCTACAATGATCAGATACTTCATAATGTGCTTTGATCCTCGCTTTCTATGGATTGGTATTGTCAAAAAACGGCGCCCGCTCCGCCGCACAGCGGACAAAGCGGCCTTTCGTTTTTATTCGCTCGCTTTTTTCAGATCGAGAGTTTTCTCATACGCTGCGATCACCGCGTCGAACACGACGCCTCGCATGCCGCCCTCCTCCAGGGTGCGCACCCCCTGAATGGTCGAGCCGCCGGGAGAACAGACACGGTCTTTGAGACTGCCGGGGTGCTCGTTCGTTTCAAGCACCATCTTCGCCGTGCCGAGCATCATCTGCGCGGCATACTGCACCGCCGCTGCGCGCGGCAGTCCGCACGCCACGCCGCCGTCGGCCATCGCCTCGAGAAACATGGCGGCAAAGGCCGGACCGCAGCCCGCCACCGCAGAGCCTGCGTCCTGCAATTTCTCTTCGAGCGGGAAGAGCCTGCCCGCGGGCTGCATATAGCGGAGGAATGCCTCGAGCTGTGCCTTTTCGCAGTTTTCGCTGCACGCGTAGAAGATCACGCCCTCGCCCACGGCGGCAGGCATATTCGGCATGATGCGGATCACCGGATAGTCCCCGCCGGCAAGCTCCCGAATGCGCGCAATGGTCACCCCCGCCGCCATGCTCACGAGCACGGGGGCGCTGCCGCGCTCTTTGAGCGCGGGGGCGATGCCCGTAAGCATGTCCGCCATCATCTGCGGCTTCACGCCGAGGAAAATGTGGTCTGCCTCTTCTGCGATCCTCTTGTTGCCGCTCACCGCCGCACCGATGCGCGCGGCAAGCGCCTCCGCCTTTGCTCTGGTGCGGTTGGCAAGCAGCACCTGCGCTTCGCCGCTTTTCGCGGCGGCGCTCGCCAGTGCGCCGCCCATATTGCCCGTGCCGATAAAACCGATCTTCATGTTGCATTCCCTCTTTTTGCTTCCACCGGCGGTCAAATGACTTTCACCGGTGTAATTTTTTCCCCTATTGTAATACACTCTTGCCCAACAGTCGAGAAAAATTTTTGCAGATTCGTCATTTTTTTGCAGTGTGTGCCTTTTCTCCCTTTGTTTCCGGCGGGCGGCAGCAAAATTCAAGTCAAAAATCGCCGCAACGCGCGTGCCAAAAAGCGCTTGCGGGCTGCAAATTGATAAAAAAAGAGAGGCCGGTAAAAAACCGGTCTCTCTTTTGCCGTTAGTTATAAGAGCATCGTGACTCCGTTTTCCTCGATCCCGATCTCAACGACCGGCGCGCCGGGGTCATATTCGCCGTCGAGCGTCCAGGGAATGTCCTCGGCCGTTTCCGCCGTGACATGCCTGACATGGCGGAAGATCAGCCCCTCGGAGTCGTAATAATCCTTGTTGACAAGCGCAAGAATGAGCGCCTGCATCGCAGCGGGCGTCCGCGGCACGGGCACGAGCAGCATCTCGAACTTACCGTCGTCAAACGACACCTCGTCGGGCGAGAGCTTCATCAGTCCCGCGATCGACGTTGAATTGCTGATCGCACCGAACAGGTATTCCCCGTCGAACACCTCCCCGTCCGCCGTGATCTTCATGCGGTAGGGGCAGAGCGTGTCGAGATTCTTCACGCCCTCGAGCAGATACGCAAAGTGCCCGAACATATTTTTGATGTCCTGCGGCACGGTGTAGGTCGTCTTTGTAAACGCGCCGAACGAGGCAACATAGATGAAGTTCCGCTCGCCAAACTTTCCCACGTCCAGCGATCGCGGCTGCATGCGCATGGCGGAGGTGGCCGCCTCGGCGGGGCTTGCGGAAATATTCAGGCTTGCGGCAAAATCGTTCGTGCTGCCGCCGGGCAGATAGCTCAGCATCGGGCGATACTGCGGCGGAATGCGCATCACACCGTTCACCGTTTCGTTCAGCGTACCGTCGCCGCCGTGGCAGACAACAAGGTCGTATGCCGCGCCCAGCGACTCGGCAAGTTCCGTTGCCTCGCCGGGGTACGTGGTCTTATGCACGGAGATAAGATAGCCCGCCGCAGAATAGATGGCAGCCGCTTCAAACAGCGGCGCAACGGATTTGGTCTTTCCCGCGCGGGGATTGACGATAAAGAGCAGCTTTTTGTCGTCCATGGGTGCCTCCTCGTTTGCTCTTCACAGCATCAGACCGGCAAAGCACCCTGCGCCCTGTCGGTCAAAATCACCCTCTGCCAAAAAAGTCAAGTTCTGTTCATCTTCATTAACAGAGAGTAAAGATTATCATAACACACGAAATGAGCGGTTGCAATTCCCGGCAAAAAATAGTAAGCTGTTTTTGGTATCTTTTTAGCAGTCACTTAACGCCTTTTGCCCAAAAAAAGGGGGAGCCCATGAAGCAGAACAAAACCTATCTTCACCTCGGCGTAACGCTGATCGTCTCGGCCTGCGCGGTGCTGATGTTTTACGACACGTTTTTCCAGTCCCGCGTGCTGCTGGACTTTTTCGACAAGCTGATGCAAGTGCTCTCGCCGGTCATTTACGGTCTGGCGTTCGCCTATCTGCTTGCGCCCATCGTGGACTTCTTCGACCGGCTCATCGAAAAGGCCGCGCCGAAGGCAAAATCCTCGGTCATCCGCGGCCTGAGCATTCTCATCACGTGGCTTTGCGTCATCGCAATGGTCTACCTGATGTTCAGTATCCTCATTCCCGAGCTGGTCGACAGCGTAAAGACCCTTGCCGCCAACTTCGAGACCTACTATAAAACCGTATACAACTGGGTCACGGCGCTGATGGAAAACGAGAATCTCTTCTCCGACAAGGTGCTTTCCGACCAGGTGCTCTCCGCGCTCAACGGCTACTATGACAAGCTCGTCAAGTGGATCACGGATACCGTCATTCCGCAGGCGCAGGTCGCCATCGTCGCCGTGACGGGCGGCATCTGGAGCGTCATCATCTTCCTCAAGAATTTGCTCATCGGCATGATGATCTCGGTGTATCTGCTCGCGCGCAAGGAAAGCTTTGCCAAGCAGTCGAAAAAGCTGCTGTACGCTCTCCTTCCCGAAGTGCCCTACCGCCGCACGCTGCGCGCCGTGGCGGAGGCCGACCGCATTTTCAGCGGCTTTGTGCGCGGAAAGCTGCTCGATTCGCTCATCATCGGCATCATCTGCTTCTTCTGCTGCTCGCTGCTCAAGTTCCCCTATACGCCCATCATTTCGGTCTTTGTGGGCGTGACGAACATTATCCCCATCTTCGGCCCCTTCCTCGGCGCCGTTCCGAGCGCCTTCCTCATCCTGCTCGTCAGCCCGCGCCAGTGCCTGTACTTTATCCTCTTCATCATCGCGCTCCAGCAGTTTGACGGCAACATCTTAGGCCCCAAGATCCTCGGCAAATCCACCGGCATTTCGAGCTTCTGGGTCATCGTTGCCATCGTGGTCGGCGGCGGCTTCGGCGGCGTGCTCGGCATGTTCCTGGGCGTGCCCATCTTTGCCTGCATCAATTCGCTCGTGCATTGGTTCACCGACCGCAGCCTCACGAAAAAGGGCGTGACGGACGATGCGCTCTTCGATCCCGCGCCGATCCCGCCCGCTGACGAAAAAAAGGACTGATTCCCGCATGAAAGCATTTTACCGCGAAAATAAGGGACTGCACCGCTGGCTTTTTGCCTGCGGCGCAGTCCTTGTGCTTTTTTCCCTCCTGCGCGAAAGCCGCGCGGCGATGAACGCGCTGGTCTACGGCGTCACGCTGCCCCTTGAGCAGCTCTTCGGCCGCGCGTGCGCGGCGCTGCCGTTCTCGGTCGCGGAGCTTTTGTATGTGCTTGCGGCGCTCACAGCGGTCGTGCTGCTCGCGCTGATGGCGCGCTATCTTGTGCGGTCGCGCAAAAAGTGGCGCGCCGCGTATCGCTGCGCGCTCTTTGTGCTCGACGTATTCCTCACGGTCTGCGCTGCGTTTTCGCTGCTCTGGGGCGCGAACTACTACGCGGACGATTTCTGCGACAAAAGCGGTCTTTCGCCCGCGCCTGTCGCCTACGAAGATCTGCTGCACGTCACGCGCTATTTTGCAAACCGTCTCTCGCTTGCCTCAGGGCAGGTCGCGCGCGACGAAAACGGCCTCTTCGCCGCCGACCGGCAGGAGATCCTTGCCTATGCCGATACGGTCTACGACTGCCTGTACGAGGAGTTCCCCTTTCTCGACCTGCCCGATCACGCGCCCAAGGGCATCTTCTGCTCGAAGATCATGAGCGCGATGAACTTCACTGGCTTCTACTTCCCGTTTACGGGGGAGTCGAACGTCAACATGGACTCCCCCGCGATGCTGCTCGCCTCGACCTGCGCACACGAGCTTGCCCATCAGCGCGGCATCGCCTCCGAGCAGCAGTGCAACTTTCTTGCGGTTCTCGCCTGCACGCGCTGTGACGATGCAAATTATCATTACGCCGGCTGGCTGCTCGGCTACATTCACCTCTCCAACGCCCTCTACCGCGCCGACCGCGAGGCGTGGCAGGAGGTGCGCGACAGCCTTCCCGCCGACGTCCTCGCCGATCTCCGCTGCAACAGCGCCTACTGGTCGCACTACCGCGGGCTGACCGCGCGCTTCACCCAGTCGCTCAACGACAAAATGATCCGATCCTACGGAGACACCCTCGGCACGCAGAGCTACGGCGCAGTCGTCGACCTGCTCGTTGGCTACTACGCCTGAGCGGCGGAAAGCCGCGCGCTTTTTCGGCGCTTTGCGCTTGTTCTTTCTTCCCCCTTGTGCTACAATGCAAGCAACAATTTTGATCGCAGGAGGCCTTTTTTATGCTGTCTATTGATATCTCCCATGCCGCTTCGTTTCTTCCCCTTCCCTATCAAGCGGCGCTGCGCCCGCGTCTGGAGCGCGCGGCGAACTGGTTGCAGCAGGGCGGCGGAAAGGGCTCTGACTTCATCGGTTGGGTCAAGCTGCCGCGCGACTACGACCGCGAAGAGTATGACCGCATCCTTGCCGCGGCAAAGACCATTCAGGCTGATTCCAAGGCGCTTGTCGCCATCGGCATCGGCGGCAGCTATCTCGGCGCGCGCGGCGTGATCGAGTGCCTTTGCTCGCCGAACTACAACCTGAAGAAAAAGTCCACGCCGAACATCTACTTCATCGGCAACGGCCTCTCCTCCGACGCGCTTGCCGAGGTGATGGAGCTCATCGGCGACGATGATTTTTCCGTCAACGTCATCTCCAAGTCCGGCACGACGACCGAGCCTGCCGTCGCCTTCCGCTTCTTCCGCGAAAAGCTCGAGCAGAAATACGGCAAGGAAGGCGCGGCGAAGCGCATCTACGCCACGACCGACGCGCACAAGGGCGCTTTGAAGAGCCTTGCCGATCAGGAAGGATATGAAACCTTCGTCGTGCCCGACAACATCGGCGGGCGCTACAGCGTGCTCACGGCCGTGGGTCTCCTTCCCATCGCCGTTGCCGGCGTTGACCTTGCTGAGCTCATGGGCGGCGCGCAGGAGATGATGGAGCTCTGCGCGCGCAGCGATTACAGCAACCCCGCCTGGCAGTACGCCGCCATGCGCCACGAGCTTTACCGTCATGGCAAGAAGGTGGAGCTGCTCGCCTGCTTCGAGCCTGCGTTCCGCTTCATGGCAGAGTGGTGGAAGCAGCTCTACGGCGAGAGCGAGGGCAAGGAGGAAAAGGGCCTCTTCCCCGCAAGCGTCGACTTTACCGCAGACCTGCACTCCATGGGCCAGTACATTCAGCAGGGCGAGCGCATACTGATGGAGACCGTCGTGCGCTTTGCGCCCGCGGAAAACCAGATGCGCGTCCCCTTTGACGAATCGAACGGCGACGGGCTCAACTTCCTTGCCGGCAAGACGATGGACTTCATCAACCGTCAGGCGATGGACGGAACGCTCCTTGCCCATGTGGAGGGCGGCGTGCCGAACATCATTCTCAACCTCGGCGAAAACAACGCGCGCACCATGGGTCAGCTCATCTACTTCTTTGAATACGCCTGCGGCCTGAGCGGATACCTGCTCGGCGTGAACCCCTTCGACCAGCCGGGCGTGGAGGCCTACAAAAAGAATATGTTCGCCCTGCTCGGCAAGCCCGGATACGAGGAGATGGGCGAAGAGCTGAGAGCGCGCCTGCACTAAAATATTTGAATAAACCTGAAACTTTCCATTCAGCATTGCAAATTTGTTTCATTTATGCTATGCTGATGCCATCAGGAACCATACCCCGCGCAAAAGAGGCGGGGAGCTATTGAAAGGAGTGAATTCTATGGTCAGACTCATCATGGGTGAAAAGGGCACCGGTAAGACCAAGAAGCTGATCGAAATGATCAATACCACTGCGCAGGAGGATAACGGCAGCGTCGTTTGCGTTGAAGCAAAGTCTACCATGACCTTTGACCTGCACTATCACGTTCGTCTGATCTCTGCCTACGAGTACGACCTGTCCAACTACGAGGCCCTGCGCGGCTTCCTGTTCGGCCTGTACGCGGGCAATTACGATATTACCCATATCTTCATCGACAACCTCTTCAAGATCACCGGCGGCGAGTGCAACCAGGCGGCCGACGATTTCCTGAACGAGCTGGATCGCTTCAGCAACGCCACCGGCGTCAAGTTCACCATCTCCGTCTCCGGCGACCCCGCTCTCGCCACCGACGGCATGCAGAAGTATCTGTAAGGCTTTACTTATGCCAATAAAAGGGGGAGTTCTCTCACGTGAGAGAACTCCCCCTTTTTATCCCCCAAGAGAACGGCAGGGGCGTTTCGACTTCGCCCCTGCACCCCTAACGACCAAAAGGGAGGGGCCTCGCCCCTCCTTTTTGGATTATCCTCCCCGCATTTCTGACGTGCATCTTTGCTGCTATTTTAATTTTCCGCTGAATTGCCACTACTGATTGGTTCATCGGGAATGATGTCGTATGCGATAACCTGCTCTTCTGCGTCTAACAAGGCTTTTTGCATAACTTCCCTGGCAAGAATACCTTCCCCCGCATCATAAAGGTCAATAGCCTCGCTCATACTGCGCACCATGCCGTGATAAAGGTTTCGATAAGTTGTCATTTTATTTTCTCCTTTTATGCGTCATTGTTGCGTCACTTTTTCTTTTCAGTATAATTTGACGCTAAACTTTTGTCAATACTTCGTCACGGAGGTTGGCAAATGGATTCAAAAAGTCGTTACACCTTGCGCACCGATCCGGTATTGCTGGAGAAGCTTGGATATATCGCCGAATACGAGGGTCGCACCAAAAACCGTGAGCTGGAGCAGATGATCAAGCGCCGCATCGCAGCTTTCGAACAGGAGCATGGCGAAATTCCCATAGAAGAAAACGACCGCTAACGTGGTCGCTTTTTCAGAAGCCAAGCACCGCGGTCTGCCGCTTTCGTCCTCTGCTGATAGATAGAGTTCTTCTGCCCTTTGCTGGGCGGAAATGAGGGTTTCTTTGGCAGAACCATAGTTCTGCTTCTCCATTTGCATCAGCGCATCGGTGATGGCGTTGAACAGCAACGTATACATCTTCTGATAATCTGTCATAGCGAAACCTCCGAACACATTTTAGATATATTATATATCCACTACGCCCATAATACCTCAAAACGAGCTTATTGTAAACGCATAATAAATATGTTTTGAGGTTTTTCTATGGCTATCAAGAGTTTATCTATCCGCATTGATGAAGAAATGCTGCATAAGCTTCACGTCGTGGCCGACTATGAAGGCCGCAGCGCAAACAACGAGATTTTAATTCTGATCCGCGACGCGATCGAAGCCTACGAGGAAAAGCACGGCAAAATTGAACTTTGAGTGAGCACCGCGGTCTGCCGCCAGACGACCGTCACACGCGCGCTACGGAGTGCGCGCGGTTGCGAGCGGTAACGAACAGTAGGGATTCATGGCGAAGCCATGTACACCGCACTTACACTGCGCAGCGCGTGCAGCTCTTCAAGCCCAAGACCGGCAATGGAAACCTTTCTCTCGGGGGATTTAAAGGGGGATACTCTCTTTCGAGAAAGAGAGTATCCCCCTTTTACGCACTCCCGCACGGTACGGGAATCATCCTCCTGCACCGGTGCAGGGAAATATTTTTACGCCTCCGGCGTAAGAACGCCCTTCTCTGTAACCAGCATCGTGCAGCGCATATCATGCTCCTCGACCGGCACCTCGGGCGACATGAGCTGCTCGCGGCAGATGAGCACCGTCGGGCAGTGGAGCTGCGGCAGCAGGCGGTCATAGTACCCGCCGCCCTGACCGAGACGGCGGCCCTTGCGGTCGAACGACAGGCAGGGCACGACGGCGAAGTCGATGTCCGCCGCGGTGACGAGCGCGCAGTTCTTTTTCGGCTCTAAAATGCCGTAGGCGCCCGCCTCCAGGTCATCCATCGAACGCACGACGCACAGGTCGATGGCATGCTCGGCGGCGCAGCGGGGCAGGATCAGTGTCTTGCCCGCGGCAATGGTCTCGTTCATAAAGAGCGAGGTGTCGATCTCCTTTTCGGTGCCGGCAAAGGCGAAGACGACTTTCGCGCTCTTGTACTCATCGAGTGCGAGCAGGTGGCGGCAGATGGCCTCGGAGCTCTCGGCCTTGTAGACGGGGTCGAGCGTGCGCTCTTTCTTGCGGATAAAGGTTCTCAGTGCTTTTTTCTCTTCGATCACAGACATGGGAATGACCCTCCTGATGGTTTCAGAATTTGACGCCTTTATCGTAGCAAAAAGTTGGGCAAAAGGCAAGCTGCCGAAGAAAGTAAAATTATATCCCGGCACGCCTGTCAAAAGAAATTGACAGCAATTTTTAATTTTGTTATCCTAATCATGGATAGGAACGCGGATGACCGCGTCGATCAGAGGAGGAATTTTTACCATGGCTATGCTGCTCAAGGGAGCCGAGGTCGCCAAGGCGCTGACCGAGGAGCTCCATGCAAAGACGGAAGAACTGAAGAAAAACGGCGTAGAGCCCTGCCTCGCCATCCTGCGCGTCGGCGCGCGTGAGGATGACCTTGCCTATGAGCGCGGTGCGCTTAAGCGCTGCGAAAAGGTCGGCGTCGCCGTCCGTCAGGTCGTTCTGCCCGAGGATGTGACGCAGGAGGTGCTGATGGAGAACATCCACGCGCTGGGCGCGGACGAGAAGGTCCACGGCGTGCTGATGTTCCGCCCGCTGCCGGGGCACCTGGACGACGAGGCGGCGCGCGCGGCGCTCGACCCGAAAAAGGACATGGACGGCATCACCGACGGCTCCATGACCGCCGTGTACGCTGGCACCAAGGGCGGTTATCCCCCCTGCACCGCCGCGGCCTGCGTGGCACTGCAGGGGGGA
>OLVO01002267.1_pt1 | contig 17904 bp, 32 predicted proteins | sample 1672571 | NCBI WGS metagenome assembly OLVO01 (sample SAMEA3136700, study PRJEB25190) | human gut metagenome | biome: human gut; feature: human-associated habitat; material: faeces | place: Austria | collected 2013
ATTGGCCACGGCGATATAGACAGTGCCGGCAGGCTGAGATTCCGCATGAGGACCTGCAATGCCGGTGATACCAACGCCAAGCTCTGCGCCGGATTTTTGAGCTGCGCCGATTGCCATTTGGGCGGCGACAGGACCGGAATAAACAGTGTAATTCTTGATGGTGTCCGGTTTGACAGAGACAAGGTTCATTTTGGCAGCGGCAGAGTAGGTGACAAAGCCATACTCCATAACGCTGGATGCGCCGGGGATACTGGCGAGAGAGGAAGAAAAGAGGCCGGCGGTGCAGCTTTCGGCAGCAGAGATGTGAAGGGATTTGGATTTGAGCAGCTCAACAAGCTGTTGGGAGGACTGAGGGATAGAATTCATGATAAGGCTCCTTTGAATGGGAGGATGTACGCCAGGGTTTTGCGACCCTGGTTTTTATTTTTTTAATAGGACAGAACGAAGAACAGCCAGGTAAGAAAGATTTGACCGGTATGAAGGAGCTGGTCGGTGGTAAGAGAGATAGAACCTTCGTTTGCTTTTTGGTGGTCGATAATAGCATGAAAACCGGTATTGGTAAGAATGGCAGAACAGAAATAGGCGATTGCATGGGGATTATAAGGAACGAACAGAGAGTAAGCCAGAAGCGGGATCGTAATGCAGGTTGACCACATGAAGGAATGTTCGATGAGAGCGGTGATGTAATCAACAGGATAGTGTTCCTGAACGAATACCTTGGAGTACTTGAGGTCCCACCACAAGCGCTGCTTGAGATCGGCGAGGACGCCCTGGAGGTTGTAATCGGCAATGAGGTGGGAGAAAAACATAAGGAGGAGGAGAAGAAATTTGATGAGCATAATGATTCACCTGCCTTGATCTTACATGGTGTAGAGTTTGACAGCAATATCAAGAACTACAAGGACAAAGCAGATACCGATAAAAATCATGGTACCTTTATCATTATTCTTTTTCATTTTTGTGCTCCTTTCGATTTTTCATGGCTTCTTGGGCCTGAGCGTAAGTGAGGGTTTTGCCCTCGTGACCGGGAAGAGGTTGAGATTCCCAGGTACCGGGAACGTGGTATTGTTCAAGAGAACGACGGTTGAGTTGCTCGATAGAATAGCCGGAAACATTGGCAGCGTATTCATGATTGACCTGGATGCCCATATCTTCACAGTCGTGGCAAATCATAATATAGATTGCCTCTGACCAGGAACAGTGGCGTTCTTGCTGAACCTGGAAAGCGTATTCGCCACGCAGGTTGTGGCCATTTTCAGCAATGGCAAGCCAGGAATCTTGGACCTCCTGCTGTTTGCGGGCACACATGGGAAGACCTTCGTTGGGGTCGGATTCAGGAAGAACTTTAAGGGCGATTTTGGCAATACCATATGAGAAGGCATATACAGCGGCGAATAGAAGAGCTGCGATAACAATAGCCGCGAGAAGACAAAGAATTGGCATATTGTCACCTCCTTGGATTTTGAAAATTGAAATTTATTTGGAACGAAGACGGCAGCGCATGACTTGGATGGACTGGACGCTGCGCTGAAGACGGGCGGAAAGCTGACGGTCAGGGATGGAGTGGGCGAGGATAAGATTCATTTCCTCGGTAGTCCATTCACGCTTGGGGTAGCCGGCTGTTTGCCGGTAGTTGTTGCGGCGATAATAATTGCGGGCAAGGGGATCAAGACGGGAAGACATGAGGGGAGTGGGTCAGCTCCTTGTTGGAATTATTGGGTGAAATCATAGGCGGACTGGGCAAGGGGCAGGCAGTAAGCACGCAAAATCTGCCAGAGTTTGCAATCCGGTTTTGTGCGGGAGAGGAGTTGCAGGGCACGGTCCCTAGACATATCGCGGTGGGCAAGAGTGCAAGCTTGAGCCAGAAAGTTGCGATGGGATTCATTGTTTGTGAAAAGAAGCTCGGTACCGGGGTGAGTTTCCGTTAAGTAGAAGTAGGGGCCGGTAACTTGCAGGCGGATGCCAGCGGACGGAGAACAGTAGAGATCGAGGGGAGAATCATCCTTTGCCGAGGTGTAGCCTTCGCCAAAATAAGAGAGCCAACGGTGAACGTTGGGACCCCAGGGGCAGACGGTAGGCGGTAGCATGAAATCATTGCCTTCCCAAACGTTTGGGGTAAAAGTTTCATCATAGGGGTAAGGACAATCCTGTTCTGAGGTGAGAGGCGGGGTGTAGATTAAAGGCGGATAGGCGGGCTGGGTGGTGCAGACAGCTTCCAGCGGAACGGAAGCACCTTGGGGCAGAGGAGTGAAATCACAGGCTTCGGTTGGGTAGGAATAGCCGGACGAAGAATGAATGTTTTTGGTTTTGACCTGGCGATAGACGGTGCGGAGCTTACCATCTTGATAGAGGTTGCCGAAGATAAAATCGTTCTGGCTGACAAAGTAAAGAATGCTGCGATCACCATTGAAACAGAAAACAGCGGCGGCAGTTTGGTCGGCCAGGTTGGGACAGGGGATATCCGGGGCGGCGTGATCAAAATAATCCTGGAAGCTTGTCCAGTTTTTGAAGTAGAACGGGTAGTTGGGATTTGGAGCAAAATCAGAACAAATGCCCTGATAGGAACCGTAGTGAAGATGGGCGCAATCCGAAACAAGATTGACAGTGATGTTATTGGCACGCTTACATTTGATGCCATGATAAGCGCAGTGACGGCAATGAAGCTCTTCATCGTAAAGCGGATTTGTGGCGGACATGGGACAACCCCCTTAATCTCAATTTGGCGATAATAAATACGATAAGAAGCATTTTCGCTACAAATAAAAAACATTCCATCTGCTCATTCGTTTCCTTTCTGACTTCAAAGGTCAAACCACCAAGGAGTGGAACGCTCTTCCCCTCCCTGTTCTACTTTTTGCCAAGGCGTTTCGTATTTGCCGTGAACCTGCTCGTCAAGGCGTTTGCTGCATTCATCGCACAATGAACCATAGGGCATATCCCATAAGGGTGTTGTGATAAGCTGACCACAGCAATCGCATCTCTTTCCTTCTTCTACCTCCGCAACCTCTTTCATAAAGTTGACGGTCTCTGCATCACCAGTAAAAACCAGTGGTGTCAGTTCTGCTTCTGTGCGAACAACACGAAACAAAGTAAAAGGAGAAGAAAAGTCCCAAGGAATATCGACAGAACGTAAAGCATCATAAATACCGTTTCCTTTTGAATTAGAAACAGAGCGAAGTTGCGAATAAACTTCATCCTCGGTCAAATCCACTTTTGCCATTTTATTCTCCTTTCAGAGAACGAAACGCTGTGCGTACTCGGTCGAAGAAGCCTTTCTTTGGTGCGGGAGCCTTTTCGCGTTGGCGGTACAACCCGTTCATGGACTCATCCAGATTGTTAAGCTGGTCGCTCAACTCGCGGATGCTTTCCGGCGTAGAAAACTTCTTTACGATGTCCTTGTCAACCTTTTCTTTGACAACAGCAACCATCTTATCCAATGTTAAATCGCAATATTCATCCGTCCAATCGCCGATGAAATAAAAGCGTTCTACCACGGTTCTTGTTGCGGCATCTTGGAAAGTTCCAAAAAGAATGGGGTCTTTTTCTCTTTTGATAGCCTCGACTCTTCGCTCCTCGCGCTTTGTGTAATCCGTGAAGACTATATACATCTTATCGAAAATACCCTTGCAGCATTCGATTTTCTGAATGATTTCTTCCGGAATCCGCCGCTGATAATTCTCCAGCTCCACAATTTTAACGACCTTGTTGTCTACCATGTGGATAAAATCGTCCACATCACTTTTGTAGACAAAAGTATCAATGCCGAGGTCAAGCAGCTTCTTTTCTCGTGTGATATTGTCGATGTGGAAAAGCAGCTTTTTCTGCGCAGCAATTTGCCCGGAACGCTGATACTCTTCGAGAAGAGCAATGCAGTTCTCATATAGTTGAGAAAGTCCGGCATCCGTCATTGTCTGCTTTCGGCTTTTTACCTGTTCGAAATATTCGGCAGGAGAAACGATTGTATTGTTCATGATATTTTCTCCTCTCTGCCTTATTCGGGCAGTGTATCGCATTTGATAATTCCTCCATCGTTGGTTTCCGTCTCGAATCCGAAATGGCACCAGCCATATTCGTCCGAGAGCCAGTCCGAGACATCATCGAGGAATTCTTCGATATCGTCATACTGTTCCTCTCGTAAAAACGACGGCGTGCAAACCTCAGTTGGCAAAGAGGCAAGAGCCTCCATATCACCATCTGTATCCCACTTGATATTCTTAATCAACATAATTCATACCCCCGTAAAATTGTAAGAATCTACCGTGTCGATGCTGACGGCTGCTACTGGGACAACCCCCTTTAGACGGCGTAGTGGATATCGCGGGAGCGGACGCGGCGGAAAGTGAGAGCGGCGGGAGTGGTGGATTTGATCTGGGTGATGGCATCATAGCAAGCTTTTTCATCCGGATCAGAGAGTTCGTCATCGGAGATGTTGCGGTATCTGAATGTGAGGTCCTTGCCTTCAACAAAGGGAGTGCCGGAGGTTTTATCGAACTGAACGGAATCATTGTTGTAGGTGACTTCGAAGATGAAATTGTCATTTTTGTTATAGAAGCGAACGTATTCTTCCGAGGAGGGGTCGAAGAGATCACAGCTGACATTGCTGGCAGTATAGACAACACCGTTTGCGAATTTCATGGTGATGTTATAGCACTCAGCATTGAGGTTGATGATGTTCAGATCCTTGATGGCTTCCGTGAAAGGCAGGCCGGTGTTGAGTTCAAAGGCGATGGAACGCAGGCAGTCATAATTGAGGTCAACGCGACCGGCAAAACCGATGACGGCATCGATCTGGTCATAATATTCCGGCTTGAGCTTATCCTGCATGTAGGTGCGGATTTCATCGGCGGTGGGGTAATCGAAACGAAAGTGGTAGTGGAAGCGGCCGGGACGGTTGACAAGGAAATCATTGAGACCTTTGAGATCATTGCAGGTGACAACGAAGAGGCGTTTGCCGTTGGAGGTACCATCGAACAAGGAGAGCATGGTGGACTGAGGATCGGTTTTATCATCATCGGAGGAGTGAGCGAAGGTTTTATCGAATTCATCAAAAAGGATCATGACTTCCTGGTCAATGGATTCGAGGTAGGAGGCGATGCCGGGGATGGCTTCATCGACAATGAGGACGGGCAAGCCAGCAGAGATGGCGCGGGTGGAGAGCAGGCGGGCGAACATGGACTTGCCGATACCTTTTGCGCCGCTGAGGATGACGCCAAGAGAACGCGTGAAAGCGTTGTAGGACGCAATGACTTTTTCGACCTTGGATTCATGCGGGCCATAGACCGTTTCGTTGACCTGCATATTGGGGCGGGATTCCAGATAGAAGCCGCTGAGCTTGGAGAAGCGGACGCAGTAGGTGGCGGCGGGCAGGGAATCAAAGGTGCGAAGGGAATCATCGTAGATCTGGTACTTGATGCCGGTGTTGACGATTTTCATAAATATGTAACTCCTTTTAATTTTTGTTATAGAACAATGTTAAAAGTAAAACAAGGTGGTGGAAAATATTACAAAAATGGGAAGTGGTACGGTTATCAGTACGGGGCTTCGAGATTGCGGGGGTTATAGGGGGCGTAAGTAATTTCGATTTTGCCGGGGCAGGTACAGGTTTTGCCATTGACAAAATACTGACGCCAGTAGTCATCGTCACATTCGCCTTTGGAGGTAATACGGAAGGTGAGGGTAGGGAAGGAGCGGGAGAGGGTGATCATATCGTTGGCGACATCGAACGGACATTCGTTTTCGGGGTCGAAGGTGAGGATATCGTTCTCGTCATCATAAAAATAGGCGGAAGGATCGAAGGGTATGAGGCAAGGGGAAGCATCAGCGTAAAGGGTTTGGAGTTCATGCTGGATGGCACAGCGGGTGGGTTCCGGGATGAGAGTGGGGGTGTCATCGCGGAAGACATCGAGAGTGTAGCGGGTAAAGTAGGACATAGAATCATCTCCTTAATTTAAGATGCAGTGACGGGATCGGTGAGAGATTTGAACATTGTTTTGGGAAGGCCGGGGGTAGATTCCTGGCGGGAAATCCACTGGCGTTGGTAGGAGACAGCACGGGGATAATCAGCAGCAGGGGAAACAAGTTTTGGGGTTTCAATATTTTCAAAGACACATTCCGCGATGATTTGCAGAATTTCCGGCAAGGTGGTATCAGAACCATAGGCGGAGACAAGACCGCGCAGAGAACAGTAATAAGGTTCAACGGCTTGTTCCAGCTGACGGATGGTGTAGGCAGAAATGTCGATCGTTTCGGCGGCGACGGCATAATAATCACGGTAGGGAGAAGCCGCTTTGGAGTGAAAAAGAACGATGTCAGTGAACTGGTATGTAGTGGGAGAGAGCGCACGGCAATACTGGCGGGGGTCCGGGTCAGTTTGGAAAAATTGTTTCATTGAGGTGGTCCTTTCAGGGGGTGGTGAGAGGCTGGATGAGGGAATCAAAAGAGATGGAGGAAATGGGAATGGACTGCAGGGAGGGAGAATAACTGGCAAGAGCACAGATAGGGAAGATATAATGGAAACCGTAAAAAGAATACATTCGTCTATCAGATGTATTGTAAACCTCTTTCACAATGTAAGAGTGGCCGCAGAATTGTTTCATACCTTGCAAAATGGTGATATACGGAGTTTTAATTCCACCACTTTCATTCAAACCGTATTCTTCTGCCATGTCATCCCATGTACGGATGGTGATCGTATCACCGGGCCGAGGATTGAAATTCATAGAGTGGCTCCTTTCAGAAGATCATCAAAGGTGAGAGAGGATTCAAAGACGGGCAACACAAGAGAACAGACAGGAAAATCATAGCTTACATCCGCAAAAGAGCACCAGGAGCCAACAGCGGTAGTGGTTACACGTTCAACAGTGTAGAAATGACCGCAATATTGTTTCATACTTTGAAAGATGGCAGCAGGAATCGTTGGGATATCTCCATAGAAATCAGTGCCAAACTCTTTTACCATATCATCCCAGGGGCGGATCATAACAAAATCACCGACTTGAGGAAAATACGAACTCATTATGTGGCTCCTTTTATAAGATCATCGAAGGAAATGGTAGAAGTAGGAACAGGTGTGGCAACAACGAACATGTCTTCAGTAAAAGGGTACCAGCTGTCGTCTAATACATAGATCCAATGTTCATCGTTAATGGATGGCCGGACACGTTTGACTTTGAAAGAGCGACCGCAAAACTGTTTCATATCATTTCTAAAGGCTACATAAGGGGTTTTAATCCCTAGTTGTTCACCCAGGCTGCCATATTGAGAGAGCATGTCATCCCAGGCGCGGATGGTGACTGTATCGCCAGGCTGAAATTTGTGAGGATAAGATGGCATAGGTTAAGCACCACCTTGAAGTAAATCATCGAAGGAAATGGAAGGGGGAAGAGTAAGCACGGGGGAGGATTCAATAAGAGATTGGTAGGCGGCATAAATTTTTGAAGCGTAATACAGTTTGCCATCCTGAGTGGTGAACCCAAAGAAATTTTGATTGCAGACACCTGTGGCGGTGACGGTTTGAGGGGAATCAAAATCACCGCGGGAAACGGCGGTAACGTCAGAAACAGGAATGAAACCGAAACGAACCCAAGTTGATAAGTTCATATAACGAGCGATGGATCGTTTGCGTAGATCAGAGCTTTGGCGAAAATCATCATAGAGAACTTTACATTGAGCGAAGGAGGGGAAAAGAATTTTTTGGTTAGGAAGAATGGTGGGGTAAAAAAGTTCGGTTGTTTCAGGGATCAAAAGAAGTCACCACCTTGGAGAAGAGAATCAAAAGAGAGAGAGGAGGGCGGAACGGATTGGAGTTTGGATTGTTCAAACATAGGGGAAGAAAAAACCACGGAAGTACCGTCGAAAAAATAAGAATCAAATCTTGGAGATGGATAGCGGTTTACATGAACAATGGGGAATGTCTGTCCGCAATATTTTTTCATAAACTCTGTGAAAGTTTTTGGGACTTTGATTCCACCATATTCGTCCAAACCAAATTCGGATTCCATATCATCCCACTGACGGATGGTAACTTCATCTCCGACGTTGTAGGTAGGATAATCGGTAGGGTTAAGAGGTTTCATTGAGGGAGTTCACCTCCGGCAAGGAGTTGGTCAAAAGAGATGGCGGGAGGAATGACGGAAGAGGATTCGTTAAGAGGGGCGAGCATGGCGGGTGAGAGGAGCCAGCGGCGGAATCCAATTGTAGAGGGGGTGCCATGAAAGAGAGAGAGAATAGGATCATCAAACTGGAAGATATCGGAAGAAAGATAACGTTTATCTCTGTCAAAATAGGAAGGTTCGTTTACGATGGTGAGAGTGGCACCGCAAAGGCATTTCATTTCGCTATTAAAGAATGAGTTGTCCGGCAAGTAAATACCATAGGCACTATCATGATGGCTGATGGAATTGAGTTCATCCCAGGAGAGGATGCGGACGCGCTGGCCGAGGTAGAGGTCTTGGAAGGTCACAGATGAGTCACCTCCCAAGCAGCCCTGTTAGCGGCGGAGATACCGGAATTGGAAACGGGAATTGCAGCGGATTTGGACTGAGGTTTGGGTGCCCAGGAATGGGGCTGGCCATCCAGGATTTGCATTTCCTTGGCGATGGAAGCGATAACGAAATCAAGAGAGATGGGCTGACCGGTAGTCTGGCGGCCCCAGTAGGACTTGCCCCAGCAATCAAGAACGACTTCACCGCGGGCTTTGAGCTTTTCACCGAACCAGTCGGAGACTGCCCACCATTCAAAGATTTCGGGCGGGGTGGTATCGAGGTCATCGTATTCATCGTCACTGTAGACAGCACCGCAACACTGGCAGACATGAACGGTTTCGGACTCGCAGCAGGCACGGGCTTGGGCGAGAGTAGGATAGGTGAGGCCGCAGACGGGGCAGATATAGGGGTCCACGGTGTCCGGGACGTCAGAATCATAATCCAGGTTTTGGAATTTGGAATCATCGAGGTCCGTGACGTCAACTTCATCAAAATAGCTAGAATTACCGCACTCGGAGCAGGTTTGGGAGGAAGCATCACAGATAGCGGATTCGTAATCGGATTCATCGAAAGGAGGATCTTCCGGGATGCTGGCGTCATAAGCGAGGGCGGAGAGGATAAAATCCATTTCCTGGTTCATATTGCAGAAGACTTCGCGGTTGATGAGCTGGTCGAGAATTTTTTGGTTGGGGTGGAATCGGAAGAATATTCGTGACCGTTGACGGTGTAAAGCATAAGATCAACTTCCTTTTTTTGTATGTAGGGGGGGGTTCAGGATTCAAAATCGGGGTGGTCGAGGGCGGTGGCGTTGGAAAAGAAGACATCAACCATATCCTGATCGGATTCGATGTTATAGCAGCCGCCGCAGGAACCGTTTACTTCCCACTCATTGGAATCGGGGTTATATTGATAGAGGGTGAGAGCTTTTGCTTCGCCGTTGAGATACTGCTGATAGAGTTCAAGCTCACTCTTGATCACGTTCTCAGCATGAGAGCGCCAGTCCGGGGTGGAGTAGCCGAGGTCGGCCACGTCCTGGCGGGTGCAAACGGCGAAACCGGCAAGGCCGGAATCAAAATCATCATGGAACGGAGTGGTGGAGAGAGCGATGGCGGAGTGAACGTAGGCATAGATAGGGAGTTTGACGTATTCAGGTTCAATGCCGGCTTTGACATCAGGGACAAAAGCGCTGACAGGTATATCACCGGAGAAATAACGGTTGGGGGCAATATAGAATGTGGAGTAGCAATCCCAATCCGTGCGGGGGTTGGGAGGAAAGAGGTCGGGTTCTTCGGAGATAAAATAAAGATCATTGCCGGATTTGGCGTAGGTGCCGGTGAGGGTTTGTTTGGTTTGAACGGGGATGGTGAGGGTAGACATATTTCAAGCCTCCTTCTTGGATGCGGATTCAACTTCCGGCTTGGATGCGGCGTTAATATAAGTGTTGACGGCGGCATTGAAGCGATCAAACAGGACACCGCTGTACATGACAAGGGTTTTGAGCTGCTGGGCGGTACGGTTATAGCGGTTGCGGAACTGGATGTGAGCTTCGTTCCAATCGGTGTTCATGATTTTATAGACGTTGCGGTAGGTGACGGAGAAGTTGCAGGAGGTATCATAATAGATAGTAGCGGCCTTGGCAATGGCAGCATTGATGGCGGCAGCACGTTCATCCAAAAGGGACTGAGAGGGGGCAGGCTTGGGCTGCTTTGCGGATTCATCCGGCAGGGGGGCGGGAACGGGCTGTTCATCCAGAACGGAAGTGGCCGGAGATTTGATGATGCAGGGTTCGTCTTTGATGAGACCGAGTTCCCGCTGGACACCGAGGGGAAGCTGAGAGTTGGGGTTGGAATCGTTTTTGCGAACGTGCTTGATGATGGCATCGTTATAGAGATCGTTCAAAATAGAATCGAAGATTTCGCGGTAGGTAGTGGAGGATTCGATAATTTGGATGGTGGAGATATAAGTATAGGGGTGGGACTTGCGGTAGTTGATGCGCTCCTGCTCCTGGACAAAGCCGTAATCGCGTTTCATTTTGGTGTAGATCTGGTTGAGGATATCGCGGCGGGAGGAGTAAAGCTCCGGGGCGTTGCGGATGATTTTATCCATGGTTTGGTAGACTTCATCACGCCAGGTGACGGGGGCGGATACAGGTTTGGAGGCTACAGCAACAGAGACATTTGACTTTTGCGGGGCAGGTACCGGGGTGGATTCATTTTTGGGGCTGGGGGCAGGTTCATCATGAACGGCATAATCCTTGGGGGTGACGGTGACGGGTTGCGGGGCGGGCTGCTGAGCGGGGACAGCACCGGCAAAGTGGTTGGCGAGGGCAGCGAGGGTGGAGGTCATTGTAACCATGCAGCGGGTGGTTTCGGCCTGGGTTTTGAGGGTGGAATCAACGAGGGCCTGGATGGTTTGCATGGCGACGGCGGAGGTTTGGTCCGGGGTGGCAAGAACGCTGCGGCCATGGTAAAGGGATTCCATAACGTCCCATACGAAGTCCATGAATTTATCCGCGTTGGGCTGGCGGGAGAAGCGGCAGATTTCCATAACACCGCGGAGGGTGTAGACACGGGTATTTCGATTTACCCATCTATTTCCTTCAACACCCCCCAAAGTGAGGGTTGTTGAAAGTGGATCAAGACGGTCTTTATTTCGATCATGAATTTGCTGAATAGCATCATCAGCTTTTACATAGCTTAGTGCTTCACCAATTTGACGCCTTGTCATATAAAATTCGTTTTCAATGGCATCATCTTTATAGAAGTTGCAGGTGAGGGAGCCAAAAGGCTTTTGGGTAACGAGGGTAAGATTTTGAGTCATTTTGAAAGTTCCTTTCTGTGATATGGGATAAATAGATATTGGATATTTGTTATGCTTTGACGGTGTTTTTGCGGGTGAGTTCGAGGACGGTGCAGAACGGGGCGAACCAGCCGCCGCAGGAATAGAAGGCGTGCGGGGTGGAAGGCTGACATTCATAGCAGACAGTACCGTTGATGATAGCGAGGGTGTAGGTAAGTTTGGTCATAATGGTTGATCCTTTCTGATGTAAAAAAATAGATTCAAAATAAAACAGGGAACAAGCTGGTGGGAAACGGTCTTCTTGGGTGGATCAATGGTTAAGTTTGCGAATGACGTATTAACGTTTGTTTTGGCTCTGAGGCCAGTCTTTTGAGGCCCCCGCGAATCGTATGGAAGCGCGTCGTCTGCAGAAGGCGCCTGCGATCCAGGAGGGGGAGGCGGTAACAAATTCGAACTCTTGGATATAACCGAAGAGTGAAGCATGAACTGAAATATAATCAGCAAATGATTCTATACCTTGTCAGGCTGTTTTATTTTTGAGGTTGATAATTGGGATACGGCGGGGTGTGGTTGGCAAAATCGGCCATGGAAGTGCCGTAGTATTTATGGTTGAGGATTTGACAGTTGAGCGGTAGCTCCTTTCAACAAATCATCGAAGGAGAGAGTGGAGGAGACAACTGTGGGATAAGATTGTTCAAACATGGGGGAAGTAAAAACCATTGTGCTACCGCCGAAATAATAACAATCAGAATTCGGAGATAGATAGTGGTTTTTACGGACAATGGTGAGTGTCTTCCCGCAATATTTTCTCATAGACTCTGTGAAACAAGCTTTTGGGACTTTAATGTCACCAAATCTGTTCAAACCAAATTCTGACTTCATATCATCCCATTGGCGAATAGTAACTCGATCGCCAATTTGGTAGGTAGGATAATCATTGGGGTCAAAGACAGTATCCATAGTTATTGGACTCCTTGAAGTAAATCATCGAAGGTGAGAGAAGGGGTGGGAATACGGTTTTGGGGTTCATTGGGGAGGGTTGCGGGGAGGAGCATGGCGGAGGTGAAAAACCAACCGTGAGGAGAATCATCAACATTAAAGCCTGCATAAACATCCGGTAAATAATTGAGAAAATAAATGGGTTCATCAGGAAGATCTTTATCATGAACGATTTTGACAACAATAAACTCTTTGCCACAGTAAGGTTTCATGTCAAGAATAAAAGAAAGTTTATTGGGATGAACAGTGATATCACCGTAAGGATTGGAGCCGAATTCTTCCATCATATCATCCCAGGTGCGGACGATGACGCGATCACCAACGTGGTAGGTGGGGTAGGGGGCTGGCATTCAAATGCCTCCTTTCAGAAAATCGTCAAAGGAAACAGAGGAAACGGGAACGGGGGTGACATAGGGATGGAATTCATTGGGAGAGAAAAGATTGGTGTTCCAAGAGAATCTGGCAGCGGCGGATGGATCGACAGCGGTGGAGAGATCGTAAGGTTTTAAGAAGTAAAAGGCGGCGGAGAGATCAACAGCGGTGAAGAGGCTGTAGGGTTTTAAGAAGCAAATGTCAGAAGCGCCAAGTTTACGACTAATCCGCACAATGCTGCCACAAAGAGAACGGCGTTCAGGGGACATATAATCTGTGATACTATTAGAAAAGGGATCGGAAAACCGCGCATAGCCATCATCATCTTTGGGAAGAGCGTCAAACTCTGCGGCAGAAATGATTTGAACGAGGGTGCCAGCGGGGTAGGTAGTGGGGAATTTCATTGCGCAACTCCTTTTAGAAGATCATCGAAGGATATGGAAGGGAATGAAACCGGGGGCGGAGAAACGACACTCAGCAGATCCATAAGAGGGTGAAATTCAGCGGCGGAGAAGAGCCAGTCGTCCCAGGGAAAAACGGTTTTGTCTTTAGCAAAGAAAGGTGTGAGTTTGTATAGGTCTCCTATACCGCTTTCGGAAATGCTAGTAATGACAGCCGAACAACCGCAAACAGGAAATTTATCTCTGTTAAAAGAATCGTACAAGCCGTAACTGGAACGGGCAAGAATAAAATTGCCGCGGTCATCCGTAGGACAGGAATAAACTTCTTCTTCGGAGATGATTTGGACAACATCGCCAACTTTATAGGTAGGATTCATGGTAGGCTTCCTTTCTGTGATGGGGGTTAGAGGTTTGCGATAAGAGAATCAAAGCTGGGGGATGGAGCGGGGATAGTGCGGGAGATCATGCTGGGCGGGATGATGTGGTAGGAATCGCTGTGAGGAAAATAGAGGCGGAGAAGGCCGGATTTGCCGAGGATGGCAACGATCTTGCCTTGCTTGCCAAGGATAGGCTCATAGGGGAGAGAATCGGTAAGGGTGAAAGTGGTGCCGTAATCATACTGGAGGGAGCAGAGCATTTCCGGACCAGAGACGATCTCGACCCAGGTGCCGGGTTCATAGCCGGGGAGGAAAGGGGTCATGAGGAATCACCTGCCTTGAGAAATAAGTTCATCAAAAGAGATGGAAGGAGTGGGGAGAGGAGCGGGGGTGACGGCTTCGGGGGTATCGTCATAAGTAAGGGCGGAATGGGTGGTGACAAATGTTTTGTTATTCATACTGGGAACGACAACTTCGACATAAGTGCCAGTATCAGATTTGACAAAGCCGTGGAGGGTACGATGGGCTGCACCATGTAGCGTTATGATTTTAAGATAGACGGGAGTGCCGGGTTGAATGTAATAAGGGTTCATAAGAATCACCTGTATGAATTAGAGGGCGGAAATAATTTCATCAAAAGAAACGGTTGGGGAAGGTACGGTGTTAGGAGATTTATAGGTAAAGGAATCGTTGGGGTCCTGGATTTCGGTGATGTATCCATGAGGGACGTGGAAGGTGCGGGAATCATCGGTCCAGACGATGACGCAGTTGCCGATATCTTCTTGGACGGTGCCGGAGAGATAGATGATTTGAAATTTAGTTTTCAGGGGGTTGTGATCAGGGCTGATAACTGGTCCTACGGTAAAGAATTTGACCCGTGAGCCGGGGGAGATAAGTTTCATAAAAAATCACCTGAATTCATTGTGTGAGCGGGTTCCGGGGTATTACCAGGCGCTCCAACCATTGGGATGGCCGGAGGCCCAGCGAAAGGAAAGTAAAACCATGACCGTGCGTTTACCAGGCGCACGAACAGGGGGCGCAATGAGCTGCTAAGAAAGGAAGAAACAACTGGAGCGCCTGGGAATGCCCCGGAACCATGGGGCGGAATGGAGAAAATAAAAATCAATTTGTGAAAGCTGATGAGAGGCAGCAACCGGAACCGGATGGTGGTGATGACTGATCTTCTGAGTTCGATTGGGGCGGCCTCCGATGTTGCTCGCTTATTTTTTGTTGAAGACTGGGGCATTGGACCGCCCTTTCTGATGCACTGTGAGGCGACCCATCGTGTGTCTGGGAGTACGATGATTCGATGCAGTCGCTGCTGCGACGGGAGTGTGTCCTGGCCAGGGGGTGGGACAGGGGGACAAATTCAAACCCTCGGATATAACCGGAGGGTGTTTGGCTTTGACTTGAAATAAAATCAAAACGAAACTTTACCTTTGAACAAATTGATTTTTGGATTATGCGGTTACGTTGGGTGGGGCGAGATCGGCCTTGATACAGGATTCAAGGTCGAAGCCGTATTTGGCGTTATACTTTTGGATAATGTATTTGGTGGTATCGGGCTGGACATCCTTGAACCAGGTAATGTTGCCCTGGAAGGACTGAAGGTCTTCATCCGGCCACTTTTTGCCCTTTTGTTTATCGCGGAAGTAGGTATCAATGGTTGCTTTGAAGATTTTATTTTTGCGGTAACCGACTGTGATTTGGTTATCCTTATTGAGCATGACGCCAAGAATCCAGTTGCGGCCGGCGCGGGAGTGGAACTGGGTTTTGGTTTCATTGAGAGTGAAAGGAGCGTTCATTTGGGAGAGAAGCTGGACGATGAGGCGCTCGACAGCATGGAAATTAAAGATAACTTTGCAGGAGACGATGATATCATCGGCGTAGCGGGTGTAGCAGAGGCGGTCGGTGATGGGGGTTCCGTCCGGGTTATGCTTGCCGGATTCAAAATGGTTGACGGCCTTGGCGAAGGCGTGGTCAAAGGGGATCATCATGATGTTGGTGATGAGCGGGGAGATGGGGGTACCCTGCGGCAGTGCTCCGTTGAGAAAGCAGAGGTCAAGGGCTTTGATCAGTTCCGCGCGGCCGGTGGGGCTGGCGAGGATGAGGTTGAAAGGATAAATAAGTTCAAACTGGGAGAGAACAAACGCCGGCGTGGTGGAGGGAAAGAAGCCATGGAAATCAAAGTGGGCGAACCACCAGGCACCGAACTTTTGGTGACGTTTGGCGGCGGAAAGGACGCTGCGGTCCTCGACATAGGCGAAGACGCAGGTGTGGTGGTCGGCAAACATCCAGGACTGGAAGAGGGTTTTGAGTTCCTTGAGGGCTTTCATTAAGTCGGAATTGGGGGCATCGATCCAGCGGAGGCCGCCGGAGGCTTTGGGGATGGGGAAATGGTTGTACAGGCTGGAACGGGGAGTGGTGAGGCGAAGGGATTCATACTGCTGATTGAACGCCTGGAGCTGAAGAATCATTTGCTCCACCTTGGTGATGCGCATGATGCGGGGAGGAACTTTGTTACAGATGACGGTACGGGTAGCACCGTGACCGCCGGTGGAAAGGTTGGCGAGGTTGAAATCCCCGCGGAGGAGTTCTTCAAACGTCATTTCCCGGAAACGTTCCGGGCAGTTATAAGTGATGTAAACCATGTGAGTGCTCCTTATGTGAGGGTTGTGTTTGTGTTCTGATGGGAGATAGTGGCTGCAGGAACGACTCCGTCGCCGATTCCGAAGAGAATGCCCATGAGCTGTTGAGCTCTTGAACTGATTTCTGATGGGCCTTTGTGCTACCATTTGACCCTGATCGTCGAATTTTCCTTGATTGGGCTTAGTATTCTTCTACCAGTCGGTGTGCGTCAAAAGGTTTGGACGATGCGATATGTGTTCGGGCGTTACCGTCAGATCCGCTGGCCAGGATCAGGTGGAGGGGTGGGTCGGGGTAACAAATTCGTGCTCTTGGATATGACCGAAGAGCCTGAAGCGAAAAAGCTTACAGTATACAACACAAACGAAATTTAATGGAACGCTAAGACGACAGGGTTACAGACCGAGGAAAGCGGATTCACCCTGGAGGTTGAAGGGGGCGGAGAGACCGGTATGGATCAGCTCGCCTTTTTTGATGAAGTTTTGGAAGTTGGTGACGGTATAACAGGCGGCAACGCGAACCGTGGGGGCAACACCGAGGGTAGTGCCGCAGGCCGAAACGGGAACCTGGGCGGTGGCTTCGGCATGGGTGAAGTTCATTGTGGCGCGAAATTCCGCGACCTGTTTGGGGTCTGACCAATCAGCGGCATAGAGCTGGGCGTCAAAGAGGGCAGTGCGGACATCAAACATGGCTTTAATGAAGGTGTTAAAGCGGTTGGCATCCACGATTTTCTGGCGGATCTCGATATTATCCACGGCGAGAAAAACGTAACCGGAGAGGGGCTGGCCGTTCCAGCCGGAGGGTTCCAGACGGATATCCTTTTTGGCTTCCGGGTTGATGGCACAGAGGATATCGCGGAGGGCTTCCACTTTGGGCTGGCCGACCTGAGGATCAAAGAACATCTGGTTGACGATGTTTTTCTTTTCCACCGTATCAAAATCATAGAGGGTGAAGTTGGTCAGGCCATAGCGGGCAAGAAGCTCCGCGATGGTGGAGCCGACCGAACCGCAGCCAATGATGTGGATGCGGCCTTTGACATCGTGCGGGGAGAAGACATCCAGGCTTTTGGCAAGATTCATAAGGCACCTCCGTTGGTGTGATAATCGTAATAGGTGGGGTAGTGGTCGTAATAATTGCCGTCATCGTCCATCCAGCAGCGGGCGGCGTTATCCCAGACGACGTGGGGTACGGTACCGCCGGTGGGCTTGACGGGAGGTTTTGTTGTGGAATAGATGGGCGGGGCTTTGGTGACAAGGGACTGAGCGGTGGCGGCAAAATCGGAGAGGGTATCGGTGTAGGTGACAGAGATATCGTCTTTATCGTAGATTTTGTTGGCGGCGTAGTCATACAGGCGGGCGGTGAACTCGCCGCGCTTGTTCCAGATCATGAAGAGGTAGAAGTCATTGCCCTTGAGCTTATTGACAATTTTGGACTCGTTTTCGTCATCAACGCCGGAAGGGGAAGGGGACATGTTGACGTGGCTGTGGGCCTGGTAGCGGATGTTGTTGAAGATTTCATCGGGCTGGGAGAGCAGCCAGTCGTTGTATTTATCCTGGTCGGTTTCGACGGTGACACCAGTGACCTGCTGGGGGTAGATGAGGATATCATAGATTTCATACTCAGTGGGGGAGAGCTGGCGCATGAGGCCGTGCCAGGCGACCTCGGAAGTGAAATCATCAATGAGGCGGGACTGTTTGGCCCAGGCATCAGCGGTAAAATTGATGTTGATTTTATCTTTTGCCTTGGTTTTGGCGAGCTTGACAGAGCCGGTGAGGAGCTGCTGGCGATAGAGTTCGATGGCGGCATCCAGAGCGGTCTGATCAATGT
>OLVO01002283.1_pt1 | contig 17799 bp, 15 predicted proteins | sample 1672571 | NCBI WGS metagenome assembly OLVO01 (sample SAMEA3136700, study PRJEB25190) | human gut metagenome | biome: human gut; feature: human-associated habitat; material: faeces | place: Austria | collected 2013
TATCACGCAGGGCCTTCCGCGTGTTGAAGAGCTGTTCGAGGCGCGCAAGCCGAAGAAGATGGCCACCCTCGCCGAGATCCCCGGCGTCGTCAGCATCGAGGAGACGAAGAAGACCTCCATCTATGCGGTCACGGTCACGAACCCGGTCGACGGCGAGACCGTCACGTACAACCTGCCGTACTCCGCCGGCATTCTGGTCGCCAACGGCGACACGGTCACGAAGGGCCAGCCGCTTTCGAACGGCGCGTACAGCCCGCACGACGTGCTGCGTATCTGCGGCGTCGATGCCTGCCGGCAGTATATCATTCAGGAAGTCCAGAAGGTCTACCGTCAGCAGGGCGTTGACATCAACGATAAGCACATCGAGATCATCGTCCGCCAGATGATGCGCAAGGTCCGTATCGACGATTCCGGCAGCACGAACCTGCTGTCCGGCGCCATTGTGGATCTGCATGAGTTCCGCGCGGCCAACCGCGCGATCGCCGAGCGCATCGCGGCAGGGGAGACCGAGCTCACGCCCGCGACGGCTGAGCATGTCCTTATGGGCATCACGAAGGCGTCGCTCGCCACGGAGAGCTTCCTGTCGGCCGCGTCCTTCCAGGAGACCACGAAGGTGCTGACCGATGCCGCCATCAAGGGCAAGATCGACCACCTCGTCGGCCTGAAGGAGAACGTCATCATCGGCAAGCTCATTCCCGCCGGCAGCGGCCTAGCCTGCTACCGCAACTTCGAGACGAATGAGGAGCCGGCAGTCCCCGCGGAGCCGGAGGACGACGGCGTGGATCTGTCCGATCTCGCCAACATCTCCAACGCGCTTTAAACGACCAAATACCAAGCGTTTCACCGGGATATGCCTGCATATCCCGGTGAAATTTTCGCTTCCGTCTTGAATAAAAATGCTTGACGAATCTTGTGCAATATGCTAAAATCCTATTTTGCGTGGGCGTGCGCCCACCGATTTGTCATGTCTGTGTAAAAAGCACAAAAATGGCCGGGATTTCCTGAAAATTTTCCGGCAGAATCACGGTTTATCCGATGCTGTTTTTTGGCATCGTATAAATAGATTCATTTTCGAGGAAAGGAGGAAAACCATGCCTACTTTTAACCAGTTGGTGAGAAAGGGCAGAGAGAAAGTCACCTACAAGTCCACGTCTCCCGCCATGCAGAAGGGCCTCAACACCCTGAAGAACCGCGAGACCAATCTGAGCGCACCTCAGAAGAGAGGCGTCTGCACTGCCGTGCGTACCTCTACCCCCAAGAAGCCGAACTCCGCGCTTCGTAAGATCGCCCGTGTGCGTCTGACCAACGGCTACGAGGTAACCGCCTACATCCCGGGCATCGGTCACAACCTGCAGGAGCATAGCGTCGTTATGATCCGCGGCGGCCGTGTCAAGGATCTTCCTGGCGTTCGTTACCACATCATCCGCGGCACGCTCGATACGCAGGGCGTTTCCGGACGTATGCAGGCCCGTTCCAAGTACGGTGCCAAGCGGCCGAAGGCAGGAAAGAAGTAAGTTCCAACAGCAAATTTTGCCCTGTTGTTAACTGATATATATGTATTCGTTAACCTCGGGGCGCAGACGGAGATGCACCGCATCTTCGAGTACCTGTGAAGTCATTTTTTAATGAAGGAGGGAAGTATAGTGCCCAGAAGAGGTAACGTTCCCAAAAGAGAAATTTTGCCGGATCCGATGTACAACAGCGTTCTGGTGACCAAGCTCATCAACAGCGTGATGCTCGACGGCAAAAAGGGTGTAGCTCAGAAGGTCGTGTACGATGCTTTTGACATCATCAAGGAAAAGACCGGCAAGGAACCGCTCGATGCGTTTACCGAAGCCATGAACAACATCATGCCGAGCCTCGAAGTCAAGGCCCGCCGCGTCGGCGGTGCGACCTACCAGGTTCCTATGGAAGTGCGTCCTGAGAGACGCCAGACGCTCGGCCTGCGCTGGCTGACCGGCTATGCCCGCAAGCGCAGTGAAAAGACCATGAAGGAGCGCCTCGCAGGCGAGATCATGGATGCCTGCAACAACACCGGCGCTGCTGTGAAGAAGCGCGAAGACACGCACAAGATGGCCGAGTCCAACAAGGCGTTCGCGCACTTCCGCTGGTAATCTTCCGACTAGGAGCTATCAATTATGCCCAGACAATATTCCCTTGAAAACACAAGAAACATTGGCATCATGGCGCACATCGACGCCGGTAAGACGACCACGACGGAACGCATTCTGTTCTACACGGGCGTCAACCACAAGCTCGGTGAGACCCATGAAGGCACCGCCACCATGGACTGGATGGCGCAGGAGCAGGAGCGCGGCATCACGATCACGAGCGCTGCGACCACTTGCTTCTGGAAGGGCAACCGCATCAATATCATCGACACCCCGGGCCACGTCGACTTCACCGTTGAGGTCGAGCGCAGCCTGCGCGTGCTCGACGGCTGCGTGACGGTCCTTTGTGCCAAGGGCGGCGTTGAGCCGCAGTCCGAGACGGTCTGGAGACAGGCTGACCACTACAATGTTCCCCGCATGATCTACATCAACAAGATGGATATCATGGGCGCGAACTTCTACAACGTTGTCGACATGGTGCACGAGCGCCTGCGCTGCAACGCTGTTCCGATCCAGCTGCCGATCGGCTCCGAGGCGGACTTCCGCGGCATCATCGACCTGCTCGAGATGAAGGCGGACGTCTACTACGACGATCTTGGCAAGGATATGCGCGTCGAGGAGATCCCCGAGGACATGCGCGCCGAGGCCGAAGAGTACCGCACGCAGCTCCTTGAGGCCGTCGCCGATTTCGACGACGAGATCATGGAGATGTATCTGGAAGGTGAGGAAATCCCCACCGAAATGATCAAGGCGGCCATCCGCAAGGCCACGACGCAGGTCAAGTTCGTCCCGATCGTGTGCGGCACGTCCTATAAGAACAAGGGCGTGCAGAAGCTGCTGGACGCCATCGTCGATTATATGCCGTCCCCGCTGGACATCCCGCCGATCACCGGCACGGTGCCCAAGACGGATGAGGTCGAGCACCGCTCCGCGGACGATTCCGAGCCGTTCTCTGCTCTGGCCTTCAAGATCATGACCGACCCCTACGTCGGCCGTCTGGCGTTCTTCCGTGTCTATTCCGGCACGATCGAAGCCGGCAAATCCGTCCTGAACTCCACCAAGGGCCAGCGCGAGCGTCTGGGCCGCATCCTTTTGATGCACGCCAACCACCGCGAGGATATCACGCAGGTCTATTCCGGTGATATTGCGGCGGCGGTCGGCCTCAAGAATACGACGACCGGCGACACGCTCTGCGACGAAAAGTACCCGATCGTGCTCGAGTCGATGGAGTTCCCGGAACCGGTCATCCGCGTAGCAATCGAGCCCAAGACCAAGGCCGGGCAGGAGAAGATGGACATCGCCCTCGGCAAGCTTGCCGAGGAAGACCCCACCTTCAAGGCCTACACGGACGAGGAAACGGGTCAGACCATCATCGCCGGCATGGGTGAGCTCCATCTGGAGATCATCGTCGATCGCCTTCTGCGTGAGTTCCGCGTCGAGGCGAATGTCGGCAGACCTCAGGTCTCTTACAAGGAGACCATCACCAAGGCCGCTACGGTGGACACGCGCTACGCGCGCCAGACCGGCGGCAAAGGCCAGTTTGCACACGTCAAGCTCATGGTGGAACCCAACGAGCCCGGCAAGGGTTACGAGTTCATCAACCAGATCACCGGCGGTGCGATCCCGAAAGAGTTTATCCCCTGTGTGGATCAGGGCATCCAGGGCGCGATGCAGGCCGGCGTGCTTGCGGGCTACGAGGTCGTGGACGTGAAAGTTACGCTGCTCGACGGCTCGTATCACGAGGTCGACTCGTCCGAGATGGCGTTTAAGATCTGCGGCAGCATGGCATTCAAGGAGGCCTGCCAGAAGGCCGGCCCGACGCTCCTCGAGCCCATTATGAAGGTTGTCGTTACGGCGCCGGAAAGCTATATGGGCGACGTGATGGGCGATATCAATGCCCGCCGCGGTCAGATCGCCGGTACGGACATCCGCAACGGTGCGGCGATCGTCACGGCGAACGTGCCCCTGGCATCCATGTTCGGCTATGCGACCGACCTGCGCAGCAAAACGCAGGGCCGCGCGACCTACAGCATGGAGCCCAGCCACTTCGTAGAGCTGCCAAAGTCTCTTCAGGAGAAGATCATCCACGGCAGCAACTGACCTGCGCAACCGGCACAATGTGCCTTATAAGAAAGTAAGTCACGACATCATTTTAGAATTAGGAGGATATTCTAATGGCAAAGCAGATGTACAATAGAACCAAGCCCCATGTCAATATCGGCACCATCGGCCATATCGACCACGGCAAGACCACCCTGACCGCTGCGATCACCAAGGTTCTGTCCTTGGCTGACCCGAACAGCGCCGAGTTCGCCGCCTACGATCAGATCGATAAGGCTCCGGAAGAAAAAGCACGTGGCATCACGATCAACACCGCTCACGTTGAGTACCAGACCGACGACCGCATCGGCCTTGACGGCACCGAGATCAAGGGCCGCCACTATGCGCACGTCGACTGCCCGGGCCACGCCGACTATATCAAGAACATGATCACCGGCGCTGCTCAGATGGACGGCGCGATCCTCGTTATCGCTGCTTCCGACGGCCCGATGGCTCAGACCCGTGAGCACCTGCTGCTTGCCCGTCAGGTCAATGTTCCGTACGTTCTGGTGTTCCTGAACAAGGTTGACCAGGTCGACGATCCCGAGCTGCTTGAGCTCGTCGAGATGGAAGTCCGTGAGCTGCTCGACAAGTACGACTTCCCGGGCGACGACACCCCGATCATCAAGGGCTCCGCTCTGAACGCGCTGATCTCCGAGTCCACCGATCCGAAGGCCCCCGAGTACAAGTGCATCTGGGAGCTCATGGACGCTGTTGACACTTGGATCAAGACTCCGGACCGTGCTGCTGACAAGCCGTTCCTGATGCCCATCGAGGACGTGTTCACCATCTCCGGCCGCGGCACCGTCGTTACCGGCCGTGTCGAGCGTGGCATCGTCAAGGTTGGCGATAAGGTCGAGATCGTCGGCATCAAGGACACCCAGGAGACCACCGTCACCGGCACCGAGATGTTCCACAAGACCCTCGAGTTCGCCGAGGCTGGCGACAACGTCGGCTGCCTGCTCCGCGGCATCGACAAGAAGGGCGTTGAGCGTGGCCAGGTCCTCGCTGCTCCGAAGTCCATCCACCCGCACACCAAGTTCAAGGGCCAGGTTTACGTTCTGTCCAAGGAAGAGGGCGGCCGTCACACCCCGTTCTTCAACAACTACCGTCCCCAGTTCTACTTCCGTACCACCGACGTGACCGGCGTCATCAGCCTCCCCGAGGGTGTTGAGATGTGCATGCCCGGCGATAACGTCGACATGGACGTCGAGCTGATCACCCCGATCGCGATCGAGGTTGGCCTGCGTTTCGCTATCCGTGAAGGCGGCCGTACCGTTGGTTCCGGTGTTGTCATCGCCATCAACGAGTAATTTTCAGCATGCAAAATTCCTCTCCGGCATCTGCCGGAGAGGAATTTTTTTGTTTTTCGACAAAATTGTTTCAAGCACGAAACTTTAATTACTTTTCAAATGCTTTTTTAAGAATTGCGGCCTATATTTCGTGGTAAAAAAAGCTCCTGGCTTCGCGCCGATGGGATGCGGACACCTGTGTCCGACATTTTGCCGGCACCTTTTCCATGTATGTTTGCTTGGAACTTAAAGGAGGCAAAATTCCATGAAAAAATGCGCAAGACATTGAGCCTGATACTGGCCCTGGCGCTGGCATTCAGTCTCGCTGCTGTCCCGGCTTTCGCGGCAGACACCACGGAGGCGGAGACCAGCACATCCGACACGGCCTATGGCCAGCTGCACAACGGCCTGCTCAGTGAGATCCTGAGCCGGATCGACATCGCCAATGACGATAACTTCATTCACGGCATTGTCGGCGTAAATATTAAGGATCTGGTCGACCACATTGGCAGCGACAGCAATTTCGTCCACGGCATCGTGAACGTGGACGTGGGCGATCTGTTCAAGGACATCGCCAGCAACAATAACTACATGCACGGCATCATCACCATCACCGGCAACACGGTGAACATCAACTTCGGTCAGGTCATCGGCGACATTGCCGCCGGCGGCGCGAACAGCGAGGCCGCCCAGCAGGCGCTTGCCGAGATCCTGAAAGCCTTTGGTATGACGCAGACCGGCATCAATGCCATCCTGACGGGCTTTGCCGGCAGCATCCTCACAAACGATCAGATCGCGCAGCTGCTGTCTTAGCTCATTTCTTCGGCGAATATGAACCTGAAGAACATTGTGACGATCATCTGTGCGCTCTACAACAGCCGCACCATCACGCTCCAGCAGGCGATGGCGCTGCTGGAAAAGTACATTTCCCAGATGGGCAACAACAGCGGCAGCGGCACCGGCACGGAGCCGGCGCAGTCGACCGGCCTGCTGGATACGACCAACCACAACGCCTATGTTCCCGGCCGCACCGCGACCACCTTTGTGCCCAACGGCACGCTCACGCGCGCCGAGGCGGCCAAGCTGCTCTATGAGCTCATGACCGCACAGGCGCACAAGCAGTATGACCGCAGCGACAATGGCTTCAGCGATGTTCCGGCCGGCAAGTGGTACGTGGTCGCGGTCAGCACGCTGGCCAATGCCGGCGCCATCAAGGGCTACAGCAACGGCACGTTCCAGCCGGGCAAGCCCATCACCCGCGCGGAATTCGTGACCATTCTGACCGGGATCTACGGTGCGAACACGTCCAAGGGCATGCCGTTTGCCGATGTAGGCAGCGCATGGTGTCATGATGCGGTCGCTACGGCCTATGCCAACGGCTGGGTCGGCGGCTATGCGGATGGCACGTTCCACCCGAACCAGACCATCACGCGCGCCGAGGCGGTGACTATCCTCAACCGCGTGCTTGGCCGCAGCTGCGACCTGACGTTCGTGCAGGCCAATGCGCAGGCAGCGTCGCACTTTACCGACGTCACGCCCGGCGCATGGTACTACGCCGCAGTCACCGAGGCCTCGGTCGGCCACACCTTTACGGAGCTGACCGGCATTGAGCGCTGGACGGCGCTCGCCTGAGCCCCAAGGCATCTGCCTGAACCCGAACGAAACCAAAACTCCCGGCACATTCGTGCCGGGAGTTTTTTTCGCCCATTCACCGCAGACCGTGCATGAAGCCGTCCATCGCCGTCGCGTGGATGTCGCCGCCGATGACGCGGTTGCGGTAGACGAACAGTTGCGCGAGCACGGTGTCCGTCGAGCCCTCGTAGTTCGTCACGCGGTAGGTATAGGCTGTGCACGTCTCGCCGGCGTAAGTGGACAGGTCAAATCCCTGCTGCTTTTGCAGGGCGTTGTAATCGCTGAATACACCGCTGAACACACGCGGGATCACGATCTCCTGCGCCGTTTCCGTCGCGGGATCCGCCTCCCAGCCGAGCGCCTGCAGATAGGCAATGCGCCCGTCCGTCGTCGTGACGTTGTAGTGCGCCGAGAGCACGCCGCCGTTGCTGCGCCAGATGACAGCCAGCGCCAGCAGCACGGCCAGACCGATGAGCGCATACACGACCGTCCGTCTTGTCCAGTGAAAGGATTTAAGCTTCATAACCACACCTCGGAACAAGCCTATTCAAATTTGCCGCCGGATATGTTATAATACATCCAATGGCCGTAAAGGAGGGGCGCGCATGATCCGTCTGGACAAATATCTGGCCGATACCGGCGCCGCTTCCCGGCGCGAGGCCAAGGCGTATATCCGCCGCGGTGAGGTCACGGTCGACGGTGTGCCCGCCCGCGCGCCGGAGCAGAAGATCGCGGAGACCGCTGTCGTCTGCCTGCGCGGACAGATCCTGCGCTATCAGGCATATCATTACTATATGCTCCATAAACCCGCCGGCGTCCTCACCGCGACGGCCGACCGCAGTCAGCCGACGGTGCTCGATCTGTTCCCGCCGGAGCTGCGGCGCTTCGGGCTCGTGCCCGCTGGGCGGCTCGATAAGGACACGACCGGCCTGCTGCTCGTTACGGACGACGGGGACTATGTCCACCGTGTCATCACGCCGAAAAAGCACGTGCCGAAGGTCTACTTCGCGCGCACGGATGGACAGCCCACGAGCGCGGATGTGGACCGTTTTGCACAGGGCGTTGTCCTCGGCGACGGGACGCAGTGCCTGCCCGCCCGGCTGGAGCTGCTGCCGGAGCAGGGGGGCTGCCGCGTCACGGTCTATGAAGGGAAATATCATATGGTCAAGCGGATGCTGGCCGGCTGCGGGACGCCCGTTTTGCAGCTGCACCGGCTGTCGATCGGGGCGCTGACGCTCGATCCCGCGCTGTCACCGGGCGCTTACCGGGAATTGCAGCCCGCTGAGGCGATGCTCGTTTTCTCGCTTCCAGCTTCGTGATAATTTACAAAAGTTCGGGAAATTATCCGACTATCTCACGAAATTTCGAAAATTATTCACAAAAAACGACCATTTTTCTATTGAAAAATGCACATAAATCGTCTATTATGTAAAGTAGGAAATTGGTAGGTGCTGTGGGAGACTGCGGCGGCCGTTCGTAGGAGGAAAAGATATGTCGAGCAGAATTTTTCAGGGCGTGATCGTTCAGATGAAAGATGCCACCACGCGCTGCATTGGTGTCGTGGACGAGCAGGGGTTTGTCATTGCCTGCAGTGAGCTTTCGATGATCGGCTCGCGCCTGGATGACTTTCAGGCCGCGGTGGGTGAAGTGCAGGAGCAGCTGTTTGCAACGGACGCACGCACGTATAAGATTCTGTCTGCCAGCACGGCGCGTTTTGAGTATGCCGTGTTTGTCGAGGGCAATGACCAGACGGCGCGCAGCATCTGCATTCTCGCGGCCGTCGGCATGACGGAGGCCAGCACGAACTTTGAGGAAAAGCACAATAAGGCCGCCTTCGTTAAGAACATCATTTCGGACAACATTCTCCCCGGCGACGTGTATGTGCGCGCCAAGGAGCTGCATTTTACCACCGACGTGCCGCGCGCTGTGCTGCTGGTGCGTCAGGTGAACGTGACGGATATCGCCGTGCTCGAGCTGATCCAGAACATGTTCCCGGATCGGCAGCATGATTTCGTGCTCAGCGTGAGCGAGTCGGACATTGTCGTCATCAAGGAAATGACGCCGGACGAGACCTCGGAGGATGTCTGCGCGCTGGCCGAGAGCATTGAGCGCGCCGTGCACACGGAGCTGCACGTGCAGACGGTCATCGGCATCGGCACGACGGCCAACCACCTGCGCGAGCTGGCCGACCGCTATAAGGAGGCGCAGGTCGCCATCGAGGTCGGCAAGGTGTTTGAAAACGAGAAGCCGGTCATTCACTATGACAACCTCGGCATCGGCCGCATCATTTATCAGCTGCCGACGACGCTGTGCGAGATGTTCCTGTCCGAAGCGTTCAAGAAAAACCCCATCGAGGCGCTCGATGAGGACACGCTCGACACGATCAATCGCTTCTTTGAGAACAATCTCAACGTTTCGGAGACGGCGCGCAAGCTCTACGTCCATCGAAACACTTTGGTATACCGGTTGGAGAAAGTCAAGAAGATCACGGGCCTGGATCTGCGCGAGTTTGAGGATGCAATCCTCTTCAAGGTCGCGGTCATGGTAAAGCAATACCTCGATTCTCAGAACACTGCCAAGTTCTGAGACCTACCCGGGCGGGCGTAAGCCCAACATATTGGAGGACATCTTATGGTTCAAATGAACGATGTGAAGATGGTCTACGGGAACACGGAGGCTGCGGCCCTCAATGGGATCAGTTTTACGATCAACGAGGGCGAGTTCGTGTTTCTGGTCGGACCGTCCGGCTCCGGCAAGACGACGATCATCAAACTGATCACCGGCGAGCTGAGCCCCACATCCGGACAGATCACGGTCAACGGCTTTGACATGCAGGGCATCAAGCGCCGCAAGCTGCCGAAGCTGCGCCGGACACTGGGCGTCATTTTTCAGGATTTTCGCCTGATCGACAAAATGACGGTGTATGAAAACGTTGCGTTTGCCATGCGCGTGGTGGGAGCTTCCAACAAGGAGATCCGCCGCCGCGTGCCGCAGGTGCTCGAGCTGGTCGGCCTGGCCGACCGGGAAAAGCGCTTTCCGGCGGAGCTTTCCGGCGGTGAGCAGCAGCGCGTGGCCATCGCCCGCGCGCTCGTGAACAATCCGCGCATGATCATCGCGGACGAGCCGACCGGCAACCTCGACCCGGTGCGCAGTCTGGAGCTGATGCTGCTGCTGGAGAAGATCAACGAGCTCGGCACCACGGTCCTCGTGGTGACGCACGAAAAGGAACTGGTCGACGCTTTTTCCAAGCGCGTCATCTCTATCGACGCCGGAAGAGTCATCAGTGACGGATTGGACGGGTACTACGGATATGAAGCTGAATAGATTCAACTACCTGATGACGCAGGGCGTGAAAAACATCTTCACGCACGGTTTCATGTCCTTCGCGTCGATCACGATCATCATCGCGTGCCTGCTCATCATGGGCAGCTTTTCGCTGCTGACGCTCAACATCGACGCGAACATCGACCGCCTACAAAATCAGAACGAGGTCATTGCCTACGTCGATGAGACGCTCTCGGAGGACGAGGCCCGGGCCATCGAGCCCCAGGTCGCCGCGGTGCCGAATGTCGCCACGGTCGAATTCGTCACGCGCGAGCAGGCCATGCAGACGTTCGAGGCCGAGTATGACTCCGACCTCTTTGACAACATTGACGCCTCGGTCTTTCGTCATCGCTACGTCGTGACGCTCGACGATCTGTCGCTCATGAAGGACACGCAGGCCGCGCTCAAGAATGTCGACGGCATCGCCGATGTGACCGCGCACCTGGATTACGCGGAAAACTTTATTACGTTCCGGAACATTGTGAGCGTTGTCTCCGTCGTTTTGATCGTGATCCTCATCGCGGTGTCCCTGTTTATTATGACCAACACCATCAAGCTGGCCACGTTCGGCCGGCGTGAAGAGATCGCCATCATGAAGATGGTCGGTGCGACGAATGGCTTCATCCGTCTGCCGTTTGTGGTCGAGGGCCTTGTGCTCGGCCTGGTCGGCGGCCTGGTCGCGTTCCTGCTCCAGTGGGGACTTTACAGCCTGATCGTCAGCAAGATCATGTCCACCATGGCGGCCGGTATCATCACCGTGCTCCCGTTTGCATCCGTGGCGCTGCCGCTGCTGCTGGTGTTCCTTGGCGTGGGTGTGCTCGTCGGCGTGTTCGGCGGCCTCACGGCCATTCGCAACTATCTGAAAGTTTAAGGAGGAAATTGAATGAAGATGAACCGCAAAGTCGTTCGATCCGTCATTTGTGTGCTGCTTGCGTTGATTTTTATCGTTTCGCTCATGACGGCGCTGATCCCGATCAATGCCAGCGCGGCGTCGCAGTCGGAGATCAACCAGCTCACGCAGCAGCGTAAGGAGCTGCAGGCCAAGCAGAAGGAGCAGCAGAAAACCATCAACAATCTCCGCTCTAAGAAGGCCAGTGTGGTCGATCAGAAGGCCGCGCTGGATCAGGAAAACGATCTGGCGCAGCAGGAGATCGAGGTCGTCAAGCAGCAGATCACGGCCTATGACCAGCAGATCGAGGACAAGGGCGTTGAGCTCGAGGAAGCCAAGCAGGAAGAAGAGGCGCAGACGGTGCGCTTCCGCGGCTGCGTGCGCCATCTTGAGGAGTACGGCCAGATGTCCTACATCGCCATCCTGCTCGAGGCGACCAGCCTCTCTGACCTCCTTGCCCGTATGGACATGGTCGGCGAGGTCATTGCATATAATAAACAGGTGCAGGCCGACATGACGGCCGCCCGTGAAAAGGTCGAGACCGTCAAGGCGGAGCTTGAGGACGCCCGTACCGAGCTGCAGGATAAGCAGTCCGAGCTGGAGACCAAGCAGGTCGAGCTGCAGCAGAAGGTGTCCGAGGCCAACGCGCTGCTCGCCAGCCTGGAGTCGGATATCAACGCTTATAAGAGCGTCTACGATCAGTACGAGCAGCAGCAGCAGAACGTGCAGTCGCAGATCGATAAGCAGGTCGAGGATCTGCGCCGCCAGGAAGAGGCGAACAAGAAAAACGACCCCAGCTATGATGCGGGCAAGGACAACGGCGCCACCGGCTCCATGATGTGGCCGTGCCCGTCCTGCCATACGATCACGTCGGAGTTCGGCTGGCGCTACCACCCGATCTATCACACGCAGAAGTATCACTCCGGTGTGGACATCGGCGCGAGCTATGGCGCGAGCATCGTTGCGGCCGACGGCGGCACGGTCATCACGGCCGGCGCTGTGTCCGGTTACGGCAACTGTGTCGTCATCAACCATGGCAACGGCATCACCACGCTCTATGGCCACATGAGTTCCATCGCGGTCTCCTCCGGCCAGAAGGTCTCCAAGGGCCAGACGATCGGTTATGTCGGCTCGACCGGCAACTCCACCGGCCCGCATCTGCACTGGGAGGTCACGGTCAACGGCGTGCGCCAGAACCCGCTCAACTATGCGCGCTGATCGGACATATTTTGACTGAATGAAACTGCCGGGCAGCCGGAAAATGGCTGCCCGGCTCATCTGCTGCATTGGGGCTGCCCGATGCAGGCGGCAAATGGACCCGGAGGGATAGCATGGACGAACACAAGCCACAGGAACAGGCGTCGGAAAAAGTGCCCGCCCGCAGAAAAAGCGGCAGAATGCGCGGCTGGAGGGCGAGTATCCTTGCCTGTGTGATCTGTATTCTGGTGACTGCGCTGGTCACGTCGATGATCTTCGTCGGCAAGTTCGGCGGCAGCAGCAACTATAAGCTCGCGCTGAAGTTTGCGCAGGTCAAGCAGGTCGTGGATAAAGACTATATCGGCGACGCGGACGATACGGCGATCAGCGATGCATCATCGAGCGCGATCATCAGCGCCATCGGCGATAAATGGAGCTATTACATGACGGCCGAGGAATACAAGGCCTATCAGATGTACTCCAACAATGAGTACGCTGGCATCGGCGTGACCATCCAGCTCGACGACAAGACGAAGGGCTTTCGCATCACAGCCGTGACGAGCGACTCGCCCGCGGCGAAGGCCGGCCTCCAGCAGGGGGACATCATCACGGCGATCGACGGTGAGGACGTCACGGGCAAGACGCTCTCGGACGTGCAGAGCACCATCCGCGCCAAGCTCAACAAGACGCTCAAGCTCACCATTCAGGACTCCGCCGGCAAGAGCCAGACCGTCACGCTCGACTGTACGGTCATTTACACCGATCCCGTGACGTATAAGCTCATGGATAACGGCGTTGGCTATGTCCAGATCCGCAACTTTGAGACCGGCGGCGGCAGCCGTGCCGTACAGGCAGTCGATAAGCTGCTGGATCTCGGCGCAAAGTCGCTGGTGTTCGACCTGCGCGATAACCCCGGCGGCCTGCTCTCGGAGCTCATCACGATCCTGGATCACCTGCTGCCGCAGGGCGACCTGTTCGTGAGCGTCGACGGCAACGGAAAAGAGACCGTCACGCAGAGCGACAGCGTCTGCGTCAAAGTGCCGATGGCGGTCATCGTCAACGGCAATACCTACAGTGCGGCGGAGTTTTTCGCGGCCGCGCTGCAGGAGTATGACTGGGCGACCATCGTCGGCCAGAACACGACCGGCAAGGGCCGCAGCCAGACGACCATCGCGCTTCCGGACGGCAGCGCCGTGCACATCTCGAGCCGGAAGTATCTCACGCCCAACCGCGTGGACCTGTCCGAGCAGGGCGGCCTTGTGCCGGATGTCGTCGTGGCCCCGGCCGCGGACAGCGATGTCGATGCGCAGCTTGAGGCAGCGATCGCTGCGCTGCGCTGAATCAACGGAGATATACTGAAATTTCAATGATATAAGGAGACGGATTATGGCGATCGACAGCAGATATAAGATGAGTCAGGAGCGTCTGGACACGCTCAAGGAAGAACTGCATTACCTCGAGACGACCCGCGAGAAAGAAGTTGCGGAGCTCATCAAGGAGGCGCGCTCGTTCGGCGACCTGTCGGAGAACAGCGAGTATGACGAGGCCAAGACGGAGCAGGGCAAGCTCTACTCCCGCATTGCCGAGATCACGGACCTGATCGAGAACGCCGAGGTCGTGGAGAAGGTCGAGGTCGCGGCGGACGTCGTGACCATTGGCAGCCACGTGCGCGTGCTCGACGTCGACGAGGACGCGGAAGAGGAGTACACCATCGTCGGCTCGCAGGAGGCCAACCCCATGGAGGGCTGCATTTCGGACGACAGCCCGTTCGGCTTCGCGCTCAAGGGCCACAAGGTCGGCGAGACCGTCACGGTAACAGCCCCGGTCGGCGAGCTGCAGTTTAAGATCATCGCCGTCGAAAACGAAGACTGAGGAGTCCATCATGAACGAAGAGAGAAAGAACCAGCAGGCGGCGGCAGAGCCGTCCCTGTCCGAGATCCTTCAGGTGCGCCGCGACAAGCTCAAGGCGCTGCAGGACGCCGGGCGCGACCCCTTTGTGCAGACGCGCTTTGAGCGCAGCGCCTATTCGGCGGATATCAAGAATGATTTCGATGCCTATGACGGCAAAACGCTGCAGGCCGCCGGCCGCATCATGTCCAAGCGCGGCATGGGCAAGGCCATCTTCTGCGACATTCAGGACGACCGCGGCCAGATCCAGCTCTACGTCCGCAAGGACGCCGTCACCGAGCAGGAGTTTGCCGATTTCCGCAAGTATGACATTGGCGACATTATCGGCGTGCGCGGCTATGCGTTCAAGACCAAGACAGGGGAGATCTCCATCCACGTGCAGCAGGTCACGCTGCTCAGCAAGTCCCTGCGCCCGCTGCCGGAGAAGTTCCATGGCATGACGAACACGGAGCTGCGCTACCGCCAGCGCTATGTGGATCTCATCATGAACCCTGAGAGCAAGCGCAATTTCCAGATCCGCAGCCGGTTCGTGGCCTATCTGCGCCGCTATTTGGACGGCCTGGGCTTCATGGAGGTCGAGACCCCCGTGCTCAGCCCCATCGCCGGCGGCGCGACGGCGCGCCCGTTCATCACGCACCACAACACGCTTGACATTGATATGTATATGCGCATTGCGACCGAGCTGCACCTCAAGCGCCTGATCGTCGGCGGCATTGAGCGCGTGTATGAGGTCGGCCGCATCTTCCGCAACGAGGGCATGGACACCAAGCACAATCCGGAGTTCACGACCTGTGAGCTCTATCAGGCCTATACCAACCTCGACGGCATGATGGACATCCTCGAGGGCATCCTCTCCGGCGCGGCCAAGGAGATTCTCGGCACGTATCAGCTCCAGTGGCTGGGCCACGATGTGGACCTCACGCCGAGCTGGCGCCGCGTGACCATGGCCGACGCTGTCAAGGACGTCACGGGGGCGGACTTCATGGCCATCCTCGGCGACGCGGACGCGGCAGTCGCCCTCGCCAAGAGCGCGGGCGTGGACATGGAAAACGTTGCCCACACGTGGGGCAACGCGCTCTATGAGACGTTCGACCAGAAGGTCGAGTCCACGCTCATCCAGCCGACATTCATCACCATGTACCCCGTGGAGGTCAGCCCGCTGGCCAAGCGCAGCCCCGAGCAGCCCGCGCTCACCGAGCGCTATGAGATGTTCATCTGCGGCTGCGAGATGGGCAACGCCTTCTCTGAGCTCAACGACCCCATCGACCAGAAGGAGCGTTTCCAGAAGCAGGTGGAGCTTCGCGCCAAGGGCGACGACGAGGCCGGCATGATGGACCAGGACCAGGCGCTTGCGTTGCTGCGCGTGGCCGACGAGACCGGGGCGAGACTGACGCTGGTGGGCGACACCATGCAACTGAACGCCGTGGGCCGCGGCGGCGTCATGCAACTGGCCGAACGATACACGGGCAACGTGGTGGCCATGCGCGACGTGCACCGGTTCAAGGACCCCGACTACGCGGCCTACACCATCCGCCTGCGCGAACGGACGCCCGCCAACGCCGAACGGTTGGCCGGCGAACTGTTCGATCGTGGCATGGTCCGGCATTGGGACAGCGACGAGGCGACCGTGAACGCGATAGCCGCCGCGTGGATGGAGCACCCGGACACCACGATCAGCACCGTCACGAACCGGCAGGCCGACGAGGTGAACCGGGCGATCCAACGGTTGAGGCTCGATGCCGGACAGTTGGGCGACGAGCGTTGCGCCTCCATGATCGACGGCCAGGAGATCCATGTGGGCGACATCGTCATGACCCGCAGGAACGACAACCATATAGGCGTGGCGAACCGGCAGACGTTCGCCGTGCTCGGGATCGACGAACGGTCGGGGATGCTCGTCGGGGACGGGAAACGCACCTACAGGCTCCCCGCCGAATACGTGGCCGAGGCCGTGCAGCTAGGATACGCGAGCACCACCTACGGCGCCCAGGGCGTCACGAGCGGGCACGCGATCTTCTACGCCGCCGAGGGCGCGTCCGGCGCCGCAGACGGCTGCGTAGATGGTTCTTGCATCATCGACCTCATCCGGAACGAGAACGTAGCCGATACGCTCGCCCGGCAGGGAGAGGGATTTGCTGTAGGAGTAGCAGACCAGCGTGTTTTTGTAATATTTTGTCAGATACGGAACTTCCACGTCTCCGTAGACAAGCTCGCGGTACGGTTCATCAACGATCAGATAAATCGGATGACCGTATTCGGCAGATTTTGTTTCCAGAAAAGCAGCGAGCTTCTGAATGTTTTCTTCGGTGTAGACAACGCCGGACGGATTGTTCGGGGAATTGACGAAAACACCTTTGGTGTGCGCTGTGACAGCGGCCGAGAGGCGGTCAAAGTCGATCTGGAACGTGGAAGAATCAGCCGGCGTTTCGATCATGGCTGCGCCTGCAGATTCGATGAAAACACGGTATTCCGGAAAGTACGGGGTAAATACGATATACTCGTCGCCCGGAACGGTTAAAGCACCAAGGACGATGCGGAGCGAAGCGGCTGCACCGCAGGTCATATAGAAGTTGTCGGCATGGAACGCGGTACCAAAGCGTTTGTTCAGGTCGGCTGCAACGGCGGCGCGGGTATCGGCATCGCCCTGCGCGGAGGTGTAGCCGAAGAGATAGTAATCGTCTTTGGAATCGAGCAGCTCCTTGATGGTCTCATGAACGGAGGCCGGAGCCGGCACGTTTGGGTTTCCGATACTGAAATCAAAGACGTTTTCTGAGCCGATCTCGGCAGCGCGTTTTTTACTGTATTCGAAAATTTCGCGGATTACCGATTTTTTTGTGCCGAGAGTTACCATTTTTTCTGAAATCATGTGTCAATCCTCCTGAAGTAAATTGTTTGCCGCTGTTTTAAATGAACTGTAAATATTATTCTTTTTTCTGCTTTTTCCTTATTTGTATTTCATCAATTTAATAACCCTCTGTCTATTATATCTCTGAACCATTACAAACATCAAATCTAACATTGCAGCCAAAGCCGACGTAATAACAAAAACAGGATATGCACCAAACCAAACTCCTGCAACAATTGGTACAAAACTTAGCACTACAATCATTTCATGTACTAACTCTGCCTGACACATAGCCTGTACAATTTCCTGCAAACTATGGACTTTAACGTCAAACAAACTTGCATCATATGTAGGCATTCTGTTCTTCCATTTCTTCACATTTAATTTCTTATATATTCTATTTTCGAAATTGCTGACCTGATACCAACTCTTCGTATAATCCGCTCTGTTCCTCATTGTCAGATTAAAAATCAAACCTACAAGCAATCTCATAATAAAATG
>OLVO01002287.1_pt1 | contig 17768 bp, 14 predicted proteins | sample 1672571 | NCBI WGS metagenome assembly OLVO01 (sample SAMEA3136700, study PRJEB25190) | human gut metagenome | biome: human gut; feature: human-associated habitat; material: faeces | place: Austria | collected 2013
CCAGCGACACGAGGATTTTCAGTCCTCTGCTCTACCAACTGAGCTATCTGGGCATCTCATCAACATCGAAGTTTTTGTTTCGTTTGTTTCTTACTCGCTGTCGACGATAGTTATTCTACAACAAGACAAGAGAAAAGTCAAGCACTTTTTTGAAAAAAACTTAACTTTTTTTTGAAGGCATGTTTTTTGCCCCAATTCATACAATTTGAATTCAGCAGCGGAAGCGGATTGCGAATGTCTGCTTTACATTTAATGGTTTGTCTTGCGGTTGATGAACTTTGTTCGATACTTTGAATATACAATTGTTTGATCGGCATAAAGACCATAATAACCAGACATTGCATAGCTTACTGCAATTGCTAAAATCATGTAGTGGGCAGAGTCAAAGCCAAATAATTCAAAAGCGATCAAAATAGATGTAATAGGGCAATTAGTGACACCGCAGAAAACAGCAACCATGCCCATTGCAGCACAAAGGGATGGGGCAAATCCAGCAAGGCTTCCAAAGAAACATCCAAAGGATGCACCTACGCAGAAGGAAGGAACAATTTCGCCTCCCTTAAAGCCGCCGCCAAGTGTGACTGCTGTAAAGAGCATTTTAATAAGAAAGGCTGCTGGGAATATAGTTTCTTCTTGAATAGACTGCTCAATCAGATTGCTTCCGGAACCAAGATAGCTTTTGCCGTCTGGAAGAAGAAATGCAAATACGATAACAATCAGTGCAGAGACAATTGCGCGTAGGTAAACATTTTTTATGTATGTTTTTAAAAGACCTCCAACTTTGTGAAGGATAATGCATAAAAGTATGCTGACAGCGGCACATAAGATTCCAAGAAGAACTGTTTTTGCAGCACCGTCAATGGAAAACGAAGGAATACTTACAATTGTAAATTTTTCGGCATGAACACCAAACGTAGAAGCAAGGTGAGCACCAATCAGCGCAGACATTACACAAGGAACTAATGCGGAATAATACATGACGCCGACACTGACCATTTCCATTGAAAAGACAGCAGCAGCCATCGGTGTACCAAACAGAGCAGCAAAAGCAGCACTCATGCCACACATGATTAGAACATGGCGATCTTCATCATCAAGATGAACGATTTTTCCAAGAAGATTTCCAAGGCTGCCGCCGATCTGAAGTGCAGCACCCTCGCGTCCGGCAGATCCGCCGCACAGCTGTGTCAGAATCGTAGAGATAAAAATAAGAGGTGCAACACGCGCTGGTGTCTCTTCATTTGCATGAATTGAGGCAATAACAAAATTAGTACCGCGGTCATTTGACTGTCCGCAAAAATGATAAAGAGCAGTGATTGCCAGACCAGCAACAGGAAGCAGGAATAAAAGCCAGCTGTATGCAGCGCGAAGCTGTATAGCTTTTCCAAGCAAAGTAGCAAATAGTGTTGATACGCCGCCGATCAGAAGACCTGACAAAAGTGAAAATCCAGTCCATTTAAGAAGAACCAGAAGATTCTGGCCGATGTTGGTCAGATAGCATTTGCGGGCAAATTCCCGCAGCTTAGGGGAAAACATAGGCATGACCTCCAAAGAAACTGTTTATAGGAAGCAGCAAAGATGCTGTACCGTTCCAATCCTAGCAGAAACAGCATGGAAAGTCAACGAAACAAAAAGATCATGTTCCATTTTGTCTGTACTGAGCCGGTGTCATTTTAGCTCTTTTTTTAAAAGTTATGCAAAAGGCACTTTCACTTGAAAAGCCACATGAAAAACAGATATCCTTGACAGACATGGCAGTGTTGCGAAGCAGGTAACGTGCATTACTTAGCCTCGTATTTATGACATACTCATGTGGTGTAAAGCCAGTCTCTCGTTTGAATACACGAATAAAGTGGTAAGAGCTTAATCCTGCAGCAGATGCGAGCACTTTGTCTGGCAGATCTTCTTTAAAATGTTCATTGATATAGGAAATGACAGTCTCAATCATATCTGTACTGTCATTTTTTTTATCGGCAGCACTGTAGAGCAGAAAGCTTGTCAAAATATCATTAATATATTTAGAAAGAAGAGCTTCCTTAATCGAAGAACGACAAAAACTGTCAATGATAGCTTCAAGCTTGTTTGTGGCTGGCGCAGGATTTCCAATAGAAAATACAGTGCCAAGATGTGAGACAATAGATTCAAAAAAGTTTTTGGCAAGAGGTCCGTCAAAATGGCACCAGAGACATTCACTGCCTGTTTTTGTGCCATAGCTGTGCGGTTCATAGCAATTAATCAAAATAAACTCATCAGCTTTTGCATCAAAGCTTTCGTATTTTGTTTGTACATACATGCTTCCTTTTTTGACATAAATAAGAAGAAAGCTGTCAAAAGAAGCGCGGTGCAGATGATAGCCTGGTGCATAGAAAAAATGACCGCATGTAAGCGGATAAAAAAACATGCTTCGTCCCAAGAGACTTGGCGAGTAAACATAATATGTTGATTCAGGTTCAATAAAGGGTTCGTGCGATTTCATAAAAATCTCCTTTTTTATAGTTACAGTTCATGGATAAGCCAATATTGCAGCAAATAGTTTTGCATGGCTCTGAATAATTACATTTTAACTTAGAATACAGGAAAAAACAACAGAGCAATATTTTAAAACACAACCGCAACGAAAGATAATGTATTTCAAGCAAAACAGTAGTATAGTAAAAGTAAATATTGAAAGTAAATAAAACAATATTGAAAATGATGGAAAGATTCAAGTAAATAAATAATAACAGAAAATAATAGCGAAACAGGAGGCAATTATGCAAAAGGCAAGTGTATGGGCAGAAAAAGTCATGATTCCTACATATGAGATTGGAGAGGCGGAGAAGAATCCGATTTTTCTGGAAAAACGTGTGTATCAGGGAAGCTGCGGAAAGGTATACCCGTATCCGACGATTGAAAAAATAAGTGATGAGAAGAAGGATAAGGAATATACGGCAGTATGGCTGGAAAATGAATACATTAAGGTTATGGTTCTTCCAGAGCTTGGCGGACGAATCCAGAGGGCATATGATAAAACAAATGATTATGACTTTGTTTACTATAACCAGGTGATCAAGCCGGCACTTGTTGGTTTGACGGGACCGTGGATTTCAGGAGGTATTGAATTTAACTGGCCGCAGCATCATCGTCCGACAACATTTCTTCCAGTTGATTATGAAATTCAGGAAAATGAGGATGGAAGCGTTTCTGTTTTATGTCATGACGTGGATCAGATGTATGGAACAAAGGGACTTATGAGAATTAGCGTATACCCGGGAAAAGCTTATATTGAAATCAAGGGACAGCTGTATAACCGCACATCACTTCCGCAGACATTTCTTTGGTGGGCAAATCCAGCAGTTCCTGTTAATGACAACACACAGTCCATTTTCCCACCGGATGTTCACGCTGTTATGGATCATGGAAAGAGAGATGTTTCTCGTTTCCCAATTGCGACGGGTGTTTATTATAAGAAGGATTACAGCGAAGGCGTAGATATTTCACGTTACAAGAATATTCCAGTCCCAACTTCTTACATGGCAGAAAAGTCAAAGTATGATTTTGTCGGAGGATACGACTATGGAAAGCATGCTGGTATTTTGCATGTGGCAGATCATCATGTTTCACCAGGAAAGAAGCAGTGGACCTGGGGCTGCGGTGATTTTGGAAAGGCATGGGATCGCAATCTGACTGATGAGGATGGTCCATATGTAGAGCTGATGACAGGTATGTTTACAGATAATCAGCCTGACTTTACATGGTTAAAGCCGTTTGAGGAGAAAACATTTACACAGTATTTTATGCCATACAAGGAAGTTGGACAGGTAAAGAACGCATCAAAGGAAGCTGCTGTTTCACTCTCGGCAGCAAATGATGCAGCAACTGGAAAGAAGACTGCAAAGATTATTGTCTATGCAACAGCTGTATATGAAAAAGCAAGAATTATTCTGACAGGAAAAGACGGCGTGCTGTGTGATGAGAGCGCAATGATTTCTCCTGTTGACATTTTTGAAAAGAGTGTAGTACTGCCAGATGATACGCAGGAAGAAGATCTGAAAGTTGAAGTTTGTGCAGATGGCAGAAGCTTAATTGCATACCAGCCAGAGAAGGAAGAAATTCCAAAGCTTCCAGATCCGGCAAAGGCAGCAGATGAACCGTCAAAGATCATGACAAATGAGGAACTGTATTTAACGGGACAGCATATTGAACAGTACCGTCATGCAACATGGAGACCTGATCCTTATTATTTAGAGGGATTAAAGCGTGATCCAGATGATATTCGCATTAACAATGCATATGGTATGCTCTTGATGAGAAGAGGCTTATTTAAGGAGGCAGAACCTTATTTTAGAACAGCTATTAAGCGCCTGACTTGGAAGAATCCTAATCCATACAACAGCGAAGCATATTATCTGTTGGGACTTGATTTGTGTTACCTTGGAAGAGAAGATGAGGCTTATGATGCTTTTTATAAGGCAGCATGGAGCAATGAACAGCAGGAAATGTCATTCTATTATATGGCAGCGCTTGTGGCAAAGAAAGGTCAATTTGAAACTGCGCTTGAGCACATTGATCGCTCACTTGTTAAGAATGCGCATAATATTAAGGCAAGAGGATTACGTGCATGGCTTCTTGCAAAGCTTGGAAAAGAAAAGACTGCAGCTCGTATGATCGAGGATAATTTAGAACTTGATCCATTTGATTTTGTATCTGGTTTTGAGGCAATAAAGGCAGAGAATGATTCAGAAAAGAAGCAGAAAATGCTTGATGACTTGAATGGACTGATGCGTAATTTCCAGGAAAATTATTTGATGACAGCAAGAGATTTTGCGCAGTGGGGCGCATATGAGGACGCTGTTTTAGTTTTAAAGCAGTGCACAAAGAAATATCCGATGCTGTATTATTATGCAGCTTATTATGAAGAAAAAATGGGTGAAGATGAGGCAGCAAAGAAGTCACTTGAGAAGGCAGAAAGCTGTGCTTTCGATTATTGCTTCCCGAATAAGCTTGATGATATTGCTGTACTTACATTTGCGATTGAAAATGGCTGCAAAAAGAAGGCGCCTTATTACCTTGGCAATCTTTTTTATGATAAATTACAGTGGAAGAAATCTGTTGAATTGTGGGAAATGTCTGAGAAGGCAGATGACACATTTTCAATCGTTCATAGAAACCTTGCACTGGCTTATTATAACAAGATGGGTGATTCTAAGGCAGCTAAGTGTGAACTAGAGAAAGCATTTTCATTAAACCGCAAGGATGCCCGTATTTTCCTTGAATTAGATCAGCTTTACAAAAAGCTTGGATATAGCTTCAAAGAGCGTTTAGCAAAATATGATGAAGATCCATCTCTTGCAGAGAGCCGTGATGATTTGTATATTGAATATATTACTCTTATGAATATGTGCGGAGAATATGAACGCGCTTATCGCTGCATTATGGGACGCCGTTTCCATCCGTGGGAGGGCGGCGAAGGAAAGATTACAACGCAGTATACTATTTCCTTACTCGAGATGGCAAAACAGTGCTTGGCATCAGAAAAATATGAACAGGCAGAGAAGTTGCTTAAAAAAGCACTTGTATATCCAGAAAATCTTGGAGAAGGCAAGCTAGAGGGAACAAAGGATAATCATCTGTTTTATCATCTTGGACTTGCGCTTGAAGCACAGGGAAAACATGATGAAGCAAAAACATGTTTTGAAACTGCGACGATTGGAACAGATGAACCAGCGGGTGCTATGTACTATAATGATCAGCCGGCTGATATGATTCTCTATCAGGGACTTGCATTTGAAAAATTAGGAAAAACAAGAGAGGCAAAATCACGTTTTTATCGTCTGATTGATTACGGTGAGCAGCATTTAAATGATGAGGGCAAGATTGAATACTTTGCTGTATCACTTCCAGATTTTCTGATTTTTGATGAGGATTATACAAAGAAAAATCGTGCACACTGCTGTTATCTGATGGCACTTGGAAATATTGGATTGCAAAACCGCGAAAAGGCAGCAGAATTTTTAAATGAGGCGCTTGAAATAGAGCCGTCTCATATGATGGCAACACTATATCAGAAACAATAAATGTTAAGCAAAAAGCGAGGAAAATCATGAGACTAGTAGATTTAACAACAAAACCCTGGCAGCTTATGCTGCCGGGAGAGAAGGAAACTTCTCTAAATAAAATGGTATATCTGCCAGGAACACTTGATGAGTTTGGAGTCGGTCATGAAGATCGGCTCGACAACTCATGTCATCCAGATGAGACAACTGCGCAGAGTTTTGATGATGATGTGATAGCAACACGATTTACAAGAAAGCATACGTATGAAGGCCCGGCATATTTTGAGCAGGAAATTACGATTGCACCAGCAGATAAATGTCGCACTTTCTTTGAGATTGAGCGAGCCAGATGTGTGCGTGTTTATTTAGACGGCGAGGAAATATCATCATACGAGGAACAGACAATAAGCACACCGCATGTATTTGAACTTACTGGTCATGAAGGCATTCATAGACTTTGCGTTGAGTCAGATAACAGTTATCCAGGTCTGCCGCACGATGCTATTGTCTATTCATCGGCGGCAACAGATGAGACACAGACAAATTGGAATGGACTGCTTGGTTATATTCGTCTTCGTGAGGAAAATCCGATCTTTTTATCGCAGGTACGCGTGTACCCTAAGGATGGAGGAAAGCTTCGCGCAGAGATAGATCTTGATACATATGATGAACCATTTGAAGGCGTGCTTGTTTTAAAAAGCAGTGTACTTTTGCAGGACTATGAGCAAAAAATTAGTGTAATGACTTCAAATTCCAGAAAAACAATTGTGGCAGAGGATTTACTTATTTCATCGTCAGCAGCAAACTGGGATGAATATGATGGAAAGTTATATGAACTGACAGCTGCACTATATAAAAATGATTTGCAGTCATCTGAAAGTGAAATAAATCAAAAAGAAGATGAAAAGACTGTTAGCTTTGGCATTCGCACATTTGGTGATGATGGATATGGTCATCTGTCATTAAACGGCAGAAGAATTTTCCTTCGAAGTGAGGCAAACTGTGCAGAATTTCCAGAGACAGGCTATATTCCAATGGAAAAGGAAGCGTGGAAGAATATTTTACAGACATATAAAGATTATGGCATCAATATGGTGCGTTTTCATTCGCATTGTCCGCCAGAGGCAGCATTTTTTGCAGCTGATGAGATGGGCATTTTGATGCAGCCAGAGCTTTCACATTGGGATCCAAAGCATGCATTTGAATTTGATGAAAGTTTCTCGTATTATCAAAAGGAACTGCGCCAAATTATAAAAGCACTTGCCAATCATCCATCTTTTGTCATGCTGACATTTGGAAATGAGCTTCATTGCGGAGCGCTTGGCACAAGCAGAATGCATAAGATGCTGCAGGATGCAAAAAAACAGGATCCGACAAGACTCTATGCTAATGCGTCAAATGCGCATTATGGAAATGAAGGATGCGATGAAGAGAGTGATTTCTATGCATCACAAAGCTTTTATAATTACAGAATAAGAGGAACGCTTGCAGGAAATCCAGAGACACCAGAGGAAGCAGCCAAAGTTGATGCTTATGAAAAGGCAAATGGAAAGCTGGCAAAGGTTAACATTAAGGGCTACATCAACAATCAGTATCCAAATGCGAAGACAAACTTTGATGAAACCTTAAGAAAGATTAGAGAGCAGTATAAAAAGCCAGTGTTTAGCTTTGAAGTTGGTCAGTTTGAAGTGCTTCCTGATTTTGATGAGCTTGCACATTTTAAGGGAATTTCTGATCCAGCAAATTATAGACGTATTCAGCGTATGGTTCGCGAAAAGGGATTAGAGCCTGTTTGGAAGAAGTACGTTGAGGCAACTGGAGAACTATCAAGGCTTTGTTACCGAGAGGAGATCGAAGCTGCGATGCGCACAAAAGATCTGTCGGGTATTTCACTTCTTGGACTGCAGGATTTTCCAGGACAGGGAACTGCTCTTGTGGGAATGCTTGATTCACATTTAGAGCCAAAGCCATTTGACTTTGCAAAACCAGAAAAATTTAGAGCTTTCTTTAAAGAACAGCTTGTATTAGTTGGTCTTGAAAAGTATACTTATGAAGAGGGTGAAACACTTTGTGCAGATGTGCAGGTAGCCAATTATGGAAAGACAGATTGTGCTGGAGATCTGGAGTGGACATTGTGGGCATATATGCCAGATGAAGGTTTAGATAGTGTGAGAAAGGTCGCTGTAAAGAGTGGTCATATGAGCGCTGTTTCATGCCCAAAGGGAACACTTAGCAAAGCTGGAACATTAAAGATTGAACTGAATAATAAAATTACAGCACCAGTTCGCTGTAATCTTACTGTTAAGATTGCAGATGCAGTTAATTCATATCCGATTTGGATTTATAAGAATGAAATGCCAAAATGCCCAGAAAGCGTTTATGAGACAACTAAGTTGGATTTGCAGGCAAAGAAGGTGCTTGATAACGGCGGTATAGTGTATTATTCGCCAAAGTCAGAGGAAAGTTCCTTCCATAATTCAATTCGTGCTCAATTCTCAACAGATTTTTGGTCAGTTGGAACGTTTGGAAGACAGGAAGGTGCGATGGGACAGTTGATTCAAAAAGATCATCCATTGTTTAAGGAGTTTCCAACAGAGAGCCATACAAATTGGCAGTGGTGGCCAATGGCAAATCAAAGAGCTGTTATACTGCCAGATACAGTAAAACAGCCATTTGACGCTATTATTACAGAAATGGACAGCTATGCATTTTTAAGACCAATGGCGCAGCTGTTTGAGTGCCGCGTCGGAAATGGAAAACTTCTCTATTCCACACTTGGACTTCAGGATTTGCAGCAGTATCCAGAAGGAAAAGCGCTTCTTAGATCAATTTATAAGTATCTGGATTTAGAGACATTTGCACCAAAGCAGAGCATAGAGTGGGAGACGTTAGTAAGTATCTAACATTAGACTAGGTGATTTTTGGGAGGAGTGCATATGAGACGAATATTAGTTAAGTCATTAAATGAAGCTTTTGATTTTGTGATGGATCATTATTATCCGGCAGGATGTGAGGAGGACGCAAAAAGAAAAGATACATATGCAGTCATTTCAATTCAGGATACTCACACGGGTGGTTTTGGTGTCACCTTTGCAGAAAATAAATTTTGTAAAGGCGTTCTTACTTTATATTTTGATGATGTGGTGAAGGAAACAAAAGGTGCTGTATTGTTTGATGAAAATATGGCAGATTCTGTTATCGCATTTATTCGCAGTCATATGGATGTAGATACGCTGTTAATTCACTGCTATGCCGGACAGTCAAGATCGCGTGCAATAGGAGCATTTGCGAAAAAAATGATGGGAAAGAGCAATCAAATATATTTTTCGGCAGATAAGCTTTGGGCAGGCACACCAAATGAGCATGTTTATAATATGTTGGAGGATGCTTGGTTTAGAGATATGTTGGGATGAATCCTACAGATAATACTAGAATTTTCTAGTCATATATGGTATTATAGGGACAGTTGAAAAAAATGACAATATATGGAGGGCAAAACAGTGAGTGATTATACGTTAAATACAAAATGTGTGCAGGCAGGCTATACACCAGGAAACGGAGAACCGAGACAGATTCCGATTATTCAGTCCACCACATTTAAGTATGATACCAGCGAGGATATGGGAAGATTGTTTGATTTGGAGGCGGAAGGGTATTTTTATACACGTCTTCAGAATCCGACTAATGATATGGTCGCGGCTAAAATTGCTGAACTTGAGGGGGGTACAGCAGCAATGCTTACATCTTCCGGACAGGCTGCCAATTTCTTTGCGCTTTTTAACATTTGCGAAAATGGAAGTCATATTGTTTCTTCCTCCAGCATTTACGGAGGAACCTTTAACTTAATTGAAGTGACAATGAAAAAGATGGGAATTGATGTTACATTTGTTTCTCCGGACTGTACAGAAGAGGAACTGAATGCGGCATTCAAAGATAACACAAGAGCGGTATTTGGCGAGACGATTGCCAATCCGGCACTTACGGTTTTGGACATTGAAAAATTTGCGAGAGCAGCACATGCACACGGGGTACCGCTGATTGTAGATAATACATTCCCGACACCGATTAACTGCCGCCCAATTGAGTGGGGAGCTGATATTGTTACTCATTCGACGACAAAGTACATGGATGGCCACGGTGCAGCAGTAGGCGGTGCAATTGTGGATTCCGGCAAGTTTGACTGGATGGCTCATGCAGATAAATTCCCGGGACTTTGTACACCGGATGAGTCGTATCACGGAATCACGTATGCAGAGAAGTTTGGTAAGGAAGGCGCATTTATTACAAAATGTACCGCACAGTTGATGCGTGATCTTGGTTGTATTCAATCTCCGCAGCATGCCTTTTATTTGAATCTTGGCTTGGAGTCTCTTCACGTGAGAATGCCACGCCACGTGGAAAATGCACAGGCGGTTGCTGAATTTTTGGAAAGCCATGAAAAGGTAGAGCATGTAAGTTACTCTGGTCTTAAAAGTGACCCGTATTATGAATTAGGTCAGAAATATATGCCAAATGGTGGATGCGGCGTTGTTTCTTTTGAATTAAAAGGCGGCCGTGCAGCGGCAGAAAGTTTTATGAAACGTTTGAAACTGGCAGCAATCGAAACCCATGTTGCAGATGCCAGAACATGCTGCTTAAACCCGGCAACATCGACACACCGCCAGATGAATGATGAGCAGCTTTTGGCAGCCGGTATTCCGGCAGGACTTGTTCGTATTTCCTGCGGACTTGAAGATAAAGATGATTTAATTGCTGATTTGAAACAGGCATTAGAGGATTAAATTGACATAAAAGCCAGCGAAGATGCTGGCTTTTTACATTTTTAGCGGAAAAGTGAAGCGTATTTTTTTGGAGTGAATCCGGTTAGTTTTTTAAATGTAGTAATGAAATGATTGTATATGGTGGTTCCGGTTCGCTCTGTAATGTTTGAGCTGAAACTGAAGAACAAAAAAGGTTATTGACGAAAAAAAGTAATTGAATCAAATAAGTATCAACAAGCAAATGATATCCTGCCTGTTTTTTCTGCATAGCGTGCGCCATTGACTGAAATTGCCCGGTAAAATACATCTGTTCGTTTTCTGTTAGCAAAATCAGATTTTTTTCACCAATCATACGGTCTGTAAAACAGGCTGCAAGATTTAGATTTTCCTCTTTATATTTTTGAAAAAAGGAAGGTGGAATATGGATGTAGATTCGTTTGTAAGGCAGTTCTGTCCCATTAATCGCTTTGTGAATTTCTAAGTCGTTGATAAGCATGAGACTTCCCGGTGTCAAATGGTAAAATGTGTGCTGGACGCAAAAGTCAATTTCGTCTTCTAACAGAAAAAATATTTCATAAAAATTGTGCAGGTGAAAATCACCTACATAATTTTGTTTGGATGAAATCAGGTTAAATGTGATTTCGTCAGAATATTCCTGTATCATTTTATATTCTCCTTTAAATAGCAATATTACGAAGTTTTTTAGCAATATACCGAAAGTTTTTTGTATATTTTGAATTATGATCAATTATAAAAGAAAATACAAGCAGACTGGCAGTATGTTAGGCAGTTTCATGGCATGGAAAATGGCAAATGGGTTCATATGATGGATTCAGTACATACCGGATTTCGTAATTGGGATGATAATGACTGGACATATCCTCAGATAAGAATGGTAAATCCGATTCCACGAGGGAAAATCGTAGTTAGTTTCCGGGGAAATTCTGCGCTGGAAAGAACAGGTATTTTCATGGAAAATGAGGGCTATATTTGTATGGATGCCAGTCATTTTACGAAGAAAGCAGGTGTTAAAGGCGGCAGTTTTGAGGTGATAAAACAACTGGGGCGTACATCAGATGCCATTAAATCTTTTCCGGTTACAAAAAACTGGGAGAAAGAAAAAAATAGACCCTATGTGGAATATGATTTTTATTCCGAGGAGGGCGGAGAATATGAACTGCATTTGTATTTGGCACCACCGGAAAGTTATTTTTCAGTGTAAACAAATAGGAAATTATACCAAATTGACGAAAGCAAAAATGAGTGGTACTATTTTCGTATCAAAATAAAAGATTTAACGGAGGATTAAGTAATGGAGGAACGATTAAAGCGCCAGCTTGATTTTGCTTTGGAAATTGACAAAGAAAAAAATATTTTCAGACAGACTCACCTTTCCGGGCACGGACGCAACGAAAATGATGCGGAGCATGCCTGGCATATGGCGATTATGGCGTATCTTTTAAAAGAGTATGTGAACGAACCGGTTGATATTGCGAAAGTAATGCTTATGTGTCTGATTCACGATATTGTCGAAATTGATGCGGGGGATACCTATGCGTATGATGAGGAAGCGTTAAAGTCGCAGAAAGCCCGTGAAGATGCAGCGAAAGAAAGAATTTTTTCTATTTTGCCGGAGGAGCAAAAAGAAGAGTTTATGGCACTTTTCGACGAATTTGAAGAGTTTGCCACGCCGGAGTCGAAGTTTGCCCATGCGATGGATAATTTGCAGCCACTTATGTTAAATAACAGCAACGATGGCGGAGACTGGCGAAGGCATGAGGTCTGCGCAGAGCAGGTGTACGGCAGACAGAGCAAAACAAAGCTTGGCTCTGAGCGTCTGTATGATGTTATTGACAGAATTATAAAGGAGAACATTGTTAAAGGGAACATAAAGCCGGTTTAAAAGTATTTTACATTATTGTTTGAACACAGATAAGCATTTCTTAGTTTAGATTGGGGAAAGGGGTGCTTATGTCAGTGAGATAAAATGTTACAAAGCGACTGTGTTCATGAGGCAAATGGCAAATGCGTATTGTAAATTCTTTATAGTATCGTATTTTGTAGCAGATAAAAGATAAGTGAGGAGGGAAAACAATGATGTATAATCCACAGCTTGACACATTTATATGTGTTGCCAAGTCAGGAAGTTTCAGTAAGGCTGCCGAAAAAATGTTTATTACTGCACCAGCGGTGATAAAACAGATAAATTCGCTGGAGAGCAGTCTTGGGTTGCGACTTTTTGACCGCACTCACAGGGGACTTAGCCTGACTGAGTCGGGAAAGTCTTTATATAAGGACGCAGAGTATGTTATCAAATATTGTAAAGAGTCTGTTATCAGGGCAAAAAATGCAATGTCGGGCGATGAGAATGTTATAAGGGTCGGAGTATCTCTGATGACATCGCCGCAGGTATTTGTGGATCTGTGGCCGAAAATCCATGAGAATATACCAGATATGAAATTTCAATTAGTACCGTTTGAAAATACTCTCGAAAATGCAAAAGAAATATTGGAAAATTTAGGGCAGAATATCGATGTGGTTGCAGGGATATTTGATGACACCATGTTAAAATTGAGGAAGTGTAATGGAATAGAACTTACAAGACAGAAATTTTGTCTGGCAGTTTCAGCTAAGCACCGCTTTGCAGACAGAGAAATGTTGGAATTATCGGAGCTTAAGGGTGAAAAACTTATGTTGATACACAGGGGATGGAGCAATTATGTTGATATGCTTCGTGATGAATTGTGGAGAGAGTATCCTGAAATAGAAATAGAGGATTTTGGTTTTTATAATGTTGATGTTTTTAATAAATGTGAGAATGAAAATAAAATGCTTTTGGCGGTAAAAAGCTGGGAGAATGTCCATCCGCTCATGAAAGTTATTCCGGTAGATTGGAATTATGGAATGTCATTTGGTCTGCTTTATTCAAAAGAACCATCTGAAAAGGTCAATAGACTTTTGAAAGCGATAAAACAGGTAAAAGGGATGGAGAATACATAAAGTGGTATTATGAGTTACAGCTATAACCTTTAGGTTAATACTGAATAACAAAACGGGACTTCTTATGAAGCCTCGTTTTTTGTATTATGTAAAAAGAATAAGCTGACCGAGAGAAAGCGAGGTATGTTTATTGAAAGAAGCCGGGAAACAAGCTAATAAAAAAATTAACGGGAGGAAGATGATTTGAAAAGATTATTATCATTATTATTATCAGTAACGATGGCGGCGGTTTTGATTGCCGGATGCGGTGCGACAACGGACACATCGGTCACAAAGACAAAGCAGTCATTAAAGACAACATCGGTAAGAAGCGGTAAAGATGACAAGTCAAAAGTTCTTGTGGTTTATTATTCTGCGACAGGTTCAACAAAAGCCGTTGCAGAAACGATAGCAAAAACGACGGGAGGAGATTTATTTGAACTTGTTCCGACCAAGCCATACAGTGACGATGACCTTGACTGGACAGACAAGAACAGCAGAGTTTCAAAAGAAAATAAAGATACAAGTTTGAGAGATGTTGAGCTTGAATATAATTCAGTTGATGATTTTGATTCGTATGATACGATTTTTATAGGGTATCCGATATGGTGGGGGATTGCGGCATGGCCGGTAAACAGTTTTGTGCAGTTAACCGATTTTAAAGGAAAGACAGTTATACCATTCTGTACTTCTACATCATCGGGAATAGGTGACAGCGGAAAACTTCTTGAAGAACAGGCAGGAAGCGGAAAATGGCAGGAGGGAAAGAGATTTTCTTCAGGTGCATCTTCTGATGAAGTGGAGCAGTGGGCAAAAGATTTAAATATTTAGATAGTTATTTGTAAAACTGATTATATTTGTACAATGTTCTATATATAGCAACAGTTTTACAAATGCACTAGATGGGAAACGGAGGATAAATACTATGAATAATTTTATTTTTGAGAATTCTACTAAAGTTTATTTTGGTAAGGACTGCGTGAAAGAGTATCTTTCATGTCTTGCAGGAAAACACGGTGATAAGGTTTTGCTTGCGTATGGTTCCGGTTCGATTAAGAAAAATGGAATTTATGATGAGGTTAAGGATATTCTTGAGAAAGCCGGAAAGGAGATTATTGAATTTTCCGGAATTATGGCAAATCCTACCTATGAGAAAGTGCTTGAGGGTGCAAGGCTTGCAAAAGAGGGTAAGGCAGACTGGATACTCGGAATCGGCGGTGGTTCGGTTATGGATTGCTGCAAGGCAGTTTCGATGGCGGCGGTCAGCGAAAAGGATATATGGGATGAATACTGGGCAAAACCGGGTGTTGTCGATTTTGAACCGTTGCCGCTCGGTGTTATAGTTACGGTAGCAGGTACAGGAAGTGAATGTAACGGTGGTGCTGTTATAACAAATGAGGCTTTAAAAGTTAAGACAGGCAGGGATTATCCAAAGTGCAATCCTGAGTTTGCGTTGATGGACCCTTGCTACACATATACAGTTCCTCAGAAACAGATGGTTTCAGGAAGTTTTGATATTTTATCTCATATTATGGAAACATATTTCAGTGAGCCGAATGAGGACAATGTATCAGATGATATTTCAGAAGCATTGATGAGAAGCGTTATCAAAAATCTGCGTGCAGCGATAAAAGATCCTAAGGATTATACGGCGAGAAGTAATCTTATGTGGACATCTACAATGGCAGAAAACCGTATAATCAAACTTGGCAAAAAATGTGACTTTGAGTGTCATCAGATGGAGCATCAGCTTGGTGCATACACCGACTGCAATCACGGATGTGGTCTTGCGGTACTGCACCCTGTTTATTACAGACATATTTATAAGGATGGACTTCCAAAGTTTGTAAGATTTGCAGAAAATGTCTGGGGAATTTCAAGGGACGGAAAGAGTGACGAGGAGCTTGCCAAAGCAGGTGTGGAAGCATTGGCTGATTTTATTAAGGAAATCGGACTTCCTACGACACTTAGGGAACTTGGACTTAAATCGGATGATAGCTTGAAAGAGATTGCCGAGTCTTGTAATATTGCACCGGGAAGTTATAAAAAAATGACTCATGAGGAGATTTATGAAATCTTTAAGGAGAGTTTTTAAATGCAATATGTCAAAATAGTATTATGCGTATTATTGTGTATAATATCACTCACCGGATGCGGAGACAAAAAAAGTAATAGTGTTGTAAATTCAGATTCTTCATCAAATGACAGTGAGACAGTAGAAATGAAACAGAAAAATGATGATAAAAAAGAAACGGGACAGCAGTCAGAATACACATTAAAATCAAAGGTTGTGGATGTTATCAATGATTCTGTTTTTGGAGATTATGGAAGATTGATTTTTCCGGTTGACATGGATATAAGTAAAAATCTGACTTTAGAAAATGTTAAAACAATACTGCCGTGGTACAGCGAGATAAATCCTCAGAAAACAGTTGAGATCGTCAACTATATGAAGAAGCGTGCAGATGATGGAGATGCGGTTTTTTATGACATCTATACCGAAAAAGAAAAGAAAGCAGATCCGGATAAGGCTGACACAGGATTGTTTTTCCTTAAGGGAAAAGCAGGGGCAAAGACGGCAATCGTTAATGCAGGCGGAGGATTTATGTATGTTGCAGGAATACATGACAGTTTTCCACAGGCTCTTGAATTATCCCAAAAAGGATATAATGCGTTTGCATTGATTTATCGTCCTGGTGCTCAGACTGCCTGTGAAGATTTGGCAAGGGCAATAGCTTTTCTTAATGAAAATGCAAAAAAACTTGAGATAGACATGAAAGATTATTCACTCTGGGGTGGTTCTGCCGGAGCAAGAATGGCTGCATGGCTTGGAAGTTATGGAACCGGAAATTTTGGCGAAAAAGATTATCCTGCTCCTGCCGCTGTTATCCTGCAATACACAGGACTTTCAGAGGTGACGGGAAATGAACCTCCGACTTATGCCTGTGTAGGAACGAGTGATGGAATTGCATCATATCGCAGCATGGAAAGATATATTGCTAATATTAAAAGAAATGGTACAAATGCAAAGATAGAGGTGTTTAAAGGATTGTCACACGGATTTGGGCTGGGCGAGAAAACAGTGGCAAAAAACTGGCTTAACAATGCAGTAGATTTTTGGGAAAACAATATGAAGTAATAGTATGAGAAATCATATATACAGGATTTTATCTGAGAAATCTGATTTTTCATACCCGGGATTTGTGCCTGATACAAATTTGCTATGTGCAAAAAACAGTGCAGAAATGGTGGTTGATATGAACAAAAAGCTTATGTTTAGGATTTTTATTGATATATGTATGACAGTGTGTCTGCTGCTTTTGATGCCGTACAGTCTTCTCAGTGAAACGGCACATGAGTGGATAGGTATGGTGATGCTTGTATTATTTTTGGTGCATCATTTTTTAAATATAAAGTGGCTTCATGGTGTTACAAAGGGTCGATACTCAGCTTTTCGCATAGTACAGACATTGCTTGTCGCAGCGATGATGGTGCTTATGGCTGGTTCTATGGTAAGTGGAATATTATTGTCAAACCATCTGTTTAAAGCAATCAGGGAAATCGTTCTGGCGACATGGGCGAGACAGGTTCATATGTTTTGTGCATACTGGGGATTTGCTGTTATGTCTGCACATCTCGGCATACACTGGAATATTGTTGTAAATATGACTGGAAGATTATTTAAGAAACCGTCAGCCGCACGCAGGTATATTGCAAGATTTGTGGCGACAATCGCAGCCGGTTACGGTATTTATGCTGTTCATAAAAGACAGATACCTGAGTATCTTTTAATGAAAAATCATTTTGTATTTTATGATTATACGGAAAGTGTTGTCTTTTTTATAGCAGATTATATTGCGGTGATGATACTGATTGCGTTTGTAAGTTATTATATATTACAACGAATAATCAATAATTGATACATTGAACAAGCCTGCACTTTCGATAGCATACCTCAAAAAGCCTCGATGTAGCCCACTACACCTGCGTTTTT
>OLVO01002311.1_pt1 | contig 17657 bp, 17 predicted proteins | sample 1672571 | NCBI WGS metagenome assembly OLVO01 (sample SAMEA3136700, study PRJEB25190) | human gut metagenome | biome: human gut; feature: human-associated habitat; material: faeces | place: Austria | collected 2013
CGGGCAGACCACAGCGGCCACCGCCACGGCAAGCGTGCGGTTCTTGTTCTCAAGCGCCTTGTAGACAACGCCGGAGAGGAAGCCCGCCAACGCACCCTTGACGAGCACCGTCAGGATCGTGCCAAGCGCGTTGACACCGAGGAACGCCGCCGCGTCGCCGCTGAGCAGCACGACCACGCCAAACACGAAGCCAAGCCACGCGCCAGCACCTGCGCCGTAGAGAGCCGCACCAATCACGACCGGCACAAGCACCAGCGAAACGCTGAACGTGCCAAACTTGATGAAGCTGCCGAGAAGCTGCAGCACAATGACGATCGCCGTAAACAGGCCGAGGCCGACGATCTTCTGCGTGTTGTTGTTCTTACTCATAAGATTCTCCTTTCACCCAGACGTCCTGTGCATGGGGCCATACAGCAGGAGCGCGCCGCGGAATCTTCTCCTCACAGCGCACCTTGTTTTTCTGCCGAAAACGGACGTCCGACGTGCCGAGTTATAATACCAAACAACGGGAATAATTTCAAGTGGAATATTTATATATTTTTATAACATATCCATATAAGTCAGGCGGCAAAAAAGAGCTTGAGAAAAAACTTTCTCAAGCTCTTTTTTTCGGTTATGCATGTCACAACAGAAGCTGCCATATACACCGCAGCAGAACAAACGAATGTCACAACTGCGCACTCTTCCCTGCTGAAAAAGTCAGAGTTTGCAAGGGATTTTAGTCCTGGTCCCAGTTGTGGTAGGTGTTCTGGACGTCCTCGTTATCCTCGAGCATATCGAGGAGCTTTTCCATGTTCTTGACGTCCTCGTCGCTCTCGAGCTTGACGTAGGTCTGCGGGACAAGGCTGATGTCCGCGCTGACGAACGCATAATTCTTCTCCTCGAGCGCCTTGACCACATCGTTGAACGCATCGGGATCGGTCGTGATCTCGAAAACGTTGTCCTCGGCATTGAAGTCGTCGGCACCGGCGTCGAGCGCGTCCATCATCACAGCATCTTCATCGTAGTCGCCGTCCTCATTGTCGATGATGATCACGCCCTTGCGGTCGAACGACCAGCTGACGCAACCCTGCGCGCCCATGCCCTTGCCGTACTTATCGAAGTAGTGGCGGACCTCCGGCGCAGTGCGCTGGCGGTTGTCGGTCAGTGCCTCGACGATGACGGCCACGCCGCCGGGGCCGTAGCCCTCGTAGGTGACGGACTCGTAGTTGTCGGTGTTGCCCGAGCCGAGCGCCTTGTCGATGGTGCGCTTGATGTTGTCGTTGGGCATGTTGGCAGCCTTCGCCTTGGCAATGACGGTTGCGAGACGGGAGTTATTATTGGGGTCGCCCGAGCCGCCCTGCTTGACGGCGACGATGATCTCCTTGGCGATCTTAGTGAAGGCGGCGCTGCGCTTGGCGTCAGCCGCACCCTTCGTCTTTTGGATATTGTGCCACTTGGAATGTCCGGACATGATGTGATCTCTCCTTACAGATAGTATTGGATGGCATCTCGGTGAGACGCCGATATGACGGTCTTGATCTCCGGGAAGTGCTCTTCCAGATATGCCTTGAGCGCCGGGCAAACGACGTTCTCCGTCGGAAAATGCCCCGCGTCGATCAGGTTCAGCCCCTGCGTATCCAGAAAATCGTTGTAGCGCAGATCGCTCGTTACAAACGTATCGCAGCCCTGCGCAATGGCCTGCGGGATGTATTCGCCGCACGCACCGCCGCCGACGGCCACGCGGTGTACCCGCCCGCTGCCGCGGCGATATCGCAAGCCGCTGCAACTAAGTGATTCTATCACATCTCGCAGGAACTCTTCAAGCCCTTTTTCGCAGGAAAGTGTGCCGATCCGGCCGATTTTTTCGTCATTGAGCAAAAAAACATCGTTCAGGCCGAGTTTTTTCGCCAGACAGTCGTTCACGCCGCCGTCCGCGGCGTCCAGATTCGTGTGCATGCAGATAGCGGAAATGTCGTTTTTCACAAGCGTCGTCAAAAGGCCGCCGAGGCGCGTATCGCTGCGCAGGGTCTGCATTTCGCGCTCGTGCCAGCGAACGTTCATCACCGGGTGGTGCGACACGATGAGCTGTGCGCCGAGGTCAATGGCCTCCTGCACCACGCGCTCGGTAATATCAAGTGCGACAAGAATGCGCCCGACCTCCCGCTCGGGATCGCCGACAAGATGGCCGACATTGTCCCAGTCCATCGCGCTCTCGCGCGGCGCCCAGGCAAAAAGACTCTGCTCCACTTCACATACGGTTGCCATGCTCCCACTCCCCTTTCCGCTTTCCGATCTCCTCAATGAGACCTTGCAAACGTGCGATGCGCGCGTCCCTGTCTGAAAGCGACGAAACGGCAAGCCCGTCCCTCGCTCGCTCAAGCTTTGCAAGATGCTGCGAAAGATATTCCCCATACAGCGGATCGTCGCGCAGCAAAATACCGGTCAGCGCGTCCGCTTCGCTCAGCGCGCTCACCTCTCCGCCGGTAACGCGAAAGACAACATAAAGCTGCTCCTTGTCGCGCACGAGTTTCTCCTCCAGAAAGCGATAGCCGCTCTCACAGAGCCAGCGGCGCAGGAGATCCACCTTCGTCTGCGGCTGCAAGATGAGCGTATGCGTGCCGTCGCGCGTCCACGGCGCGGCTTCCAGAATGCCGATGATCGTTTCTCCGCCCATGCCGGCGATGGCAACCGTGTCGCACTCTTCGCTCCCGATCTTTGCAAGCCCAGGACAGAGGCGGAAGTCGATGCACGCCGTCACACCGTACTCCGCAGCCGTCGCGCGCGCGTGGTCAAGCGGCAGCGCGTTGATGTCCGATGCGATGGCGCTTTCCATGCGTCCGCGCTGCAAGAGCCAGACCGGAAGATAACCATGGTCGGTGCCGACATCGGCAAGCCGCGCGCCCTGCGGCACAAGATCTGCGAGGCATTGCAGCCGCGGCTGAAGCTGTAATTCTTTTTTCTCCACTGATCCTGTCTCCTTTTGCTGAGCGAATAAGACGCATACGGAAAAACCGTATGCGTCCTTTTCTTATTCCTTGACGGGCTTGTTGGCCTCTTCATTCACGAGAGCCAGCAGCTTGTCCACATCAATGCCATGGACCATGCAGGCCTCTTCCACCGTTTCGCCGCGGGAGCTGGGGCAGCCCAGGCAGTGCATACCGATCGACAGGAAGATCGGCGCCGTGTGCGGCGCAACGTCCAGAATGTCGCCGATGATGGTATCGCGCGTAATTTCGATCATTTCGATTCACCTCCGTGAAAATTGCTGAAGATAGTTTATCCCATTTTTCGCACTTTTTCAATAGGAAATGAGAAAAAAGGAAAAGGAAGCAAACACAAACTGTGAAAAGGCCGGCATAAAAAAGGAAAGTGTCCGCAAAAGCGGACACTTTCCGTATCAGCAGTTACAAGAACTTACTGCTCAGCGCGCATCTTGGCGAAGCACTCGCTGCAGTAGACAGGACGGTCGGACTTGGGCTCAAAGGGAACCTTGGCCTCGCCGCCGCAAGCTGCGCAGACTGCGGTGAAGTACTCACGGGGGCCACGGGCGGCGTTCTTGCGAGCGTCGCGGCAGGCCTTGCAGCGCTGGGGCTCGTTCTGGAAGCCGCGCTCCGCGTAGAACTCCTGCTCACCGGCAGTGAACACGAACTCGTTGCCGCACTCTTTGCAAACTAAAGTCTTGTCTTCGTACATGATTTTACCCTCTCTTTGAATCAGAAAAAAATATATGCGTTCAGCGTTTGCTGATATCGCCGGAAGAAATGTGCTGTGCAGCCTTGCGACGGACGCGCTGCACGGCGTTGTCCACCGATTTTGGGGACTTGCCAACGGCCTTTGCGATCTCGTGACAAGAAAGGCCCTCCAAATAGTACCCTAAGATCTTCGCCTCGAACTCGGACAACTGCTTGCGGGTACTCTCGAGTAAGCTCTCCACGTGATCCCGCTCTGCAATGAGGAGCTCGGGGTCTGTGTGGCTGGGATCCAAAGTACCGGTGGTGTAAGAAGAACTGTCAAAGAAAGGGGTATCAAGGGATATGGATTCGTTCAGCGGATAATGCTTGCCGCGGGAGGCGGCACGGAGCGCGGAGAACAGGCGGTTGCGAATGCAGATCTCTGCATAGGTGTGAAACGACGCCGCCTTGTCTGCGTCATACTCCCGTATCGCCTGAATAAGGCCAAACATTCCCTCCTGGATGAGGTCTTCCCCATCGCCGCCGGCGAGGAAAAGAGGACGCGCGCACGCGCGCACCACGCCGTAGTACCGCGTGACAAGAAGCTCTTCTGCTTCCCGCTGCCCCGTGGCGGCCATGGCGCAAAGCTGCTCGTCTGTGCAGGCGGCAAGCTCTTTATGCTGGCTCTCATTCTGATGATACTGCATGTATTATACCTTCTGTGCTTAGGTTTTGTCAAGTATTTACGAAAATTCAGTATTAGCGCTAACGGTTTTAGAGCATTTTTATCACATTCACCAAATTCTCAGCCGCGAGAAGCGCAATTTGTTCCGTTTTTGCCTCAACCATCACGCGAATCAGCGCTTCTGTACCGCTCGGACGGACAAGCACACGACCCTCGCCGGAGAGCTTCTCTTCCTGCAGCGCAACCGCTGCAGCCAGTGCATCGGAGGCCATGATAGCGTCCTTCACGCCGCGCTCATGTGAAACAGGAACGTTGAGCAGCACCTGCGGGTACTGCGGACAGACAGAGGCAAGCTCGGAAGCCTTTTTGCCGCTGCGCGCAATCACGTCGAGGAATTGCAGCGCCGTGAGCTGGCCATCGCCGGTGGTGGAAAAATCGGTAAAGATCGTGTGACCCGACTGCTCGCCGCCGAGTTTATAGCCGCACTCGTTCATCTTTTCAAGCACATTGCGGTCGCCGACACTGGTACAAACAAGACCCACGCCGTTTTTGCGGCAGAACTCATGCAGCCCCAGATTCGACATCACCGTTGCCACGATCGTGCCGCCGCTGAGCTTGCCGCGACGCTTCATATCCGAGCCGCAGACAGCGAGCACCTTGTCACCGTCGATGATGCCGCCCTTCTCGTCGACGAGAAGGCAGCGGTCGGCATCGCCGTCGAATGCAACACCAATATCGTAGCCGCCCGCAACGACCTTGGCGGCAAGATCATCAAGATGCGTCGAGCCGCAGTGGTCGTTGATGTTCACGCCATCCGGCTCGCGGTGGATGAAGTCACAGAAGCAGCGGAAGCGGCCAAAGAGCTCCGGCGCAGTCGCGGACGATGCGCCATTCGAGCAGTCCACAAGCAGCCGAAGGCCGGAAAGGTCGCTCTCGATCGTACCGGCAAGATGGTCGATGTAAGCCTCGCGGGACTGGCGCAGCCCGTGGCGCAGTACACCGATCTCGCCGCGCGTCGCAGCAGGATAGATATCGGTGAGGATTTTCTCCTCCACCTGCTCTTCAATCGCGTCAGGAAGCTTATACCCCTTCTCATTGAAAACCTTGATGCCGTTATGCTCGTAGGGGTTGTGCGAAGCGGAGATGACAATGCCCGCGTCCGCCCCCTTGAGCACAGTAAGATACGCGACCGCCGGTGTCGGCAGCACGCCGAAGGGCATCACATCACCGCCAACGGAGCAGATGCCCGCGATCAGCGCGCTTTCCAGCATATCGGACGAAATGCGCGTGTCCTTGCCGATGGTGATGACCGGCTTTCTGCCCTTTTCCTCTTTCAAAACGGCCGCGATGGCCTTGCCCGTGCGGAACGCGAGATCGGCGGTCAGATTCTCACCGACAACGCCGCGGATCCCGTCGGTACCAAACAGTTTTCCCATAATATGTTCCTCGTCTTAAATTTAGATTCGTAAAATACAATAAAGCATTTTCCCTTTACAAGCTGAGCTGTTCCGGCACTTCTTCTATGCTCTTCGGCACGGAGAGCCCCAGGTGCTCATAGGCCTTGCACGTCACGCAGCGCCCGCGCGGCGTGCGCTGCAAAAAGCCGAGCTGCATCAGATACGGCTCGTAAACGTCCAGCAGTGTCACCGCCTCTTCCCCGATGGTCGCTGCCAAAGTCTCAATGCCGACCGGGCCGCCGCCGTAGTTTTCGATGATGGCGCGCAGCATGCGGTGGTCAATGGGGTCAAGCCCCAGATCGTCGATCTCGAGCGCGCGGAGCGCCTCGTCCGCTACTTTCCTCGAAATCATGCCGTCAGCCTTCACGTCCGCAAAGTCGCGCACGCGGCGCAGCATGCGGTTGGCGATACGCGGCGTACCGCGCGAGCGGCGCGCGATCTCAAGCGCACCCGTCGGATCGATCGCAACATTCAGGATGCTCGCCGAGCGCGTGACGATCTTTGAAAGCTCCTGCGGCGTGTATAGTTCCAGGCGCAGCGTAACGCCGAAGCGGTCGCGCAGCGGTGCGGAGAGCTGGCCTGCGCGTGTGGTCGCGCCGATGAGTGTGAAGTGCGGCAGGTCGAGGCGGATGGAGTTCGCGCTTGGCCCCTTGCCGACGATGATGTCGATGGCGTAGTCCTCCATCGCGGGGTACAGGATCTCCTCCACGCTGCGGTTCAGGCGGTGGATCTCGTCGACGAAGAGGATATCCCCCTCGTTCAGGTTTGTCAGCAGCGCCGCAAGGTCGCCCGCCTTTTCGATGGCGGGACCGGAGGTGATGCGGATATTGACGCCCATTTCCTGGGCAATGATACCCGCAAGCGTCGTCTTGCCGAGGCCCGGCGGGCCGTGCAGCAGCACGTGGTCGAGCGACTCGCCGCGCTTTTTCGCCGCCGCAATAAAGACGGCGAGGTTTCCCTTTGCCTTTTCCTGACCAATGTATTCCTGAAGCGTTTTCGGGCGCAGCGAGCCCTCCTGCGCGTCCTCGCTCAGGAAGGTTTTGGCCACGATCGGCTCTTCATAAATGTCGGTTCCAAAATCAATGCTCAAAATGTCACTTTCCTTTTCTTCCGTCCAACGGGAAAACACTCAATACGCAATCACAAAATAAATCACATATAGCCAACTCATCAGACCGTGCACAATCGCCCAACCCACGCTATGCCAGTTCGCATAAGAGATAACCATTGCAAGGCAGGTTCCAAAGGTAATACCCTTTTTAGCAGCCTCTTTTGTATTTTCGTTCATTTATCGTTTCTCCTATTTTATCATTTTCTTTAAGCTCTGTCTCACGATCTCTTCGAGCGGCAGGTTCTCCGCGTCGATGCCCTTCATCGCCACGGCGATGTCCTGCTGCGTGTAGCCAAGCACCGCCAGCGCAGCGGCGGCTTCGGCCGCCTTGTTCTTCTCGCCGGCCACAATGCCGGAGACGACGGGCATACCGCTCTCCTGCTGCTCTTTGGCAAGCTTGTCCTTGAGTTCCAAAATGATGCGCTGGGCGATCTTCTTGCCGACGCCCGGCGCGGCGATGAGCGCTTTCTCATCGCCCGTGATGACGGCCATCGCCAGTCCCTGCGGCGTGCAGACCGAAAGGATCGCAAGCGCCGCCTTCGGCCCAACGCCCGAAACGCCGATGAGCTGCTTGAAGCTCCCGAGTTCACCTTGCGTTGCAAAACCATAGAGGTCGAAGATCCCTTCTCCGACATGCAAATAAGTGTAAAGTTTTCCTGCTTTACCCACTTGAAGCTGTGCGATCGTCGTGCTGGTGGTCTTGCAGGCATAGCCCACGCCGCCGCAGTCGATCACGGCAAGATACGGCTCCACATGGGCGACCGTTCCGCTGACATAATAAAACATAAGCTGCCCCTCTCTCCCGCTCAGATGGTCTGCTTGACGTCGCCGCCGCTGACGCGGCTCAAAAGCGACGTGGCGCTGCGCGCGTGGCAGATGGCAATGGCCAGCGCGTCGGCCGCGTCATCGGGACGCGGCACGGCCTTGAGCTTTAAGAGGCGCTTGACCATGTCCATGACCTGTCTTTTTTCGGCAAGGCCGTACCCTACGACCGCCTGCTTGACCTGCATGGGCGTATATTCATAGAGCGGCACGCCGCTCTTTTCCGCTGTACACAAAATGATGCCGCGGCCATGCGCCACGGCGATGCCGGTGGTGATGTTGTTCGAAAAGAACAATTCCTCGACCGCGATGGCGTCGGGCTTGAGCTGCATGATGAGCGCTTCCATATCCTGCTCGATCTGCACAAGGCGGCGCGCCAGCGGCAGCCCGGCGGGTGTAGTGATCGCGCCGTAATTGAGGAGCTTCGTCTGCCCGCGCTCCGCCTCGATCAGCCCGAAGCCGACAATGGCGATTCCCGGGTCAATGCCGAGGATCCGCATGCGCATCACCTCCCATGATACTTATTTGAAATTATATCAAACATCTGTCCGAAATGCAATGAGAAATCACAGCACGAAAAAGGCCGCTCTCTGAGCGGCCCTTCATTTTTCTTTTTACGCCCGCGGATGCGCCTTTTGATAGACGTCCTTGAGGTGCTTTTTCACAACGTGCGTATAGATCTGCGTGGAGGAAATGTCCGCATGGCCGAGCATTTCCTGAATGGAGCGCAGATCTGCGCCGTTTTCCAGCAGGTGCACGGCAAAGGAATGGCGCAGCGTGTGCGGCGTGATGTCCTTGGAGATGCCGGCGGTCTCCTGATAATGCTTGACGATCTTCCAGAATCCCTGGCGACTCATGCGCTCACCGTTCATGTTGACGAACAGCGCCCTTTCCTCCGGATCGGCCAGAAGCTGTGGCCGCACCTCCCTGATGTAGTGCGAGAGTGCCTTGACGGCGGCGGGATAGAGCGGAATGATGCGCTCCTTGCCCTTGCTCTGCGCGCGGATGAAGCTCGCACTCAGGCTCACATCTTCCTCGTTCAGCGAGATCAGCTCAGAAACGCGGATCCCCGTGGCATACAGCAGCTCGAGCATCGCATGGTCACGGTAGCCCTTGGCGTCCACGCACTGGGGCTGGTCGAGGAACAGCTCGACCTCTTTGCCGGTCAGGATCTCTGGGAATTTGTGCTCCACCTTCACCGCGGCAACGCCCTTGGCGGGATTGGCGCTCACCTCGCCGGTGAGCTGAAGGTAGGTATAAAACGACTTGATCGACGCGATGGATCGCGTGATCGTCGCGGCGGACTTTCCCTTGCCGCCCATCCAGACAACATAGCCGTTGATGACCTCCTGTGTCACCTGCGGCAGCGGCATGGGACGAAACTCGTCCAAATACGCAGCAAACTGGTGCAGATCGCGCAGATAGGAGCTGAGCGTATTCTGGGAGGCATGCTTTTCCACGGTCAGATATTCTTCATATTGTGACAACAGATCTGCCACGGCAGCCCCTCCTTCCCAAAGTCTCACGATGCCGCAAGCAGCAGAAACTGCAGCACGAGCCACAGCTCCAGCAGCGCTGCAACAAACAAACACACACAACAAATGCCAAAACGATACCAGTACGCGCTCCCGTAGCTGACCGCGCGTCCCCGTCCCCCGCCGCTGAACGAAAGCGACAGCAGAATGAGGGATCGATCAATCGACGCGCTGCCAAGCAGCAGCGTGCAGGGCAGAACCGCCAGCAACCTGACGCCGAACAGCGCCAGCAGCAACGGAAAGCTCCCCCGCCCGAGCGAAAGCGCAAAACAGAAGAGAGAATACGACAGCAAAAAGCTCTGACACGCGCATAAAAGCGGCACAGCCACCACGCCGATAGACGCAAAGCCCAAGAGAAAGGCGATGACCGGCGCGCGAAAATAGCACACCAGCGTTTCGCCCAACACCCGCGCCGAAAGCGGCTTTTCCGCGCCGCCTGACAAAAAAGTGTCAAAGTATCGCTTCAGTTCGCCGCCCGTCTGCCGCAGCGACCGGAGCGCAAACGCATACCCAAGGATCACACCCAACACAACAAAAGCCGACAGCACCAGCAGCGGCACGGGTACGCGCTGCGGCAGTGTGCCGCGGCGGCTTCTTCTGTTCGTTCGATTCAGCAAGTCATGTCACCCCTCTGAAAAAGGAAGCGGCCATCAAACCTGCGAACCGAACGCCGGAACGTACCTATAAATATAGGACTTTTGCGCCGGTTGCGCAAGCGGAATTGCCAACTTTTTCCAAATTTGGTAATTATGTCAAAATATTATGTAAAGTATATTATGTAAACTTTCGAAACAAAGTGCTGCTGTATTCGCATTTTACCAAGATATAGGGTGCTTTTCGCACTTCTTTCCCACATCTGGAACAGGACACTCGTTTCACCACTCGCGTCGGAAAAAGTCATATTTTCCGCGCATCTCGCTCCCTTTGTGCATCTCGTCGGCGATTTTCAAGCCACTTTTTCTCGCTTCAGCAGAAGCAGCGCTTTAAAATCCAGGTTCCTTTTATGTTCACCTGCGTCCGCGCCGTGCACGCGCCTTGTTTCCTCTCCCCTTTTTCTTTCCGTTTTTCATCAAAAGTGACGCTGCCGCTCCCGCCGCCATCGCAGCCGCCGTTTGCAGCGACCGTTCCGGCAGCAGCTCACCGTAAGCAAGAGCACCCGTCACCTGCATTACAAGCCAGGAAGCCGCCGCGCAGCACACTGTCAGCATCACGCGTTTGCTCGTCCGCCCCGCCCCGACCGCGCAGCCCAAAAACACCGCGATCGCCGCAAAAATCAGTACCAGTCTGTTCAGCATTTCTTCGCCGATCACGCCGCGCAGCGTCAGCGCAGCGCTCAGCATCAGCAGTGCCAGTTCGGCAACGCAGCACGTAAGCACGCCCAGCGCACATTTTCTGGCATACCACGCCGTATTTACCGTTTTTTCCACGCAAAAACCTCCCCCGCATTCGCCTACATGAGCGTATGTCAGGGGAGGTTTTCTTATGCCGTTTTTCTTTTTGCTTTACTTGATCTCAGGATCGAAGCTGGGCTTCTCTTCCTTTTCAGCGGGAGCTTCCACGACCTTGGGCTCTTCCGCCTTGGCAGCAGGAATTTCTTCCTTCGTCTCTTCATTCTTCTTGGACTTCTTGCCGCCCTTCTGTGCCGCAGCTTCCATCGACTCAGTGGACTGAATGCCCCACTTGGTGATCTCAATGCGGACGCGATCCTCAGAAGTCTCGAACACAACCGTCGTGTCATTCACCTGCACGATACGGCCAACCATGCCGCCGATGGTGGTGATACGCTCGCCCTTCTTAAGGCTGTTGCGCATGTTCTCAGCCTGCTTCTTGCGCTTGTTTTCCGGGCGAATGATCATGAAGTAGAACACCGCGATCATTGCGACGATCAGAATAATGCTATCCATAGTACAAAGTTCCTTTCAAAAACAAAAGATGTTGCTATTATAGCGGATATTTCACCATTGTGCAAGAGGTTTGTCAGAAGAATCAAACTCTTTCCGACAGCTTCGCACTGTACTCTGCGCGGAAGGCTTCAAACTCCCCAGCGTCCAGCGCATCACGAATGCGCTGCGCCAGTTTATTATAGAAGTACAGGTTGTGCATCACCGCAAGGCGCAGAGCAAGGATCTCTTCCGCCTTGAAGAGGTGGCGCAGATATGCGCGCGAGAAATTGCGGCACACCGGGCAGTCGCACTGTTCGTCGATGGGACGCTCATCGAGCTTGTACTTCTCGTTTTTCAAATTGATCGACCCGCTCCACGTGAAAAGTTTGCCGTGGCGCGCATTGCGCGCAGGCATCACGCAGTCGAAAAAGTCCACGCCGCGCGCTACCCCCTCGATGATGTTCGACGGCGTGCCGACGCCCATCAGATAGCGCGGCTTATCCTTTGGCATAAAGGGCTCTACCGCGTCAATGATGTCATACATCACCTGCGTCGGCTCGCCGACCGCAAGGCCGCCGATGGCGTAGCCATCGCAGTTGATCTTCGCGATCTCCTTCATGTGCCAGACGCGAAGATCCGCGAACGTCGCGCCCTGGTTGATGCCGAAGAGCATCTGCTGCGGGTTGACGGTATCCGACAAGGCATTCAGCCTGTCATGCTCGATCTTGCAGCGCTCCAGCCAGCGCAGCGTGCGCTCGCAGGAGTTTTTCGCATACTCATAGGTCGCGGGATTTTCCACGCACTCATCGAACGCCATCGCAATGTCGCTGCCAAGGTTCGACTGGATGCGCATGCTTTCCTCCGGCCCCATAAAGATCCGGTGACCATCGAGGTGTGAGGCGAACGTCACGCCCTCTTCCTTGATCTTTCGCAGTCCCGCAAGAGAAAACACCTGGAATCCACCGCTGTCGGTCAGGATCGGGCCGTCCCAGCGCATAAACTTGTGAAGGCCGCCCATCTGCCGCACCACATCATCGCCGGGGCGCAGATGCAGATGGTAGGTGTTGGAAAGCTCGATCTGACAGCCGAGATCCTTCAGATCAAAGGCGCTCACGCCGCCTTTGATGGCCGCCTGCGTGCCGACGTTCATAAAGACCGGCGTCTGCACTTCCCCGCCGTGCGCGCACCGGAATTTGCCACGCCGCGCACGCCCCTCGTATTTGATAACCTGAAACATGCTCTCTCCTCAACCCTCAAGAAATAAACATGGCATCGCCAAAACTGAAGAATCTGTAGCGTGCCTTCACTGCTTCCTCGTAGGCGTGCAGCACGTGCTCGCGTCCCGCAAGCGCCGAGACCAGCATAATGAGTGTGGACTGCGGCAGGTGGAAATTCGTGATAAGCGCATCCATCACCTTGAAGCGATAGCCGGGATAGATGTAGATATTCGTCCAGCCCGCACTCGGCTCCATGTGTCCGTCCTCCTGCGCCCAACTTTCAAGCGTGCGGCAGGAGGTCGTGCCAACGCAGATCACGCGCCCGCCGTTCGCCTTGGTCTCATTGATGAGCGCCGCCGTTTCCGGTGGAATGACACAGTATTCGCTGTGCATATCGTGCTGCTCGATATCGTCCTCCTTGACCGGACGGAACGTGCCAAGGCCGACATGCAGCGTCACATAACCGATGCTCACGCCGTTCTTTTGAATCGTTTTCAAAAGCTCCGGCGTGAAGTGCAGCCCCGCTGTCGGCGCAGCCGCACTGCCGTTGACCTCGGAATACACCGTCTGGTAGCGTTCCTGGTCGGCAAGCTCCTCCTTGATGTACGGCGGCAGCGGCATCTTGCCGAGGCGCTCGAGCACCTCAAGGAAGATCCCCTCAAAATCAAACTTCACCATGCGGTTGCCGTCAGGCAGCACATCTATGACCTCTGCCGTAAGTTCACCGTTGCCAAACTCCATCCTCGCGCCCTTGCGCAGATGCTTGCCCGGACGCACGATGCACTCCCAAGTCTTGTCGCCGCGGTCGATGAGCAGCAGCACCTCGCACGCGCCGCCGCCAGGAAGCCGCCGCCCAAGCAGGCGCGCCGGCAGCACGCGGGAATTGTTCAGGATCAGGCAGTCGCCGGGCTTCAAAAACTCCGGCAGTTCATAAAAATGCTGATGTGAGATCGCGCCCGTTTCCTTATCAAGGCACATCAGGCGCGATTCGTCGCGCTTTTCCAGCGGCGTCTGCGCGATCAGCTCCTCCGGCAGGTAATAGTCAAAATCTTTTGTCTTCATACTGTTCTCTTTCTCTCATCGGATTGTGGTATCCGTATAGTAAAATTGCAAAATATCCCGGTAGGAATAGCCAAGATCCGCCATCGAATACGCGCCCCACTGGCTCATACCGACATGATGCCCATAGCCGCTGCCGGAGATGACAAAACCGCCGGTATTGGACGCGGTCGTCCGCTGCTCAAGCTGCGACGTGCCGCTCGCCGTGATGACATACACATTGCCGGAAAGAGCGGAACTCCTGCCGCTGCCATCAATAGCGCTCGCAGCGTTCAGTGCAACGCCTTCGCCCGTGTCGTTCACACTGTAAGCATTTCCGCTCCCGCCGCCGTTGATACTGAAACGCTGGCTGCGCAGGTTCAGCAGCGTCCGGCAGGCCTCGCGCGAAACAGTCTTGCTGCCGTTCGTGCCGGCAAAGGTGACAGAATAGACGTTTCCGGTGTTGGTGTAGGCGGAGACATACGCATCTCTCACCGTGCCGATCCCATAGCCGCGGCTATTGAGCAGGCTCGTCAGTTCTGAGATGCTATATGTTGTCGACCAGTTGTACCGCGGAATGATCGAGGCGATCTTCCCCTCGTAAGGGTCGATCTTTCCCTTGAGATACCCCACATCGCTGCCCCAGATATTCAGGCTATCTTCACTTGCGCCGCCGTTGCTGGAGCAGTACACCGCCTCCTGCACCAGTCTTCCATCGTAATAGAGGTACTCCCCCGCCGTTTGTTCGACCGCAGCATCGGAGTTCGCACTGCTTTGCGCCGTACCCTGATAGACCTGACAGTGCGTTGTCGCGCAGATGTCAAACCCCTGCGAGCGGTGCTTCGACTGGCAGGCAGCATAGGTGCGCGCGCAAACCGCCTGCGCTTTGAGCGCCTCGACCGGCCAGTCCTTGTTCATCTCCCAGGGAACCACGCCTTTGACGTAATCCTCCATATCCACAACGTTGATAACATTGATGTTCCCGCCGCGTGCACGCTGATATTCAAAGCCGCCGTAGTAGCGGTAACCGCGGAACCACGTCACCGTCTTTTCGCGCGTTTCGATCGGCAGGATACCGAGACTTTCATCTCCGCCGCAGTCAAACTCAAAAAGCACTTCTCTGCTTTCCGATTCAACGACCGTCACCCCCGTACGGCTGCCGCCGACAGCCTCGCCGCCAAGCCGGTACGCCGCAGATTCCGCTTCGTGCAAGCTGCCATAGCTGCCAACGCGCACGTAAAACGCGCCGCCCTCATAGGCAGCAAACCCATCACTATACTCCACAGCAGCACGCGCCGCATCATCGTAATCGTAAAATGCATCCGGGAGCTGGGCGTGATACGTCTCATCTGTCGTCACGGTGATTTTTTCATAAGACCGCGGCAGTTCGCCCAACTCTTCGAAATCACCGCCCGCGTCAAAATACCCCAGCGCATATCCGCCGAAAGCTGAGTAATTCTGGAGGTTCGCCGCACTCATCGCCTCCGAGCCGTATTTGAGCCCCACGCGGAGCATATCGCCGTCCGTCGCCTGCGCAAATGTACACAGTGCGCCGCACAAAAAGAAAGACAGCAGGAACATTCTGCATCGATTTTTCATAGTATCCTCCACAACCAAGTGCAGAAGCATCTGTTCTGCACTTGGCCGATCATGCCCATACGAATCGTATTTTACATTATACGACAGACTTCTTCCGCTTTCAAGCAAAACCGCACATCTTTTTGGGTCACCGCCCACCGCAGAAAGGAGCCTTTTTATGAAACCCTGCATCTTCACCGGCAGCGCCGTCGCCATCGTCACGCCGTTCCGCGCCGGCAGCATCGACTTCAACGCCTTTGACCGCCTTGTTGAGCGTCAGATCCAAGGCGGCACCGACGCCATCGTTGTCTGCGGCACGACCGGAGAAGCCGCAACGCTGAACTATGACGAGCGCATGGCACTCATCGAACGCTGCGTGCGCATCGTCGACCGCCGCGTTCCCGTCATCGCAGGCAGCGGCACAAACAACACCGCCTCCTCTGTCGCGCTCTCCAAAGCCACGCAGAGCGCCGGCGTCGATGCGCTGCTCACCGTCACGCCGTACTACAACAAAGCCTCGCAAAACGGCCTTGTACGCCATTTTTCCGCCATCGCCGACGCAGTTGAGATCCCGCTCATTCTCTACAATGTCCCCTCGCGCACCGGCGTCAGCTGCACGGCTGAGACCTATCAAAAGCTCGCCGAGCACCCGAATATCGCAGGCGTCAAGGAGGCGAGCGACGATTTTGATCTCATTCAGGAAACGCTGAACCGCTGTCCGCCGGACTTCACGCTCTGGAGCGGCAACGATTCCTCCACGACCGCTATCATGGCACTCGGCGGAAAAGGCGTCATCTCCGTTGCCGCCAACATTGTCCCGCGCGAGATGCACGAGCTGACGCAGCTTTGTCTTGAAAACTGCTTTTCAGAGGCGGGTGTGCTTCAGCGCAGGCTGCACGCCCTGATCCGCGCGCTTTTTTGCGAGGTCAACCCCATTCCCGTCAAAGCCGCAATGGAAGTGCTCGACTTGTGCAGCGGCGAGCTGCGGCTGCCGCTGTGTACGATCTCCGATCGCAATTTGTCGCGCCTCACGCGCGCGATGCAAGACTTCGGCGTTATGGTATAAAGCCTGTTTATCGCAGTATTCACGCGATATTCATCGAACATCCATCAAATATTCACTGTATTCATGGCATTCATTTTTGATCTTTCCGTTTGTGCAACTTATCAAAAAGCAGGACCTGCGCCGATATCGGCGCAGGTCCTGCTGCGTTTACACCTTGTAATCAGCCGTCCTCAGACCTTCACGCGATGGAAGACCTTCTTGCCCTTGCGGACGATGATGCCCTCGCCCTCAAAGCGCTCGCGCGCAAGGCTCTCGTCGATGGAGGCGACCTTCACGTCGTCCACCGTCACACCGCCCTGCTGCACAAGGCGGCGCGCCTCGCCGCGGGACGGGCACAGGCCGGTCGTGACCAGCATGGAGAGCACGTTGATGCTGCCGTTTTCAAAGTCGGCGTCAGTGAGCACGCTCGTCGGCATGTTGGCAGAATCGCCGCCCGCGCCGAAGAGCGCCTTGGCGGATTCCTCTGCCTTCTTCGCCTCCTCTTCCCCGTGGACGAGCGCGGTGAGCTCGTAGGCGAGGATCTCCTTGGCGCGGTTGAGCTGGCTGCCCTCCCACTTGTCCATCTCGTCGATCTGCTCGAGCGGCAGGAAGGTGAGCATGCGGATGCACTTCAAAACGTCGCTGTCGCCCACATTGCGCCAGTACTGGTAGAAGTCGTAGGGAGAGGTCTTGTTCGGGTCGAGCCAGACGGCATTGCCCGCGGTCTTGCCCATCTTGTGACCCTGCGAGTCGGTCAGCAGCGTGATGGTCATCGCGTGCGCGTCCTTGCCAAGCTTGCGGCGGATGAGCTCCGTGCCGCCGAGCATGTTAGACCACTGGTCGTCGCCGCCGAACTGCATATTGCAGCCGTAGTGCTGGAAGAGGTGGTAGAAGTCGTAGGACTGCATGATCATGTAGTTGAATTCAAGGAAGGAAAGTCCCTTCTCCATGCGCTGCTCATAGCACTTGGCGCGCAGCATATTGTTCACAGAGAAGCACGCGCCCACCTCGCGCAGCAGCTCGATATAGTTGAGATTCAGCAGCCAGTCGGCGTTGTTGACCATGATGGCCTTACCCTCGCCGAAGTCGATAAAACGCTCCATCTGGCGCTTGAAGCACTCTGCGTTGTGGTCGATGTCCTCCTTGGTGAGCATCTTGCGCATATCCGTGCGGCCAGAGGGGTCGCCGATCATGGTCGTGCCGCCGCCAATGAGCGCGACGGGCTGGTTGCCCGCCATCTGGAGTCGCTTCATCAGCGTCAGTGCCATAAAGTGACCGGCCGTCAGGCTGTCGGCCGTGCAGTCAAAGCCAATGTAGAACTTGGCCTTGCCCGCGTTGACCATTTCGCGGATCTCTTCCTCGTTCGTGACCTGCGCAAGCAGCCCGCGCGCTTGCAGCTCTTCGTAAATACCCATTTGTCAGTTCCTCCTATGTTCATTTTCATTTGATTTTCGGACATTCCCAGGCGTTTCCGGGTAACAAAAAACGCCCTCTGTCCGTTCGGACAGAGGGCGAGCATGACTCGCGGTACCACCTCTGGTTCGCCGCCTTTTCGCAAAGGCAGCCTCACGGAGTGCTGACACACTCCCGCGCGATAACGGGCGCTCCCGGGGCGCGTCTACTGGAAGAATCT
>OLVO01002317.1_pt1 | contig 17594 bp, 14 predicted proteins | sample 1672571 | NCBI WGS metagenome assembly OLVO01 (sample SAMEA3136700, study PRJEB25190) | human gut metagenome | biome: human gut; feature: human-associated habitat; material: faeces | place: Austria | collected 2013
CTGGCGCGTCCGCAGGATGTCGAACAGAACGTCCGCACCAACACCGAGGGCATCGACATCATGCTGGCCATCGACGTCTCCGGTTCGATGCTGGCCCGCGACTTCAAGCCCGACCGCATCACGGCCGCCAAGGAGGTGGCCGGATCGTTCATCGCCGACCGCTACGGCGACCGCATCGGACTGGTGGCCTTCGCCGGCGAAGCCTTCACGCAAAGCCCGCTGACCACCGACCAGAGCACGCTGCAAACCCTTCTGGCCCGCATCCGCAGCGGACTGATCGAGGACGGCACGGCCATCGGCAACGGATTGGCCACGGCGATCAACCGCCTGCGCGAGAGCGATGCCAAGTCGAAAGTCATCATCCTGCTGACCGACGGCGTGAACAACCAGGGCCAGATCGCGCCGATGACCGCCGCCGAGATTGCCAAGGCGCAGGGCATCCGCGTCTACACGATCGGCGTGGGCACGGAGGGCATGGCCCCCTATCCGGCCATCGACATGTTCGGCAACCTGACGTTCGTCAACCAGAAGGTCGAGATCGACGAAAAGGTACTGAAGGCGATCTCCGACATGACCGGCGGCCGCTACTTCCGGGCCACGGACAAGGAGAAGCTGAAGGCCGTCTACGACGAGATCAACCAGCTCGAAAAGAGCAAAATCGAGGTGATGGAGCACATCTCCTACCACGAACTGTTCCTCACATGGGCGCTGGCCGCGCTGGGACTGCTGTTCGCCGAGTTCCTGCTTTCGAACCTCGTACTGAAGCGAATACCCTGACGGAACGGCGATTCCGGTCCCCGGGCAAAGTCCTCCCTTTGCCAAGGGGAGGATTCAGGAGGAAATGTCGATATTCAACGGGCACTGCAAGTGCCCTAATGCAGACCCGGCGGGTTGAATATGGGCAAAAAACAGGATACAATCCGCAGGGTCCGCATTAATTATGTTCCGTTTCGCAAATCCGCAATATCTCTGGCTGCTGCTGGCCGTCCCGGCGCTCGTCGCGCTCTACTGGCTGGCGGCCGGCAACCGCCGCAGACGGCTCGCACGCTTCGGCCGCCCCGGCATTCTGGAGGAGCTGATGCCCGAAGTATCGACCGGGCGCACGGCTTTCCGGTTCATCCTTTTCTGCGCCGCCGTCGCGCTGGTCATACTGGCTGCGGCGCGCCCGCAGTTCGGTTCGAAGCTCCGCGAGGAGAAAGCCCAGGGCATCGAAATGATGCTCACGGTCGACGTTTCGAACTCGATGCTGGCCGAAGATTTCGAACCCAACCGTCTCGAACGGACCAAATACGCCATCGGCAAACTCTTCGAGGGGTTGCAGCAGGACCGCGTGGGACTGGTCGTCTTCGCGGGCGAACCCAAGGTCCAGCTGCCGATCACCTCGGACTACCGCATGGCCCGGGCCTTCGCACGGCGGATCGACCCGTCGCTGGTATCGGTGCAGGGCACGGCCATCGGCAAGGCGCTGGAACAGGCCCTGCTGGCCTTCTCGGGCGACACGGAGCAGAGCCACGGCCGCGTCATCATCCTCATCACCGACGGCGAGAACCACGACGACGACGCCATCGCCGTCGCCGAACGCGCCGCACAGATGGGCGTGAAGATCTTCACCATCGGCATCGGCACGCCCGAAGGCGCCCCGATTCAGATCGGCGGCGAATTCATCAAGGACGAGGCGGGCGAAATGGTCGTCTCAAAGCTCAACGAGGAGATGCTGGCCCGAATCGCCGACATCACGGGCGGCGCCTACGTCCGCTCGTCGAAGCAGTCGATCGGTCTCGACGAGATCGTCAAGGCGATCAACGAGATGGAGCAGACCGAACTTTCGACGGTCCGCTTCGAGGAGTTCAACGAGCAGTACCAATACCTGCTCATCGCGGCGCTGGTCCTGCTGCTGTTGGAATTCGTCGTACTCGACCGCCGCAACCCGCTGCTGGCGCACCTGAACATCTTCCGCGAGAAATAGCCGCGCCGCGGAGTGTGGCAGCGGCTTTGCAAGGTTCCGTCACAACCCCAGAATAACGGCCCATGTCCCTCGAAAACACCCCTGCCGCACGCATTTCGGCCCTCGCGGCGGCCCAGAAAACCTACTTCCGCTCGGGAGCGACGCTCTCCGAGGCGTTCCGCCGCACGATGCTCCGGCGTCTGGACGCGGCGCTCGCGAACTGGGAGAAACGCCTCTGCGACGCCCTGTGGACGGACCTGCACAAATCCCCCGAGGAGGCTTACCTCACCGAAATCAGCATCGTCCGGGGCGAAATCCGCAGCCACCTGCGCCACCTCGGCAGATGGATGCGCCCCGCGCCGCGCCCCACGCCGCTCAAACTCCTGCCCGCGAAAAGCCGGATCGTCTCCCAGCCGCTCGGGCAGGCGCTTATCGTCGCACCGTGGAACTATCCCGTGCAGCTGCTGCTCAACCCGCTGGTCGGAGCCATCTCGGCGGGCTGCACCGCCCTGCTCAAACCCTCTCCCTACACCCCGAACGTCGCCGAGGTCCTCGAGGGGATGATCGCCGAGATCTTCGACGAGGAGTACGTCGCCGTCGCGCAGGGCGGCCGCGAGGTCAACACCCTGCTGTTCGGCATGCGCTGGGACGTGATCTTCTTCACGGGAAGCCCCGCGCTGGGACGGATCGTGATGACCGCCGCGGCCCGCAACCTCACGCCCGTCGTGCTGGAACTGGGCGGCAAAAGCCCCTCGATCGTGGACCGAGGCGCCGACATCGAGGTCGCGGCGCGCCGCATCGCCTGGGGCAAGACCCTCAACGCCGGGCAGACCTGCATCGCACCCGACTACCTGCTGATCCACCGATCGCTGCAAGACGAGTTCTCCCGAGCCTTCGCCCGCGCCCTGCATCGGCTTCACGGCGACGACGCGCAGCAAAGCCCCCACTACGGTCGGCTGGTCAACGACCGGGCTTTCGGGCGCGTAACGAGTTATCTCGCGCAGGGGAAAATCCTTGTCGGGGGCCGCACCGACCCCTCCGACCGCTATATCGAGCCGACGCTGCTCGCGGAGGTCGACCCCGGCGCGCCCGTGATGCAGGAGGAGATCTTCGGTCCGGTCCTGCCGATGCTCCCCTTCGACGACATCGGCGAAGCCGTGGCGCTGATCAACGACCGCGAAAAACCGCTGGCGCTTTACTACTTCGGACCCGAAAAGACGGGCCGCGAAGTCCTGCTGCATACCTCCTCGGGCGGCGCGTGCATCAACGACACGATCATGCAGATCGCCAACGACCGCCTGCCGTTCGGCGGCGTGGGCAACTCGGGCATGGGCCGCTACCACGGCCACGACAGCTTCGACGCCTTCTCCCTCCGCCGCGGCGTGGTCGAGTCTCCGGCGCGGCCCGACCTGCCGCTGCGCTACCCGCCCTACAAGGGGTTCCGGTGGGTGAAGAAGATACTATAAGGAATTAAAAATGAAGAATTAAGAATTAAAAATTAGAGAGAGATCAGCGGTTACTGCATTTTTAATTCTTAATTTTTAATTCTTAATTTTTAATTCCCTACCTTTGTCCCGCAGGTCCGCTCTGTCGCTGCCGGCCGCAAGCCGGGAGAGGAAAGTCCGGGCAACGCAGAGCGCCACGCAGGCTAATGACCTGACAGCCGTGAGGTTGTGGCAGCGTAACAGAAAACGACCGCCCGCAGGGGATTTTCGGAATTCCGGCGGGTAAGGGTGAAAAGGCGGGGTAAGAGCCCACCGCGGGGGCAGCAATGTCGCCCGGCAGTACGTCCCGTGGGTTGCAAGACCGTGTATACCGGCAATCAAGGGTTGCTCGCCCGATGCCGGGGGGTAGGTTGCTTGAGGCGGCAGGAGACTGCCGTCCTAGATAAATGACAGGGGCCCGGGGTTCGCCCCGGGAACAGAACCCGGCTTACAGGGCCTGCACGTACGGGGATGCCGCCAAAAAGCGGCATCCCCTTTTTCGGGCCGCTACCGCAACGGGACGGACGGCGGGAGCGGGAGCAGTACCCGGGGAAGCAGAGAAGCCCGGGAAAGAAAAACGCAGAAGGACGGGCATTCCATGCGGCAGGCATCGGCAGCATGGCATTTTTTTTGACGTATCGCCCGCCGATGGCGACCCTCGGCGAACATATCCGGCAAAGCAACGCTTACAAATGGTGGATCCTGGGCATGATCATGCTCGGGACGTTCATGGCCGTGCTGGACGTGACGGTAGTCAACGTCGGGCTGCCGGCCATCATGTCGGCTTTCGGCATCGGCATCTCGACGGCCGAATGGGTCATCACCGCCTACATGATCACCATGACCGTCATGCTCCCCTCGGCGGGTTGGTTCGCCGACCGCTTCGGGAACAAACGCATCTATATTCTGGGGCTGGCGCTCTTCACGCTCGGGTCGTGGCTCTGCGGCAAAGCCCCGGGCGACCTGTTTCTGATCGGGGCACGCGCCCTGCAAGGCGTCGGCAGCGGCATCATCCAGTCACTGGGACTGGCGATCGTGACCCGCGAATTCCGCCCCGAGCAGCTCGGCCTGGCGCTCGGCCTGTGGGCAATGGCCGCCGCCGCGTCGATCTCGTTCGGCCCCCTGCTGGGCGGCTACCTGGTCGACGCATACAGCTGGCACAGAATCTTCGACGTGAACGTCCCCGTGGGAGTGTTCGCCATCCTGCTCTCGGCCTTTATCCAGAAAGAATGGAAAAGCCCGGCGCGGCACCCGTTCGACTGGCGGGGATTCGTGGCCATCGCGCTCTTCATGCCGCTGGCGATCTATGCGCTGGCGCGGGGCAACTCGCCGACCAACCACGACGGCTGGGCCTCGCCCACGGTGATCGGCTGTTTCGCCGTGGCGGCCGTGGCGCTCGCCTACTTCGTCCGCACGGAGCTGCGCAGCCCGGCGCCGCTGCTGCAGCTGCGCCTGCTCGGGGAGCGCAACTTCGGGGTTTCGATGGCCGTGCTGACGCTCTTCTCGATCGGTATGCTGGGCGGCACCTACCTGCTGCCGCTCTACATGCAGCGCGGGCTGGGCTACACGGCGCTGATGGCCGGGAGCGTATTCCTGCCCGTGGGGCTCATACAAGGAGTGCTGTCGGCCGTATCGGGTTACCTCACGCGCTATGTCAAACCCCTGCTGCTCGCGGCGGCGGGCATCCTGCTGCTGGCGACGAGCTTTTGGCTGGCCAGCCGTTTCACGCTCCACACCACCCACCGGCACATCCTCTTCGTGCTCTACATCCGCGGGCTGGGCATGGGGCTCACGTTCGCCCCGCTGAACTTCTTTTCGCTGCGGAACCTCACGCAGCACGACATGGCCGCTGCGGCGGGTATCTCGAACAGCATCAAACAGTTGGCTGGAAGCGTCGGCATCGCCATCCTGACAGCCGTTTACTCGGCCCGGACGGCTTTCCATGCGGCGCACGAAACGGTATCGGCCTCCCAAACCTATGTCGAGGGGGTGACCGACGCGCTGGGCGTAGTGACATGGCTGACCCTCGCGGCCGGGCTGCCGCTGCTGTGGGTATTCCGCAAAAAACGAAAGAAAACGCCGGCAGGAAACCCGGGAGCAGCCGGGGAGGCCGGGGAAAGTTAAACCGGGAAAGCTGGGACGGCCGAACCGAAGAACCGGGTAAGCCAAGCCAACGCGCCGGGAGCCAAAACGGGAAGCCGGGAGAGGCACAAAGCCGGGAGGAGCAGAACCGGGAAGGCGGGGAAGGCCGGACAGGTGTATGCCGGGGCGCCGGATCGGCAACGGACGGCTACATCAGCCCCATGCGCCTGCGGGCGAAAGGCATGACCCAGGCCGGGGACTGTTGCCGCGCGAGCAGGTCGCGCATGTATTCCATATAGGGTTCGACGTGGCGGAAATAACGTTTCAGCCCCTCGCAGAGTGAATTCTTGGGGCTGCCGTCGGCCCCGCGGGCGAAACGGTGCTTGGGACATTCGCCCCGGCAGGCGAAATAGTAGTTGCACCGCAGACATTCGGCGGGCAGCGTGTTGCGTTTGTCCAGCCCGAATTCGCGGCGTTTCTGCGAGCGGTAGAGCTCGGCAAGGGGCGTCTCACGGATATTGCCCAGCCTGTACCCGGGGTAGACGAAATGGTCGCACGGGTAGACGTCGCCGTTGTGCTCGACGACCAGCGCGTCGCCGCACGTCTCACCCATCGAGCAGACGCCCGGCCGCACACCGCACCACTGCGCCAGCGAGGCGTCGAACAACTGCACGAAACAGCGCCCCACGTCGCTTACGACCCACTCATCGAACACATCGCACAGGAAACGCCCGTAGCCTTCGGCCGAGACCGACCAGCCGGCCAGCCGCGCTCCTTCATGTCCGGGCGGGACGATCAGCGGACGGTGGTGTCCCGGTTTGCCGACGACGTGTTCGACGGCGGGCAGGAACTGCATGAAGCGGCTGTGCACCTCGTCGCGGAAGAAGCGGTAGATCTCCCCGCCGCGCCCCTCGCAGCACCGGTTCACGACGCTCAGCGTATTGAATTCCACGCCGCTGCGCCCGAACATCCCGACCGTCCGCATCACGCGCTCGAAGGTCGGTTTGCCGCCCCTGGTCAGGCGGAAGGCGTCATGGATATCCCCGGGCCCGTCGAGCGAGAGGCCGACCAGGAAATTGTTGGCGGCGAAGAGGTCGCACCACGCCTCGTCGACCAGCGTACCGTTGGTCTGCAACGTGTTCTCGATCCGTTTGCCGTCGGCGTACCTGCGCTGCAGCTCCATCGCCCGGCGGTAGAAATCCAGCCCCAGCAGCAACGGCTCGCCGCCGTGCCAGCAGAACTGCACGGTGTCGACCTCATTGGCCCGGATGTACTGTTTTATGCAGAGCTCCAGCAGCTGGTCGTCCATCACGGCCTGGCGGCCGCCGTACTGCACCGCCTTGTCGAGATAGTAGCAGTAGTGGCAGTCGAGGTTGCAGGCCGAGCCCGCCGGTTTGAGCATGATCGAAAAGGCCGCGGGGGCGACCTGTTTCTCCGCGTCGCGGAACGTAAATATCTGCTTCTGTTTCATGGAGCGGGCTGATGTCCCGGACAAAAATAGCAAAATCCCTCCAATATACGCCGTAAATGTCCGAAAGCGTGCCGAAACCGTACGGGCTCCGGCAAAAAACCGGGCCGCAGCGCACGTTTTTCGCCGGAATCGTTTATCTTTACGTGCTGAAAAAACTTAAAAAAAACGAAACCGATGAAAAAATCGCTTATCCTACTCGGCATGTCGCTGCTGGCTGCGTGCGGCGTGCAGAAAACGGAACTCCCGCTGCTGCCCGAAGAGGCATTCCAGACCACCGTCGACGGCAAACCCGTCGCACTCTACACGCTCCATGCAGGCGACATCACCATGCAGGTCACCAATTACGGCGCCCGCGTCGTATCGCTCTGGACACCCGACCGCGAAGGCCGCTACGAGGACATCGTACTGGGCTACGAAAACATCGGCCGCTACATAGACAACACGGGCGAACGGTTCCTCGGCGCCGTGGTAGGCCCCTACGCCAACCGCATCGCAAAGGGGCACTTCACGCTCGACGGCGCGGAATACACCCTGCCGGTGAACAATAACGGGCAGACGCTGCACGGCGGGCTCCTGGGCGTAGACCGCGTGGTATGGGACGTGGTATCGGCCTCGGACGACAAACTCGTGCTGCATTACCTCCATCCCGACGGACAGGACGGGTTCCCGGGCAACCTGGATATCGAGATGACCTACTCGCTCACGCCCGACAACGAGTTCCGCATCGACTACAAGGCCACTACCGACAAACCGACCGTGGTGAACATGTCGAACCACCCGTTCTTCAACCTCAAGGGCGAAGGCAACGGCACGGTGCTCGACAACGTGATGACGATCAACGCCAGCCACACCACCCCGGTGGACTCGGTGCTGATCCCCACGGGCCAGATTGCCCCGGTAGAGGGTACGCCGTTCGACTTCCGTGAGCCGCACGCCATCGGCGAGCGCATCGGAGCCGACAACCAGCAGCTGCGCAACGGCGGCGGCTACGACCACAACTGGGTGATCGACCGCAAGACCGAAAGCGGCATCGAGCAGGCCGCCACGGTCTGGGAACCCGCCTCGGGACGTACCATCGAGGTGCTGAGCGACCAGCCCGGACTGCAGGTTTACAGCGGCAACTTCTTCGACGGCACGAGCATCGGCAAATACGGCAAGCCGCAGCGCTACCGCGAGTCGCTGGCGCTCGAAACACAGAAGTTCCCCGACAGCCCCAACCACGACAATTTCCCCTCGACGGTACTGCGCCCCGGGGAGACCTATACGCAGGTCTGCATCTACAAGTTCGGCGTGAAATAACACGCAGGATATGCCTTGGCGGCGGAGGGCACCATCGGGTGCCCTCCGCTGTTTTTCCGGGGCACGGATGCCGCCCGCAGCCTTAGGCGCCAGACCGCATCGCCCGACGATATAAACAAAAAAACAAACTTATAAATATTTATTGAGATAGTTTTTGTAATTTTGGAGCCATAAACCGGCTCAAAAAATGCTACGTTCGAACCTAAATACCATAAACGACCGGATTTTCAACAAGGCCGCAATACAGATCGACGACGAAGCCCTGCGCGAAGTGGAGGCGTGTTACCGTTTCCTGGAGAAATTCGAGCAGGGAAAGGTCATCTACGGCATCAACACGGGGTTCGGCCCCATGGCGCAGTACCGGATCGGAGAGGCCGACCTGAACAGCCTCCAGTACAACATCATCCGTTCGCACAGCTGCGGCGCGGGCGAGGCACTGCCCGACATCTGCGTGCGGGCGGCGATGCTGGCGCGGCTGCAAACGTTCCTCAACGCCAAGTCGGGCGTACACCCCGACGTGGTGCGGATACTGGCCGATTTCCTCAACAACGAAATTTACCCGCTCGTGCCGCGCCACGGCAGCGTGGGCGCAAGCGGCGACCTGGTGCAGCTGGCGCATATCGCACTGGCGCTGATCGGCGAAGCGGAGGTCTCGTTCCGGGGCGAAACCGTCCCGGCAGCAGAGGCGATGGCGGCATGCGACATAACGCCCCTCAGGCTTCGCATCCGCGACGGGCTGGCGCTCACGAACGGCACGGCCGTGATGACGGGCATCGGACTGGTGAACCTGGCCCAGGCGCGCCGCCTGCTGGGGTGGGCGGTGAAGGCATCGGTGATGCTCAACGAAATCGTGGAGTCGTACGACGACTTCATGGCCGGGGCGCTCAACGAATACAAACTCCACGCGGGGCAGATCGAGATCGCCCGGCAGATGCGCGCCATATGCGCCACGAGCCGCCGGCTGCGCAAGCGCGAAGCGGAACTTTACAGCGGCGACACGGGCGCGGCACCCACCTTCAGGCACAAGGTGCAGCCCTACTACTCGCTGCGGTGCATCCCCCAGATCCTGGGGCCGGTGCTCGAAACGATCTCCCAGGCCGAGAAAATCCTCGTCGAGGAGTTCAACGCGGTGGACGACAACCCGGTGGTAGACCCCGCGGCGGGGACGATCTACCACGGCGGGAATTTCCACGGCGACTACGTGTCGCTGGAGATGGACAAGCTCAAGATCGCCGTGACGAAGATGACGATGCTCGCCGAACGGCAGCTGAACTACCTTTTCCACGACCGGATCAACGAGACGCTGCCGCCGTTCGTAAACCTCGGCAAATTGGGGCTCAACTACGGGTTGCAGGCAGCGCAGTTCACGGCGACCTCGACCACGGCCGAGTCGCAAACGCTCTCCAACCCGATGTACGTCCACTCGATCCCCAACAACAACGACAACCAGGACATCGTGAGCATGGGAACCAACGCGGCGATGCTCACGCGGCAGGTCGTGGAGAACGGCTACCAGGTCGCCGCGATCGAGATGCTGGCGCTGGTGCAGGCCGCCGACTACCTGCAATGCGCCGGGGAGCTCTCCGACGCCACGCGGCAGTTGTATGCCGACATCCGGGGCATCGTGCCGCGCTTTGCCGACGACACGCCCAAGCACAGGGAGATCGCCGCCATCGAAAATTTCCTGAAAAACAATTCCGCTTCCCTATGAAAAAGCTCCTGACCACCCTGACCGCGACATTGTGCTGTCTTTCCGGCGCTTTCGCCGCTCGCTGGGCGAGGAGTTGCAGCAAGCTATAACCGCAGAAAATGGCAAAAACGAATAAATACGCACTCGTGACCGGCGGCAGCCGGGGCATAGGCCGCGAAATCTGCCTCAAACTGGGCGGGTGCGGCTACCACGTGCTCGTCAACTACAAGTCGAACGCCGCCGAGGCCGAAAAGACCCTGTCGGGCATCCGCGCCGCAGGCGGCGACGGCGAGGCACTGCAATTCGACGTGGCCTCGGGCGAAGAGAGCACGGCGGCCATCGCCGCATGGCAGAAAGCGCACGAAGGCGCCTGCATCGAGGTGGTGGTGAACAACGCGGGCATCCGCGACGACGTGCTGATGATGTGGATGGAACCGCAGCAGTGGCACTCGGTGATCGGCACCAGCCTCGACGGGTTCTACAACGTCACGCGGCCGCTGCTCAAGGGGATGCTCGTGAACCGGTTCGGGCGCATCGTCAACATCGTCTCGCTCTCGGGCATCAAGGGGCTGCCCGGGCAGGCCAATTACGCCGCGGCCAAGGGCGGCGTGATCGCCGCGACGAAGGCGCTGGCGCAGGAGGTGGCCAAAAAGGGGGTGACGGTGAATGCCATCGCCCCGGGATTCGTGCGCACGGACATGACCGCCGACATCGACGAGGCGGAGCTCCGCAAACAGATACCCGCCGGGCGCTTCTGCGAACCGGCCGAAGTCGCCGACCTGGCGATGTTCCTCATCTCGGAACAAGCCTCCTACATCACGGGGGAGGTCATTTCGATCAACGGGGGATTATATACCTGAGACCATGGAGAAGAGAGTAGTTATCACCGGAATGGGCATCTGGGCCTGCATCGGAAAAAATACGGAAGAAGTCACGCAGTCGCTCCGCGAAGGACGCTCGGGCATCGGGCTCGACCCGGCGCGCAGGGAGCTGGGATACATCTCGTCGCTGACGGGGATCGTGGAACAACCGAACCTGAAAGGGGTGCTCGACCGCCGCAAGCGGCTGTGTCTGCCCCAGCAGGGCGAATATGCCTACATGGCCACCGCCGAGGCGATGCGCAACGCCGGAATGGACGAGGCCTACCTGGCGGCGAACGAGGTGGGAATCATCTACGGCAACGACAGCAGTGCGGCGCCGGTGATCGAGGGGATCGACATCATCCGCGCCAGGCGGAACACGGCGATGGTCGGCTCGGGCAATATTTTCCAGTCGATGAACTCGACCGTGACGATGAACCTCTCGGTGATCTTCAACCTGCGGGGCATCAACCTCACGCTCTCGGCGGCCTGCGCCAGCGGGTCGCACGCCATCGGCATGGGTTACCTGATGATCAGGCAGGGGTTGCAGGAGCGCGTGGTCTGCGGCGGCGCACAGGAGGTAAACCTCTACTCGGTGGGCAGCTTCGACGGGCTGGGGGCATTCTCGGCCCGCGAATCGGATCCCGCGGCGGCATCGCGCCCCTTCGACAAAGACCGCGACGGGCTGGTGCCGAGCGGAGGCGCGGCGACGGTGATCCTCGAAAGCCATGAATCGGCCGTCGCACGGGGCGCCGAAATCCTGGGCGAAGTGGTCGGGTACGGGTTCTCGTCGAACGGCGAGCATATCTCCGTGCCGAACGTCGACGGCCCGCGCCGTTCGCTGCTGCGGTGTCTGGAGGACGCCCGAATGCGGCCCGAAGAGATCCCCTACGTCAATGCGCACGCCACCTCGACGCCGCTGGGCGACTACAACGAGGCGGAGGCGATAGCCGGGGTATTCGCCGGGTGCAACCCCTACGTGGCGTCGACCAAGTCGATGACCGGCCACGAAATGTGGATGGCCGGGGCGAGCGAAGTGGTCTACTCGATGCTGATGATGCGGCACGGGTTCATCGCCCCGAACATCAACTTCACCGAGGGCGACGAGGCCACCTCGAAGCTCAACATCCCCGTCCGCAGGGTGGACACGGAGTTCGACTGCTTCCTCTCGAACTCGTTCGGCTTCGGCGGCACCAACTCGACCCTGATCGTTAAGAAATACAAATAAACCCTTTCCTAAAAATGACAGAACAGGAACTCATAGAAAAGATCGATACCGTACTGGCCGATGAATTCGAAGTCGACCGGACGACCATCACGCCCGAAGCCCCGCTGCTGGAGACGCTCGACCTGGACAGCCTCGACCTGGTGGACGTCGTGGTGATCGTCGACAAGAACTTCGGCGTAACGCTCACGGGCCCCGATTTCAAGGAGCTGAAGACCTTCCGGGACTTCTACGACCTGATTATCAGCCGGACGAATGGGAAATAACGGCAAACAGTGGAGCGGACGCTCGCGCGGCGGCGGTTTCGGGTACAATTTCTTCATCCTGCTGATGAAGGTGGCCGGAATACGCAGCGCGTATGCCTTCCTCTCGCTGGTAGTCGTCTATTTCATCCCCTTCGCACCCCGCGCCACGCGGGCCGTATGGTTCTATAACCGCCGCATCCTGGGATACGGCAGGCTGCACTCGGCGGTGAAGCTCTACGCCCACTACTATGCGCTCGGGCAGACGATCATCGACCGGGTGGCTATCGGCAGCGGCATGGAGCGAAAATACAAATTCGAATTCGAAAACTACGACGCTTTCCTGCGCGTGCTCGACGGCGGGCGCGGGGCGGTGATCATCGGCGCACACGTCGGATGCTGGGGCACGGGGGCCGGGTTCTTCGGGGACTACGCCCGCAAGATGCACCTGGTGATGTACGACGCCGAATACCGGCAGATCAAAAGCGTCATGGAGAAACATTGCGGGCAGGAGGGCTACAAGGTGATCGCGGTGAACGAGGGCGGCATCGAGTCGATCCTCCGCATCAAGGAGGTGCTCGACCGCAAGGAGTACGTCTGCTTCCAGGGCGACCGCTTCGTCGAGGGCAGCCCGACGGTGACGCTACCTTTCATGGGGCACGAAGCGCCGTTCCCGGCGGGGCCGTTCGCCGTCGCCGGGAAATTCCGCGTCCCGGTGGTCTTCTACTATGCCATGCGCGAGCGCGGCAGGCGCTACCGGTTCATCTTCGACATCCCGGACGGGCAGCCCATGACCCGCGACGCCGTGCTGGGCAGCTACGTACGCTCGCTCGAAGCCGTGGTGAGACGCTACCCGCAGCAGTGGTTCAACTTCTATCGATTCTGGTCGTGAGCGCATGCAGCATATTACTCGTATCGGCCAACCGGCACACCTCGCCCTACCCCGTTTATCCGCTCGGACTTTCGTACCTGAAAACCTATCTGGAGCGCACGATAAGCGGGATACGCGTCGATATGGCGGACTGCAACCTGCTCACGGACGGGCAGCTGGCGGAGCGTATCCGCATGCTGGCACCCCGTTACATCGGGCTGTCGCTGCGCAATGTCGACGGGGCCAACTCGCTCGACCGGCGGGGTTTCCTGCCCCAGTACAGGGCGCTGGCGGACGTCATACGCGCGGCAAGCGACGCCCCCCTGATCATCGGCGGCGCAGGGTTCTCGATCTACCCCGAGGCCTTCATGCGGGAGCTGGGCGCCGACTACGGCATCCACGGCGAAGGCGAAGGGCCGCTCGCGGAGCTGATCGGGGCGCTGGAGCGCGGCCGGACGGAGATCGACATCCCGTCGGTCTACACCCGCGACGGACGCCGCGGAAGCGGCCGCAGGAGCTACCTGCCGTCGATCGAGGTGCAGTTCGAGCCCGAGTTAACGGGCTATTACTGGAAGCGGAGCGGGATGCTCAACATACAGACCAAGCGGGGGTGCCCCTACGACTGCATCTATTGTTCGTACCCCTCGATCGACGGGCGGTGCGTGCGGACGATGGATCCGGAGGCGATCGCCGGAAACATCCTCCGCGCCAAGCGCGACTACGGGATCAGCTACCTGTTTTTCACCGATTCGGTGTTCAACATCAGCCCGGAATACAACGTCCGGCTGGCCGAGACGCTGATCCGCCGCCGCACGGATATCCGCTGGGGCGCCTACTTCTCGCCGCGGGGCATCGACGCAGAGCAGATGCGGCTGTTCCGGGCTTCGGGGCTTACGCACATCGAATTCGGCACCGAGTCGTTCTGCGACCGGACGCTGGAGGCTTACGGCAAGCATTTCACGTTCGGCGACGTCGTGCGGGCAAGCCGGCTCGCGCTGGACGAGGGCGTCTACTACGCCCACTTCCTGATCCTGGGCGGCTACGGCGACACGCGCGAAAACGTGCGCGAAACGATCGAAAACTCGCGGCGGATGGAGTACACCGTCATGTTCCCCTATGCGGGCATGCGCATCTACCCGCATACGCGGCTGGCGGAGCTGGCCGCGAAAGAGGGTGTCGTCGGCCGGGACGACGACCTGCTGGGGCCGACCTACTACCTCTCGCCGGACTTCGACCTGGAACAGGTGCGGCCTGCCGCGCTGGCCACGGGCAAGGCGTGGGTTTTCCCCGACGACCCGCAGAGCGCGCTGGCGGATACGCTGCGGTTGAAACGAAATAAAAAAGGGCCTTTATGGGAGTACCTGAGAAAACCCTGATTACGGGGGAGGAGATACTGGAATACATCCCGCAGCGCCCGCCGGTCGTGATGGTCGACACCTTTTACGGCATCGACGAGCGGGGGTGCGCACGCAGCGGGCTGACCGTTACGGCGGACAACCTGCTCGTTGCGGACGGGGTGCTGGACGAGTGCGGCATCGTGGAGCACATCGCCCAGTCGGCCGCCCTGAGGGCGGGTTACATGAACCGCACGATGGGCCGAAGGGTGCAGCTGGGGTACATCGGCGCCGTGAACGACCTGAAGGTGCACTTCCTGCCGCCGGTGGGCAGCAGACTCGTCACACAGAACATGGTCGAGCAGACGGTGATGAACGTAACGCTTCTTTCGGCACGGACGGAATGCGACGGGAAACCCGTCGCCGAGTGCCGGATGAAAATATACCTGGAAGAGTGATGGTACGCAGGAAAAAGAGCGAGGCGAGCCTCGTGAACAAGACATCGCTGCGCGTGAGGTTCAGCGAAGTGGATTCGATGCAGATCGTGTGGCACGGCGAATACGTGCGTTATTTCGAGGACGGGCGCGAGGCGTTCGGCCGCGAATTCGCAGGGCTGGGTTACATGGACATCTATGCCAGCGGCTACACGGCGCCGATCGTCGAGTTGCACCTGCAATACAGGAAACCGCTGAAAGTGAATGACACGGCCGTGGTGGAAACCCGCTATATCGCCACCGAGGCGGCAAAGGTCTGTTTCGAGTACACGATCCGCAGCGCCACCGACGGCGAAGTGGTGGCCGAAGGCAGCTCGACACAGGTGTTCCTCGACAGCCGGGGCGAACTGCAACTGCTCGCGCCGGAGTTCTACCGCAAATGGAAAGAGCGATGGGAGGTGAAATAACGGTCTGGTGGGGGCCCGACGATATGGTATCGGCGCTGGGCTTCGGCACGGAGGAGAACATGGCCGCCGTACGTGCCATGAAAAGCTCGCTGGCGTCGTGGCACGATGCCACACCCGTATGCCTGATCGACCGGAAGCGGCTCGGGGCGCTGGCAGCGGAGCAGGGACTCGCGGGATATACGCCCCTGGAACGGCTCGTGCTGGCGACGCTGGGCGGGGTGGTCGCCCGCTCGGGGGTCACACCCGCCGACAAGCGGACGCTGATCGTCCTGGCGACGACCAAAGGGGAGATCGGATCGCTGGGGAGCGCCCCGGAGCGATGCGACCTGAACAGAACGGCGGAAGTCGTGGGACGTCATTTCGGCGCCGCGCACCGGCCGCTGCTGGTCTCGAACGCCTGCATCTCGGGCGTTTCGGCCATCGTCATCGCGGCACGGCTGATCCGCAGCGGCCGGTACGACCATGTCTTCGTGGCGGGATTCGACCTGCTGTGCGACTTCATCGTCAGCGGATTCAACGCCTTCAAGTCGGTGAGCCCGACGCTTTGCCGTCCCTACGATGCGGCACGCGACGGGCTGACGCTGGGCGAAGCGTGCGGCGCCGTCCTGCTGACACGCGACCAACGGCTCTCGGGCACGGGCGTGAGCGTGGTGGGAGGCGGAATTTCGAACGACGCCAACCACATATCGGCGCCTTCGCGCACAGGCGACGGGCTCTGGTACGCTATCCGCGCGGCACTCGCCGAGGCGGGAACCGGAGCCGGGGAGGTCGGGCTGGTAAACACCCACGGCACGGCGACCGTCTACAACGACGAGATGGAGAGCAAGGCGCTTCACCTGGCGGGATTGTGCGGCGTACCCTGCAACTCGCTGAAGCCCTATTTCGGACATACGCTGGGGGCTTCGGGCGTGATCGAGAGCATCGTCACGGTACGGGAGCTGTGCGAGGGCACCTGCTTCGGGGTGAAGGGCTACGCGGAGTGCGGGGTACCCTACCCGCCCGACGTGAGCGCCGCGCACCGCGAAATACGGACGGACACGGCGCTGAAAACCGCCTCGGGATTCGGGGGCTGCAACGCCGCGGTCGTATTCCGCCGCGCAGCGGGCCCCAACGCCGCGCCCGGAAATGAAACGGCGGAGGGACAAGGGTGTGGGCCAAACACAGGTGTGCAAGGCGGGAACGACTGCCTGGAGGCTGCCTGTACCCGAAGCGGAACGGCTATGAGCGCGAATGACCGGGGGCACGGCAAAAATGCGGTCGGGCACGGGAACCCAGACACCGGAGAAAAGGCCGGCGGCCATGCGGAAACCGGCACAGGACGACACGGCAGCGGAATCCGCTGTCACGATACGGCACACGTCGTCATTGCGCAACACCCTTCGCTGCCGTTCGACGCCTTTATCCGCGAAAGATACCGGGCGCTCGCAGACCCGAACATGAAATTCTCGAAGATGGACGACCTGTGCAAGCTGGCCTACGTCGCCTCGTGCGAACTGCTCTCCGGACACAGGCCCGATTGCCCGGCGGAGCGCATCGGCGTGGTGATGGCCAACCGCAGCGCCTCGCTCGACAGCGACCGGCGCCACCAGGCGATTATCGACGCCGGGGACGGGTGCGGGGCTTCACCGGCGGTGTTCGTCTACACGCTGCCCAACATCATGCTGGGGCAGGTGGCGATCAAGCACGGGCTGAAGGGAGAGAGCACTTTTTTTGCGTTCCCGGACAAAAGCAGTAACTTTATCCGGGAATACACCGCTTCGCTGATCGCCGAAGGGCGCATGGACGCCGTCCTGTGGGGCTGGTGCGAATTCGACGGCGGCAGCTACGATTGCGAACTGACATTAACCGAAAAAACGGGACAAGATACGATGGAAGATCTGGAACTGCAACTCAAACAACAAATTATCGAAGCGCTGAACCTCGAGGAGATCACCGCCGACGAGATAGCGACCGACGCGCCGCTGTTCGGCGACGGGCTGGGACTCGACTCGATCGACGCACTGGAAATCACCCTCCTGCTCGAAAAACACTACGGCATACGGCTGGCAAACCCGGCCCAGGCCAAACCGATATTCTATTCGGTAGCCACGCTGGCCGACTTTATCCGCAAGAACCGCCCGCAATGAGCATAGCCGTCTGCGGCATAGGGATCGTCTCGGCCATCGGCATCGGAGCCGGGCAACAAAGCCG
>OLVO01002321.1_pt1 | contig 17581 bp, 19 predicted proteins | sample 1672571 | NCBI WGS metagenome assembly OLVO01 (sample SAMEA3136700, study PRJEB25190) | human gut metagenome | biome: human gut; feature: human-associated habitat; material: faeces | place: Austria | collected 2013
TAACCGGCGGCTCACGGCAGCTCTGGCTGTACAGAAAATTCTTTCGCAGAATGGAGAACGCTCATGGCAATGTATAAAGTAGAGATTTGCGGAGTAAATACTGCAAAGCTGCCCTTACTGAGCGAAGAAGAAAAAAAGGAACTATTTGATAAGATTGGTAAGGGTGACCGAGCTGCAAGAGAAACTTTTATTAAAGGAAATCTGCGTTTGGTACTTAGCATTATACAGCGTTTTTATAATTCCGGGGAGAATATTGATGATCTGTTTCAGATTGGCTGCATCGGATTGATGAAAGCAGTGGATCATTTTGATGTTACAATGAATGTCAAATTTTCTACGTATGCTGTTCCTATGATCATCGGTGAATTGAGACGGTATTTGCGAGATAATAACAGCATCCGTGTCAGTCGGTCGATCCGTGACACTGCCTATAAAGCAATTTACACGAAGGAAATGCTAATGAAGCAGTCGGACCGTGAACCAACAATTGAGGAGCTGGCAAAGATATTGGAAATTCCGGCAGAGGACATTGTATTTGCGCTGGATGCGATCCAAAGTCCGGTTTCATTGTACGAGCCGGTATATGCAGAGAGCGGAGACACCCTATACATTTTGGATCAGATCAGTGATAAAAAGAACAAAGAAGAAAAATGGGTCGAGGAGATATCTTTAAAAGCAGCGATAGACCGTTTGGCTGACAGAGAACATCAGATCATTAATATGCGTTATTTTGAAGGAAAAACGCAAATGGAAGTAGCAGAAGAGATTCAGATCTCGCAGGCACAAGTGAGCCGCCTGGAAAAGAAGGCCCTTCGGGAAATGAAGAATTATCTTGCATAAAAGATCATATATTAGAGATAAGAAATCGTCCGTGTGGAAAGGGGAAAGTGGTGCGTTTATGTGAGCTTCGTGACAAAGAAGTGATCAATGTATGTGATGGAGAACGCTTAGGAAATGTGTGTGACATAGATTTTGATGAAAAAACAGGGCAGATCTGCACACTCATTATTCCGGGACCTTGCAAGGTGTTAGGAATCTTAGGTCGAGACCATGAATACATTGTCCCCTATCAGTGTGTTTGTCGCATTGGATCGGATGTAGTGCTGGTTCAAGTGGATACGGAAAAATGCCTCAAAAAATGTAAATGGGATTGACGATTCCTTGTAACAAAAAGGGGTTTTGCCTTGCGTTTTTAAGATGTGTTCTCTATAATAACAGAAGAGAACAATTGCATATCACGACAACGGATTAACCGGTGGTATGCGGAAAGAGGTAAGAAATGAAATGTCCATTTTGTGGAGAAGATGATACCAGAGTGATTGATTCAAGACCGGCTGATGAAAATATGTCGATTCGCCGCAGAAGACAATGCGATAAATGTCAAAAACGTTTCACTACTTATGAGAAAGTGGAGGCAATTCCGTTGGTAGTGATCAAAAAAGATCAGACTAGGGAACCTTATGATCGCACCAAAATTGAAAAAGGTGTATTCCGTTCCTGCCACAAACGGCCGATTTCGGTTCCTCAGATGAACCACCTTGTGGATCAGGTTGAGGCAAAGGTATTTAGCAAGGAAGAACGAGAGATACCAAGTAGTTATATCGGAGAACTCGTTATGCGATATTTGGAAGAGCTGGATGCAGTTGCATACGTACGTTTTGCATCGATCTACCGTGAATTCAAAGATGTCGATACATTTATGGAAGAATTAAAAAAGATTTTAGACAAATAACTCAAACTTTGCACATAAATTTTAGCTATGCACCTTGAATTGTGGTATCTAACTGATTAACAAATATACAAAGAGACTGTGGCTGAAGCCTTCCTATAACCATCAAGTGGTAGGAGGTGTGAACCAATCCACAGTATCTTCAATTAGTATAGCACAAACAGACCTTGGAGATGATCTATAAACACTACTACTATATAATACGAGAAGGAGATGATTATCGTGGAAATACAGCATAAGGGCTGGGATTGGGATGCAGTGAAGTCTGAATCATGGAATGAAATTTCAGAAGAGTTTTTACCTGTGGCACTAAGCTGGGTTAGAAAGTATCACTCAGTATTGGATATTGGAACAGGGAAGGGAAGGCACGCCTTTTTCTTTGCAAAAAATGGTTTTAAGGCGAGTGCAATAGACTTATCGGAAAGTAGCATCACATATGTGAAAGAGCAGATAAAAGAAAAAGGTCTCGATAATATAGATGCGAGAGTGGAGGATATGGCGGAGCTATCATATGAAAATCAAAGTTTTGATTGCGTCATATGTTTTCATACAATCTATCATACCAGTTATGATGGAGTTGTTAAGGCATTGAGGGAGATAAATCGAGTTTTGAAGGATAAAGGAGAGGCATTTATTTCATTTAATACAAAGGATAATCCACATTATGTTAAAGAAAAAACGGTGGATGGATATACGATGATAGCAACGGAGGGACATGAAGCCGGTATTCCGCATTGCTATGTGGATGAAAATGACTTGTTTGGATTACTTCAGGATTTTGAGATTCTGTCAATGAATAAAGAAATTAATTATGTGAGAAAAGGAAAAGGAACACATGGTGTTCATTTTTATGTTCACGTTGCGAAAAAATAGCAGATGTGTTTGATGTACAGGATTATATGATTCTGGATGACTTATAAAAAACCGTTTGATAGATTTAGAAATCTGCTTATCATTTTGAGTCGCTTGTGTTATACTTTTATTCATAGCATGAGCCTCCGGTTTGTAATTGTTTTTTGGCAACTCAATTATACCAAAACCATTGGTTTCATGCTATTTTTATGCCAGTTATTATTGAATTTTCAAGGTGCATAGGCACATTTTAATGTGCGAAGAGTTTGAGATAATAATATTTTAAGTTGACAGAACACAACATGTGTATTAAAATATCAAATGAAAGAGAGAAAGTTCTATAAGATAAAGTGAAAGGACGTTATGTTCTGTGAAACTTTTTGTGCCGCCATTCAGGGGATTGACGGCTGTATGATTCAAGTAGAGGCAGATGTGTCTGATGGACTGCCTTGTTTTTCTATGGTCGGATTCTTGGCTTCCGAGGTAAAAGAAGCGAAGGAACGAGTATCTATTGCAATCAGAAATAGTGGTTTTCGTATTCCTCCCAAGAAAATAACAATTAATCTGTCACCGGCGGATTTTCGTAAAGCGGGAACAGGGTATGATCTTGCGATCGCAGCAGCGATTTTAGGTGCGTTAGGTTACTTTCCGCAGGAATATCTGGAGGGCGGTATGCTTTTGGGCGAACTGAGTCTGGATGGAACAATCCAGCCGATCAATGGAGTTCTTCCTATGGTGTATACGGCGTTAGAGCATGGCTGCAATTATTGCATTGTACCAGCTGATAATATGAAAGAAGCTCAGATCGTGGAGGGAATCCGGGTTGTTGGAGTGCATTTGCTTTCAGAAGTCATTGATTTTTTGCAAAATGCTCCGGATATCCATGTAGACACAGAACGTGTGGAATTTATAGGCAATTTGAGAGAGGATTTGCCGGATTTTCGGGATATTTGTGGTCAGGCAGCCGTAAAACGAGCAGTAGAAGTGGCTGTGGCAGGTAGACATAATATATTGATGGTGGGGCCTCCCGGCTCCGGCAAGACGATGATTGCAAGAAGGATACCGGGAATTATGCCACCCTTGTCTTTTGAGGAACAGATGGAAATTTCCAAAATTTATAGTGTGAGCGGTTTGCTGGATGAAAAACACCCGCTTGTAATGGAACGTCCCTTTCGTTCACCACACCATACGATTCCACAGACAGCACTTGTCGGGGGTGGACGATATCCGAAGCCGGGTGAGTGCAGCCTGAGCAGCGGTGGTGTTCTGTTCTTAGACGAATTACCGGAATTTCAACGACAGTCTGTGGAGGTGCTTAGACAGCCATTAGAGGAAGGGTTTGTCACGATATCAAGGTTGGAAGGATCATACCGATATCCGGCCAAATGCCAGCTTGTGGCTGCAGCTAACCCGTGCCTATGTGGATTCTATCCTGACCGGCGCAAGTGTAACTGCACCACAGCACAGATCCGTAAATATTTTGGCAGAATCAGTCGTCCGATCTTAGATCGCATCGACATATGTACGGAGACGGTTTCGCTAAATTATGATGAATTGGAGAATCGTGGAGAGGAGGAATCTTCCGCACAGATTCGGGAGCGTGTTATGGAGGCACAAAAAATTCAAACAAAACGGTACGAAGGAGAAAGCTTTCGGTACAATGGAGAACTGACGGCGCAGGGGGTAAAACGTTATTGCGTTCTTTCGGCAGACGCTGAGGCATATTTACGGGGGATTTTTGATCAAAAGTCACTGACTGCAAGAGGGTATCACAAAATATTAAAGGTAGCAAGAAGTATTGCAGATCTAGATCACAGTCAAGAGATTAAACGTCATCATCTAAGTGAAGCAGTTTGTTACCGAAGTTTTCCGCAAGACAACACAGATGTCAATGTCTAAAGAAAGGAGTAGGCTGTGGAGCAGGAATTATTTGCCTATTGGCTGTATACATTACGAGGGATTGGTGCTAAGAAAAGACATGAATTGCAACAAATTTATGGAAATGCAGAGCAAATCTATTATGGTGACAAAACAAAGCTAAAAGAATCACCTGTTTTTTCGGAGCAGGATAAAACGCTGCTTGGTAAGCCGGAGACGGTCAAAGAAATCAAACATAAAATGCAAAGAATGGAACAGCGGGGGATTCGGTTTTGTTCACAGGAAAGCGAGGCGTTTCCGAAGAAACTACGTTATATTCCAGATCCGCCGTATGCGTTGTTTTACCGCGGAATGCTGCCGGATACCGATAGACCGGCGATCGCTATTGTTGGTGGACGCAATACCGGTTATGAAAGTAGAGAGATTGCAGCCGGATTTGGCAGACAATTGGCAGAAAATGGCATTGCGGTCGTAAGCGGATTGGCGCGGGGTATTGACATCAGTGCACAAAAAGGTGCTTTAGACATTCCGGGAGGAAAGACATATGGTGTGCTTGGAACAGGTGTTGATATCTGTTATCCGCGAGAACATATCGAACAATATATGCTGATGCAGAGACGGGGGGCGGTAATTTCGGAGTATGCACCCGGCAGCAGAGGATTTCGGTGTAACTTTGCCAGACGAAATCGAATCATCAGCGGTTTATCAGATGGCGTACTTGTGATCGCAGCCAGAGAAGGGAGTGGCTCATTGATCACGGCAGAGTGTGCATTGGAACAGGGCAAAGAAGTATTTATTGTGCCGGGAAATATTTTAGATCCAAGTTATGCGGGCGGTAATCAACTTCTTAAATCTGGTGCTGCTGTTGTGACAGATATTCAAGATATTTTAGATGGTCTGGGTGCTTTCTGGGACATAAATTACAGTGCTCAGAAGAAAAAAAATGAGGTAATGCTTGAAACTGCTGAAAAAATAGTGTATGCTATTTTAGGTTTTGATGGGATACATATATCGGAAATTGTTGCACAGACAGGACTTAGTGTACCGCAAACGATGGAAGTATTAGCGTCCTTAGAACAGAAGAAGTTGGTTAATATGGTGGGCCAACATTATTATGCTTTAAAAATTTAAGAGATCAGTCGTATTTTCAAAGTATGGTAAGAAAGAAGGGAAAGGCAGGTAGTAACATGGCTAAAAATCTGGTGATCGTCGAGTCTCCTTCTAAGGCAACAACGATTAAGAAGTTTTTAGGAAGTACCTATGAAGTCGTAGCATCTAATGGACATGTTCGTGATTTACCCAAAAGTACACTTGGTATTGATATAGAGAATGATTTTGAACCCAAGTATATTACAATCCGCGGAAAGGGAGATTTGTTGGCAAAATTGCGCAAAGCTGTGAAAAAGGCTGATAAGATATATCTCGCAACTGACCCGGACCGCGAGGGAGAGGCAATTTCGTGGCATTTGTCCAAGGCACTAAAATTAGATGATAAAAATACCAGTCGTATTACCTTTAATGAGATTACCAAAAATGCAGTGAAAAAGTCGATCAAAGAGGCAAGAGACATTGATATGAACCTTGTGGATGCACAGCAGGCAAGACGCGTGTTAGATCGAATGGTGGGTTATCAGATCAGCCCGGTTCTTTGGGCAAAGGTTAAGAGAGGTCTTAGTGCCGGACGTGTTCAGTCGGTTGCATTGCGTATCATTGCTGACCGTGAAACAGAGATCAACAATTTTATTTCCAAGGAGTACTGGACTCTGTCGGGAGAGTTTCGCGCAGAAAAGGACAAAAAGCCGTTTGTCGCAGATTTTTATGGAACGACAAAAGAAAAAATGCCGATCGAAACAGAACAGCAGCTTGATGATATTATCGCTGAATTGAATCAGTCGGAATTTACGGTATCTGATATGAAGACTTCTACAAGAAGAAAGAAAAGTCCATTGCCATTTACCACAAGTACTTTGCAGCAGGAGGCGGCAAAGACGTTGAACTTTTCAACGCAGAAGACAATGCGCCTGGCGCAGGGACTTTATGAAGGTTTTGCAATCAAGGGGCGCGGGACGATCGGTTTGATCACGTATCTTCGTACAGATTCGACACGTATTTCAGATGAAGCTAAGGCGAGTGCCAAAGAATATATAGAAGAAAATTACGGTAAAGATTATGTGGCGCAGACTGCAGCTGCCCGAAAAGATAATAAAAAAATTCAGGACGCACATGAGGCAATTCGACCTACTTATGTAGATCTGTCGCCAACTATGGTCAAGGAGGCATTGTCAAGAGATCATTTTCGTTTGTATCAGTTGATCTGGAAGCGTTTTTTGGCAAGCCAGATGGCAGGGGCCAGTTTTGAAACGACTTCGATCAAGATTGATACGGATAAGTACCGTTTTACGACTGCCGTATCTAAAGTAGTATTTTCCGGTTATCTGACTATTTATCAGACGGAAGAAGATAAGATAGAAAAGAAGTCTTTATCCCGCAATTTGGAGAAAGGCACAAAACTTAAGGCTGGAAACTTTGAAAAGAATCAACACTTTACACAGCCACCTGCACATTTTACAGAGGCGTCTCTGGTAAAGACCCTGGAGGAACTTGGTATAGGAAGACCAAGTACGTATGCTCCGACGATCTCAACGATCATCAATCGGCATTATGTTGCGAAAGAACAGAAAAATTTATATATCACAGAACTTGGAGAAGTTGTAAATTCCATTATGAAAAAATCTTTTGCGAGTATTGTTGATGTGAATTTTACAGCATATATGGAAGGTCTGTTAGATCGTGTCGAAGATGGGTCGGTTGCATGGAAAACGGTCGTGCGTAACTTTTACCCGGATCTTCATGAAGCGGTGGAAAAGGCACAGAAAGAACTGGAAGAAGTTAAGATTGAAGATGAGGTAACCGACGTTATTTGTGAGGAATGCGGACGAAATATGGTGGTTAAATATGGTCCGCATGGTAAATTCTTAGCATGCCCTGGATTTCCAGAGTGCCGCAATACAAAACCATATTTGGAAAAGACAGGTATTCCATGTCCAAAATGTGGCGGGGAGATTGTGATCCGCAAGAACAAAAAGGGAAGACGTTATTATGGATGTCTCTCATATCCTGAATGCGAGTTTATGTCATGGCAGAAACCGTCTACGGAACATTGTCCGGAATGTGGCGGCCCGATGGTCGAAAAAGGTAATAAGCTTGCTTGCATGGATAAACAATGTGGATTTTCAAAGAGTATGCCGAAGAAAACAGAAGAATAAACAGCGTCAAGGAGGACACAGAAAGAGCAGATGGAACTGTAAGGATAGTTATGTCTGCTCCTTTTTTTTAATTTTCACTTGTAATTTATGCGGTTTATATTATAATTAATTATGTGTATTTCTATGTTTAAATAACGCGGACAACCTTACCACCTTGATTTACAGGGTTGGAGATGATGTCCCGGCATATTGCAGATATAGAGCAGTGGATAGAAAGGAGTTGGAGCTATGATATCATCGGGAGCATACAACTACATCAATGTGTTGGAAAAGACATGTGATGCAAGTTGGACTAGAAATTCGTTGATTTCCAACAACATAGCAAATGTGGATACCCCTAATTACAAGCGTAAAGATCTAAAGTTTGAGGAATACTTAAGCAGTGCGGTAACACTTGGGTCTTCTTTGGATGAGGATATTGCAAATGTTGACCTGGATACGCTGACCGGGACCACCTATACAGACTATGGCAATGTTGATTATCGTTTGGACGGTAATAATGTCGACATTGATACGGAAAGTGCGGAATTGGCTAAGAACCAGATCAAATATTATACAATGTTAGATTCGGTCAGTCAGGAGTTTTCGCGTCTTAAGATGGTTATGCAGAAATAATTTTTGTTTCTGAGTGCAGGCTGTAAGCATGAGAGTAAAACAGTTATACAGAAATGGAGAGAACTATGGGAAATGTTTTTTCAGCGATGAACATCAGCGCAACCGGTATGACCGCGCAGCGCACTCGTTTAGATGTGATCTCGCAAAATATTGCTAATGTGAACAGTACCAGAGATGCTGATGGTAACGTGTACCGTCGCAAATCTGTTATTTTCGAGGAGAAGAGCTACCCGACATTTAGCGACACGCTCGCCGGTGCAACCGGAATGATGGGTAAGGGAGTTAAGATCTCTGAGATTTTTGAGGATACGGAGGAGCCACTTAAGATGGTGTATGATCCGACGCATCCGGATGCCGATGAAGACGGATATGTTTATTATCCGAACGTAAATACAGTGACAGAAATGACAGATATGATTGATGCCAGTCGTTCTTATGAAGCAAATGTCACTGCGTTCAATGCTTCCAAAAATATGGAATTAAAGGCATTGGAGATTGGGCAGTAATTAAGAGAAAATAACAAAGGAAAGGTATGAAATAATATGGATCTAACGGCATTATCAGGTGTTGATCTGATGACAGCGTTTCAGACGCCGCAGGTTGCTTCTAAATTGACTGACAAGTCTGACTCGATGTTAGTGGAGTCGGAGCAACAGGGAACTGCGTTTGACAGTGTGTTTCAGTCTGCACTGAATCTTATCGAAGAAACCAATGCATACAGCAATGCTGCGGAGGAAGAGGAAATTAAATATGCATTAGGAGAATCCGATAGCATACATGATCTGCAGATCGCACAACAGAAAGCGAATGTATCATTGCAATATACGGTTGCAGTGAGAGATGCAGTTGTTGATGCGTATAAAGAAATTATGAATATGCAGTTCTAATAAAACCCGATACATAAGGGAGTAGGAGAGTCTTGTTATGCAGGAAAGAATTAAACAAATCCCCACGAAATTTGTGGAATTTTGGAATAAATATACCGGAGTGCAGAAGACGATCATTATAAGTGTGATCTGTGTTGTTCTTCTCGCGATCGGACTTACAACGTATTTTGTATCCCGACCGACTTGGGTAAAATTTAATGAATTTAATAATCTAAATGATGCGAATGCAATGGCAAAGGCATTGGATGATGCAAATGTTTCGCATAAATCTTCAAAAGATGGATTGACCTTATATGTCCATGATGATGATATGACGGATGCGTTGTATACAATGAGCGATAACAATTTAGTAGATACCGGATATACATGGGACAGTGCATTTAACAATTCCATGTCGACAACAGAGAGCGAAAAGGACCAAAAGCGTATTTTGGCGTTGCAATCTGATATTCAAAAGAGTATGGTAAAGTATTCTTTTATTGATGATGCGGATGTATTTATCGATGTTCCGGAGAGTACATACAGCATTTTGGATGAGGAAGGTAAAACATCTATTACAGCGCGCATTACCGTAAATAAAGAAAATGAAGATAAGCTTGATCAGGCGACAGCACAAGCGCTTGCATACTGGCTTGCAAATGCCGTTGGAACGGATGTTGAGAATGTTATTATCAACGATACCGATGGAACATGCTGGTATAATGGTTCGACGTCCGGTGGCCTTGGAACAGCCATAAATGGCGGTGTTGATGAATATTGCGAAAAATTACGTAATACGATGGCGTCCAACGTGACCGATCTTTTGGTGAAATTAGATTACGATGATGTGCAGGTTGGTACGCAGGGTATCGCTTTCGATATGACGAAAGCAGAAGAACTTTCGAAGGAATATAAGGTTGCAGATGGTCGAGATTATGGTTATCCGACAAAACTGTATAATTATGTACAGGAGGGAAGCAACGGTGTATCCGGCGAACCGGGAACCGGTTCCAATGATGACGATACGGATACCGTGATCAATAAAGGAAACAATTCGTCTAATTCTGTTAAGATTGAAAAATATGAGGGACTTCTGACAGATGAAACGATCAAAAACATTAAGAAAGAAATACCGACGGTACAGAAGGATCAATCCAGTCTGGCTATCGTAGCACTGCGTTACAAAGTATATAATGAGGCAGATCTGGAGAAAGATGGCAGTTTGGATAATATGACCTTTGAGGAGTATATTGCAGCCAATAATAAACGCACGGAGATCCAGCTGACTACGGAACAGATCCAATTAGTAGCGAATGCGACAGGTGTAGATACCGGTAAGATAACGGTGTTAGCATATGAAGTACCAAAATTTGTAGCAAAGACAGACACATCTCGCTCTTTGAAAGATTATTTAATGATCATCTTAGCGGTACTTATCATTGCACTTTTGATATTCGTTGTACTTCGCGGAACAGCACCGGTTAAGGTGGCAGATGAAGAGCCGGAACTTTCGGTGGAGCAATTGCTTGCCACAACCAAAGAGAACCAGTCCTTAGAGGATATAGAATTTAGCGATAAATCAGAAACGAGAAAGATGATCGAGAAATTTGTAGATGAGAATCCGGAAGCGGTGGCACAGCTGCTGCGTAATTGGCTGAATGATGATTGGAGCTAAGCGGCAGAAGAACATGAATTAGACAGTTTTCGAGAAAAGAGGGTGAAACATGGCAAGATCAGAAGAACTTAGTGGTGTACAAAAGGCGGCAGTCCTGTTGATCGCATTGGGACCGGACAAGTCTGCAAATGTTTTTAAGCACCTTAAGGAAGATGAAATTGAACAATTGACACTGGAAATATCCAATACCAGAAGTGTATCACCGGCAATGAAAGATCAGGTGTTGGATGAGTTCTATGATGTGTGTCTGGCACAGCAGTATATTGCAGAGGGCGGTGTTGCCTATGCGAAAGATCTGCTTGAGAAAGCATTGGGAGCAGAACGTGCCAAAGATGTGATCGGAAAATTGACTGCATCTCTGCAAGTTCGACCGTTTGAATTTGTTCGAAAGACAGATGCCAGCCAATTACTTAACTTTATTCAGGATGAGCATCCACAGACAATTGCACTCATTTTATCCTATCTGTCTTCTGGACAGGCATCTGCAATTATTTCTGCATTGCCGCCGGATAAGCAGACGGATGTTGCAAAACGTATTGCGCAGATGGACCGTACATCACCGGATGTGATCAAAGAGGTCGAGAAAGTATTAGAACAAAAGTTATCTTCTTTGGTCAACCAGGATTACACCGTGGTTGGTGGTGTCGATGCTATCGTAGAGATTTTGAATACGGTTGATCGTGGAACCGAAAAACATATTATGGAGAGCATGGAGATCGAGGATCCGGAGCTTGCCGACGAGATCCGCAAGAAGATGTTTGTGTTCGAGGATATTTTGTCCTTGGACGACCGTTCTGTGCAGCGTGTACTTCGTGAAGTGGATAATAACGAATTAGCAATCGCCCTCAAAGGTTCTAACGAGGAAGTACAGAATCTTATCTTCAGCAATCTTTCCAAACGTCTTGCCAGCATGATCAAAGAAGACATGGAGTTTATGGGACCTGTGCGTATGAAAGATGTTGAGGAAGCACAACAGAAGATCGTTAATATTATTCGCAAATTGGAAGACTCTGCAGAGATTATCATTTCCAGAGGTGGAGGTGACGAGATCGTTGTCTAATGTATTAAAATCGGTCTACTTTAATGTGGATGCAAAGCAGAAGCATATCATTGATTCGGAACAACGAATGGAAGAGCTGATCCCACAGATGTATACAGCGGAGGAATCAAAACAGGATTCCTATACATTTCAACCGCTTACGGCTGAGGAGTTAGCATCGGGACAGGCACAATCGTTTCAAGATGGGATACCGGTCATCCACATGGATGATGTACGCGAGGAAGAACGCCAAAAACTATCTGATGAAGTGAACGAACAGGTAATGCAGGAAAAGAATGACATTCTTGCAAAGGCGGAGGCAGAAGCAGAGGAACTCGTACAACATGCGACACAACAAGCTGAACAGATTAAAACTATGGCACATTCTGAGGGATTTGATGCCGGTAAGCAGGAAGGACTTGCGGCTGCGGAGGAACAGTTACAGCAGATAGAAGAGGAACTGCATCAGTCGGTGGAGCAGGAGTTAGATCAGATCAGACAGCAGAGACAGCAGATGGAACCGTTTTTTGCGGATCTGACAGCAAAACTTGTCGAGAAATTAACCGGACAGGTGTGTGCAGAAAATAAAGAGGTAATTTTACATCTGATCCAAAATGCAGAAGGCACGTTGGATCGGCCTAAACAGGTTGTTCTTCGGGTTTCGGGAGAAGATATGGCAGTTGTGTCAGGACATAAAGCGGAGTTAAAGGAACAGCTCCCGGAGCAGACGGAATTTGATATTTTAGAAGATGCCAGCTTGTCTGCCAATCAATGTATTATTGAGACAGAGGATAAAATGATTGACTGCAGCTTGGATGTACAGTTACAGAATCTGCAGGAAAAGCTGCATACTTTGGCGTTATAAGAGCATCGCATACAGAAAAGTTAGTTTGCCGCAGAGATAGAGGAAAAGGAGTGAGACCGGATGGATTTCATGGATTTATCGAAATATAATATATTGTTGGAACAGTCCTATGAAAAGCGTCTGGGCAAAGTGGCGAAAGTAGTCGGCCTTACGGTGGAATCGATAGGACCGAGCGCAAAATTGAATGATTTATGTCACATTATCACCAAAGATACGAATCAGGTGATCAATGCAGAAGTGGTAGGATTTCGTGATGATCGTGTATTGTTGATGCCGTATGATTCTACAGAGGGTGTTGGCGTTGGCAGTCGCGTAGAAAATACGGATGCACCGCTTCAGGTAATGGTCAGTGATGATATTTTGGGATGTGTGTTAGATGGACTGGGCAGCCCGATGGATCATCATGAGATTCAAGGTGGGGTGCCTTATTCAGTTGAAGCACAACCGCCGGATCCATTGACAAGACAGCTGATCGATGAAGTGCTGCCGCTTGGAGTGAAAGCGGTAGATGGTCTGATCACGGTAGGTAAAGGACAGAGAATCGGCATCTTTGCCGGTAGTGGCGTCGGTAAGAGTACGCTGCTCGGTATGTTTGCCCGCAATACAAAAGCGGATATTAACGTGATCGCACTGATCGGAGAGCGTGGCAGAGAGGTGAGAGAGTTTATTGAACGTGATCTTGGCCCGGAAGGAATGAAACGATCTGTGATGGTCGTCGCAACTTCCGATAAGCCGGCACTGATCCGTAAGAAAGCGGCGATGACAGCTACGGCAATCGCAGAGTATTTTCGAGATCAGGGCAAAGATGTACTCTTGATGATGGATTCCTTAACTCGTTTTTCAATGGCACAAAGAGAGATTGGCCTTGCTTCCGGCGAGCCGCCGGTTTCCCGCGGTTACCCGCCAAGTGTTTATTCGGAAATGCCCCAGCTTCTCGAGAGAGCCGGGCGTTCGGATAAAGGTTCTATTACCGGTCTGTATACGGTATTGGTCGATGGTGATGATTTTAATGAACCGATTGCAGACACCGCACGAAGCATTTTGGATGGACATATCGTACTGGATCGAAAGATCGCACATTCGAATCATTATCCGGCGATTGACATATTACAGAGCATTTCTCGTGTTATGAGCAGTATTGTGACGGACGAACACAAAAAGGCGAGTGGCCGGTTAAACAACGTATTGGCGACATATCGCGAGGCAGAAGATCTGGTCAATATCGGTGCGTATAAGCCGGGATCCAATAAAAATATTGATTATGCTCTGGAAAAGATAGATGCGGTGAATGACTATTTGATGCAGGGGGTCAATGAAAAATTCACTTTTGAGGATGAAGTAAAAATGTTATGTGACATTTTTGAGGAGGAATAGTCTAAATGGCAAAGTTTGTGTTCAAAATGCAAAATATTTTGGCTGTTAAAGAAAAGCTGGAAAGTCAGGCAAAAGCTGAGTACGGTTTAGAAATTTCCAAATTACGGGAAGAAGAGCAAAAAAAGATTTTGCTGGAACAAAAGAAACTGTATTATGAACAGCAGTTGACGGAATGTTTGCATGATACATTGAACATGCCGAGGATCAAGCAGTATGAGCAAGCTGTGGAGGATATGAAGATCTGTATTCGTGAGCAGCAGCACATCATAAAACAGCAGGAAGAGAAAGTTGCCAAAGCGAGAAAAAAACTGGATGATGCCATGAAAGAGCGTAAAACATATGAAAAGTTAAAAGAACGCGCTTTTGAAGAGTTTAAGTTGGAGCTGAATGCTGCAGAACAGAAAGAAGTAGATGAACTGGTAAGTTTTCGACATGGCAGCAAGATAGAAAGTGAGGATTAAGAAAATGGCAAAAAAAGACGATAAAAAGATTAAGGGGATTGATCAGCCGGAAAGTGCAGGAAGTAAACTGGTGACTGCGCTGATCGCATTGATCATTATCATAATCTGGCTTGTGGTTTTTGCTTTTTTGATAAAGCTGGATGTGGGAGGTATCGGCAGTAATGTGCTGTATCCGGTACTGAAGGATGTTCCGCTTGTTAATAAAATATTGCCGAGTGTTTCAGAGGAACAGCAGGCAGAAGAAGGCAACTATAAATATACAACATTAAAGTCGGCAAATGCCCGTATTGAAGAGTTGGAGGGACAACTTGCTTCCGAATCCGGAACGACCAGTGCAAATTCGGATTATATCAAAAATCTGGAGGCGAAGGTCAAACAGCTGCAGAAGTATAAAGACGATGTAGACGCATTCAATAAGCGGGTGGCGGAATTTGATGAAAAGGTAGTATTTACAGACAATGCGCCGGATGCTTCGGAATACCGCAAGTATTACGAAGAAATTTCACCGGACAATGCAGAGAAAATATATCGACAGGTTGTAAAGTCTGAGCGTTCTACAGAGAAGGCAAAAGAGTTGGCAACTTATTATTCGAATATGGAGGCGGCTTCAGCGGCGCAGACGCTGCAGGAAATGAAGGAAGATCTGGATCTGGTGTGTGATATAATTGAAAATATGCCGGAGAAAAAGGCTGCTGCGATCCTTCAGGAAATGGATAGCACATTTGCAGCACAGATTTCAAAAAAGATATCTGCCATTGATAAATAATGACAGATGTCGGTATGCCATAGTATGATGTATATGACAATGGGAGTGGGATCACGAACTTTGTCGTTTACATAAAATAATTGCAATGATCTTTCAGAGATATATTGCCAGAAAAGGAGGTGAAAATGTGACAGTACCAGGAGTTCAGTCAGCTCTTTCCGTAAAAAATGCAGGAGTGGAAATGCTTGCCGAATCTGACAAGACACAGGCTGTGAGCGGAAGTGATCAATTTGGCGCCGTGATGCAGCAGTCTATGACAAAGCAGTCTGCGGATAAATCTTCAAAGACGGTCGTCAAAGATGCCGGAGACGATGCCGGATATAAGATACCGGTTGTCAGTGACGGTCAGAATGTGAAAGTAGCACAGTCGCAAAATTTACAATTAAATGATACCGGTAATGTCAATATATCCGGTGAATTGGTAGAGGATATTGTGAAAGATGTGTTGAAGCTGGATGATGATCAGATGGATGCAATATTAGCAGCGCTGGGTATTACCGTGTTGCAATTATTAGATCCTCAGATTTTACAGCAATTTGTTCTTACCGCAGAAGGTGCCGGAGACATCACTGATATGTTGACCAGTGAAACGATGTTAGCAGACTATCAGATGATCCTACAGCAATTTGCACAGATGCCGGAGGGCGTGTCAGAAATCTTAGCACAGATGGAGCCGGTATCAGAAGATGATGCCGATTTACAGGGGATTTTACAGGAATTAACCGCTGTAAAGCCGGAGCAAGCGCCTGTATCAGATGGGGAAGTATTACAGAAAGCGGTTAATACGCAAGAACCAGCTATACTTGGCCAGACGTCTTCATCGGATTCGTCAAAAACAATGTCAGGCGAATCGAATGCTTCATCAACCGAGAGTTTTGTACAGACAAGTCAGCCGCAGACTGACGCGTCGGTAGAAGCTGTACCGTTTGCACAGCAGTTTGATCTGCAGGGGGCACGTGAAGTGCAGGACGCACCGATGCCAAATCAATCTGTACAGATTATTGAGCAGATTGTAAGACAGATACGAGTATCTGTAACAGATACGACATCAACCATGGAAATGCAGCTTAATCCGGAGCGTTTAGGCAAGGTATTATTAACCATTTCTGCCAAAGAAGGAATGATGACTGCTAACTTTACCGTGCAAACGGAAGAAGCGCGGTTAGCACTCGAAAGCCAAATGTATCAGTTGCGCGATACATTAGAGCAAAAGGAGATCAAAGTAGAAGCAGTATCCATTTCGGTATCTGATTTTTCCTTTGCACAAGGAGGCGGGGATGATGCAGATTCAAAAAATTTGGAACAGGGCGATGGAAAGAGTCGAAGATTTCAATTCGAAGATTCAGAAGAGGAGGCACAGGAAGCTTCTGACAAAGAAGCAGAGCGTGTAAGAAAGAGTGTCATGAGAGATCATGGCGGAAGCGTTGATTTTACTGCTTAAGGCAGTAGCTTTACAGATAGAAAGGAGGCAAAATGAGTTCGATAGCAGATGTTGTAAATGGTAAGCTAAACATTTCAGAAAGTTCTCAGGAAACAGAGCGCAAAGTTGGATCAGAGCTTGGTAAAGAAGAGTTTTTGCAATTGCTAGTGACGCAAATGAAGTATCAGGATCCATTGGAACCGACGGATAATACCGAATATGTATCACAGCTTGCACAATTTTCAGAGTTGGAGCAGATGCAAAACTTAAATTCTACGACGAGCAATACCTCTGCTTTTACATTAGTTGGCAAAGAAGTGTATATTGAGGATCAGTCCGAAGCAGGTGATGTAACGAAAGTTCAAGGCACTGTAGAATATGTGTCGATTCAGAATGGCAAGGCTTACGTTTCGGTTGATGGCACATTGTATAAATATGACAGCATTGTTAAAGTATTGGATGATAATTATGTCATTTCTAACAATATCCCATCTGTACAAAAACAGGCATTGACATATCGTCATCATGATCCGCAGGATGTAACGGTAGAGGGTATCTCACTCGGTTCACACGGTTATGAAGCCACTAGTTTTGCAGTTGCATTGGTTTCTTCATCCGGGGATACGAAGGCCGTTGATTCAAAGTATTTGTCATACAAGGATGGCAAATTAACGATCAGCAAGGATGCATTCAGTCAAAAGGATGCAGGTATCTATACGGTTGCATTTGTCTTTGATGATGCTAACAAGACAAATGCAACCGTATAGATACCTGC
>OLVO01002329.1_pt1 | contig 17526 bp, 17 predicted proteins | sample 1672571 | NCBI WGS metagenome assembly OLVO01 (sample SAMEA3136700, study PRJEB25190) | human gut metagenome | biome: human gut; feature: human-associated habitat; material: faeces | place: Austria | collected 2013
GCAATTTTCGCGCAGACAGACAGTACAGATTCTTCTACAAAAAACTAGGTAGATTCTTTTTTGGATACAGAGGTAGAAAATGAAAAAGAGAACGATGCGTCTGGGGTGCATTCTTTTGAGTACAGTGCTGCTTGGGACGGCAGCACTGACCGGATGCGGGCAGACGAAAAAGAATACAACAGATACAAAAAAAACAGAAAGCAGCAGTACGAAAGAAAGTGCCAAAGAAAAAAAAGGTCCGGAGATTGACGGACTCACTTATGAATCCGCGATGGATCTGGAATATGCCGAAGGTTTTCAGGTATATTACTACAAAGACGGCTATAAGATGATCGATATCAAAGACGATGCAAAATTTCTGGTCGTCCCGGAAAATCAGGATGTGCCGGATGGAGCCGAGGAGGATTACGTGATCCTTCAGCAGCCGCTGGATCATATTTATCTTGCGGCGACATCTGCAATGGCACTTTTTAATGCGATCGATTCTCTGGATAATATCACAATGACAGGTACCCAGGCTTCCGGATGGTATATTGAAAATGCAGTCAAAGCGATGGATGACGGGAAAATAAAATTTGCAGGGAAATACAGTGAACCGGATTATGAGATGCTGGTGGACGAAGACTGTGATCTTGCCATCGAATCGACCATGATCCTTCACACACCGAAGGTACAGGAGATGATTGAATCTATGGATATCCCGGTGATGATCGACCGGTCCAGCTATGAATCGCATCCTCTAGGAAGAACTGAATGGATCAAACTTTATGCAGCAATGCTGAATAAAGAAGATGCAGCGGATGCATTTTTTGAAAAGCAGGTGGAAAATGTCGATGCGCTCAAAGATTTTAAGAATACCGAGAAGACAGTTGCATTTTTCTATGTAAGCAGTGACGGAACGGTGGTAGTAAGAAGAAGTGATGATTATATTCCGAAAATGATCGAACTTTCCGGTGGAAGATATGTATTCGATGATCTGACTGGCGATGACAGTAATACTTCAGCAGTAAAACTTACAATGGAAGAATTTTACGCACAGGCGGCGGATGCAGATTATCTGATTTATAATTCAAGTATCGATAATCCAATCAACAGTGTAAAAGATCTGGAAGAAAAAGATGCACTTTTTTCTGATTTCAAAGCAGTCAAAGAAGGAAATGTATGGTGTACCGGTAAATATCTGTATCAGGCAACCGATATCGTTGGGGAACTGATCACGGATATGAATCTGATGCTGACAGGCGGCGATGAAAGCAAGATGACATTTTTATACCATGTAAAATAGAAAACGGAGAAGAAAATGGGACAGGCAGGAATGAAAAATAACTGGAAAAGGAATACAAGATATATGGGAGTCTTTGCGGTGCTGGCAGCAGTTTTTTGCATGATTGTAGTGCTGAACATCAATACCGGAAATGTACAGATCTCGGTTCCTGAGATTTTACGGATTCTGTTTCTGAAAAAAGGAACACAGGTGCAGATGAATATTATCTGGAAAATCCGTCTTCCGCGTGTCCTGATGGCAGGGATTCTGGGAGGGGCACTTGCCCTTTCCGGATTTTTATTGCAGACATTTTTTTCCAACCCGATCGCAGGACCGTATGTACTGGGGATTTCTTCGGGTGCAAAGATGATGGTCGCTCTGGCGATGATCATCTTTTTAAAATATTACACTTTGGTATCATCTTATATACTGATCATTGCAGCATTTATCGGATCTATGCTTTCAATTGGATTTATCCTGCTTCTTGCAAGAAAAATCCGGAATATGGCAACTCTTCTGGTTGGCGGAATCATGATCGGTTATATCTGCTCGGCAGTAACTGATTTTGTAGTGACTTTTGCGGAGGATTCAGATATCGTGAATCTGCATGGCTGGTCACAGGGAAGCTTTTCCGGTATGAGCTGGAGCAATGTAAAGGTAGCAGCGCTTATGGTAGGAATCACACTGATCCTTACCTTTTTCCTGTCAAAGCCGATCGGAGCGTATCAGCTGGGGGAAATGTATGCGCAGAGTATGGGGGTCAATATCCGTGTGTTCCGGGTGCTTCTGATTCTGCTTTCCAGTGTATTTTCCGCATGTGTGACCGCATTTGCAGGACCGATTTCATTCGTTGGAATCGCAGTTCCGTACTTGATCAAGCATCTTCTCGGGACGGCAAAACCGCTGGTTGTGATACCGGCAACATTCCTTGGCGGGGCGGTGTTCTGTATGGGATGTGATCTGATCGCGCGTATGGCATTTGCACCACTGGAGCTGAATATCAGTACCGTGACTTCGATCTTTGGTGCACCGATCGTAATTTTCATGATGATAAAAGGAAGAAAAGGGAAATAAATATGAGTGAGAACTATTTTCAGATGAAAGATCTTTCTGTCGGATATCATGGAAATGTACTGATCCATGATATCTGTACAGAGATTAAAAAAGGTGAGATATTGACACTGATTGGACCAAACGGTTCCGGGAAATCTACGATTTTAAAAAGTATTACCAAACAGCTTACGCTCATTGGAGGTAAGGTGACGATCGGTGAAAAGAATCTGAAAGACTTATCTTACAAAGAGCTTGCAACGAAGATGGCAGTGGTGCTGACACAGCGGGCAAAGCCGGAGCTGATGACCTGCTATGAGGTCGTAGCAGCAGGGCGGTATCCTTATACAGGACGGCTCGGGATATTAACGCGAGAAGATGAGAAAAAGACACAGGAAGCACTGGAAATTGTCCATGCAACAGAATACGCAGAAAAAAGTTTTGAGGCGATCAGTGACGGGCAGAGACAGCGGATCCTTCTGGCAAGAGCGATCTGTCAGGAACCGGAGGTACTGATCCTGGATGAACCCACTTCTTTTCTGGATATCCGTTATAAGCTGGAGTTGCTTACTATTTTGAAAAATATGGCGAAAGAAAAGCAGATCACGGTCATTATGTCACTTCATGAGATCGATCTGGCGCAGAAGATCTCGGATAAGATCCTTTGCGTTAAAGGAGATACGATTTTCGGTTATGGAGAGCCAGAGGCGATTTTTAAAGAAGATTTTATCCAGAAACTTTATGAGATCGACAACGGGCATTTTGATCCTGTGTTCGGAAGTGTGGAGCTTGCAAAGGCGGAGGGAGAGGCAGAAGTATTTGTGATCTCTTCCGGAGGCAGTGGAATCCCTGTTTACCGGAACCTTCAGAAAGCAAAGATTCCATTTTCGGCAGGAATCCTGTATACTAATGATATTGACTATCATCTGGCAGAACATCTGGCAGTCAGCGTAATCGAAGAAGAGCCATTTGAACCGGTAAGCGATCGTGCATTTGAACGGGCAAAGCAGATGATCAGGCAGTGTAAAAAGGTGATAAATGCAGGAATTGTGATTGGGACAACCAACCGGAAGATAAAAGAACTGCTTGTATTTGCAGAAGAAATGGGAAAGCTGGAATCATATGAAAAATAGACTTTTGCACATTTACTGTGGAGATGGAAAAGGAAAGACGACGGCGGCAACGGGGCTTGCAGTTCGCGCAGCTGGAAGTGGTATGCGGGTTCTGTTTGCCCGTTTTTTAAAAAATGAATTTTCGGGAGAATTGAAGATCCTGGATCGGATCCCGGAGATCGAGGTACTTCATCTTGAAAAAAGCTATGGATTTTTTAAGACACTTTCCGAAAAGGAACAGGAAGAAGTCCGAGAGATGTATGTCAGGCTGTGGAATACGATCCTGGGGAAAATCAGTACAGGGGATTATGATATGCTTGTGATTGATGAATTTATGGCGGCATACCGGTATGGACTGATCCCGAATAAAGAGGCGGTGCAGTTCTTAAAAGACAGACCGGACAATCTGGAAGTGGTTCTGACCGGACGAGATCCGTCAGATGAGCTTCTGGAGCTGGCAGATTATATTTCGGAAGTAAAGATGGTACGGCATCCTTTTGAAAAAGGAATCCGGGCAAGGAAAGGCATCGAATACTAAGGAGACGAAATGGAAATGGACAAGATGCAGGTCGTGTGGAAAAATCAAAAAGAACTGCGGTGTGGATACACAACAGGAAGCTGTGCTGCGGCAGCAGCAAAGGCGGCAGCGGCAATGCTCTTTTCCGGGGAGGAAATCCGCCAGGTATCTCTTATGACGCCGAAAGGGATCGAACTGTATCTGGAAGTAGAAAAGATCCAAAGAGAAAATGAATCTGTCAGCTGTGCCATTCAGAAGGACAGCGGAGATGACCCGGATGTGACGAACGGGATCTTCGTTTACGCCAAGGTCACGAAAAAAAGGGAAAAAGGAGTGACCTTAGATGGTGGGATCGGAGTAGGGCGGTTCACCCGGAAGGTGCTGGAGCAGGAAGCCGGGGAAGCGGCGATCAATAAGGTTCCGCGGCAGATGATCCGGGAAGCGGTGCAAAGCCAGATTGAGAAATATGACTGGGATGGTGGCGCAGACGTTCTGGTCTATGTTCCGCAGGGCGTGGAGATCGCGAAGAAAACGTTTAATCCAAGACTTGGGATCGAAGGTGGGATTTCGGTACTCGGAACCTCAGGAATCGTAGAACCGATGAGTGAACAGGCACTGACGCAGACTATTTTCCTGGAAATGAAGATGCTTCGTGATGAAGGTCACCGGTATTGTTATCTGACACCGGGAAATTATGGAAATGATTTTTTAAGGCAGACACTTGGGTACGACCAGGAGCTTGCGGTGAAATGCAGCAATTATATCGGGGATGCGATTGATGACGGCGTGCGGCTGAAGATGGACGGACTGCTGCTTGTAGGACATATCGGAAAGCTGGTCAAGATCGCTGCAGGTGTAATGAATACCCATTCCAGACAGGCAGATGCAAGAATGGAAGTGCTTGCCGTCCATGCGGCAATGGCAGGGGCAGACCGTGAGACAGTCTGTGCTCTGATGAAGTGTTTTACGACGAAGGAAGCATTGGACATTCTGGAAGAAAGAGGACTTTTGGAAGAGACGATGCGGACCGTGATGGAGAAGATCGAGTATCATTTGGCGAAGCGTGCCGGCGAGAAGATGAAGGTCGGGGCGCTGATGTTTTCGGATGAACTCGGGGTTCTTGGGAAGACATCTCTTGTGGACAAACTGAGGGAAAAGATCGGATAGGTAGAAAGGTATGACAAAAAATGGCAGGAAGATTTGACCTTGCGGGTGTAGGTCCGGGAGATCCGGAACTGATGACGATAAAGACAATTCGTGCGATTAAGGCGTGTCAGGTATTGGTACTTCCAATTGGCAGTCCGGAGTTAAAGAAACCGGAACTGGAAGAGGGGGAAGAAGAGACATTTGCAAAAGAATGTCTGGCATATCGGATTGCGTGTGAGGCAGAGCCGGAGACGAAAAAGAAGCTGCGGCTGTATCTTCCCATGCCAATGATCAAGGGAAAAAAGCTACTGAAAGAGATACACGATGCAGGTGCAAGAAAGGCGTCAGAGCTTCTGGAGAAAGGAAAGAATCTGGTTTTTCTGACGATTGGAGATCCGACCGTGTATTCGACAGGAATTTATATTTATAAAAGACTGAAAAAGATGGGATATCAGGGGGAGATCTTTTCCGGGATTCCGTCTTTTTGTGCTGCGGCAGCAAGGCTGGAGATCCCGCTTGTGGAGAACCGGCACGAGCTGCATGTTCTTCCGGTGTCCTATGGAATTGAAGAAAAGTTGAAGCTTCCGGGGACGAAGGTTCTTATGAAGACCGGGAAAAAAATGGCGCAGGTCAAAGCTGTTCTGAAAGAGGAAGGACAGCAGGCGAAAATGGTCATGAACTGCGGAATGGATGGAGAAAAAATTTACAAATGCACAGAAGAAATACCGGAAGATGCGGGATATTTTTCGATTGTAATAGCAAAGGAGAAAGAAAAATGATTCATTTTGTTGGAGCAGGAAGCGGTGCTGTGGATCTGATCACAGTACGGGGGCAGAAGCTTTTGGAGGAAGCAGATATAGTGGTGTATGCCGGTTCACTGGTAAATCCGGAGCTTCTTAAGAATTGTCAGAAGGACTGTCAGATCTACAACAGTGCGAAGATGACGCTGGAAGAAGTGATGGAAGTGATGATTTCCGGAGAGAAGCAGGAGAAAAAAGTTGTCCGGCTGCATACGGGTGATCCGTGTCTGTATGGTGCGATCAAAGAGCAGATGGATCTGCTGGAAAAGGAGAATATTTCTTATAAAGTGTGCCCGGGAGTCAGCTCCTTTTGCGGAGCGGCATCTGCACTGAATGCAGAATATACTCTTCCCGGGATTTCACAGTCTGTGGTGATCACACGGATGGCAGGAAGAACACCGGTTCCGGAAAAAGAATCCATTGAAAGCTTCGCTGCGCACCAGGCAACGATGGTAATCTTTTTAAGTACCGGGATGCTGGAAGAACTGTCGAAGCGTCTGATCGAAGGCGGTTATCAGCCGGAGACTCCGGCAGCGATCGTCTACAAGGCAACCTGGGAGGATGAAAAGGTGTGCAGATGTAAGGTGAAAGATCTTGCGGTGACAGCAAAGGAGAATGGAATTACAAAGACAGCACTGATCGTGGTTGGTGAGGTGCTTGGCGGAGAGTATGAACGGTCACTTTTATATCATCCGGAGTTTACAACAGAGTTCAGGCAGGGCAAAGGAAAAGAAGGTGTAGGAAATGTGTAAAATTGGAAAAGTCTATGTAATCGGTCTTGGACCGGGTGCTGAGAAAGAAATGACATACCAGGCGTCCACGGCACTGGAAAAAAGTGAGGTTATTATCGGGTATACCGTATATACGGGACTGATACGGGAAAGGTTTCCGGATAAAAAGTACCTTTCCACACCAATGCGGCAGGAAGTGATCCGCTGTGAGATGGCAATGGATGAGGCGATGAAAGGAAGTACGGTAGCTATGGTATGCAGTGGGGATGCCGGAATTTACGGAATGGCAGGTCTGCTCTATGAGATGGGACAGGGCTACCCGGAGGTGGAGCTGGAGGTCGTGCCGGGGATCACGGCGGCAAATGGCGGTGCGGCAGTTCTTGGTGCACCTCTGATGCATGATTTTGCAGTGATCAGTCTGAGTGATCTTCTGACACCGTGGGAGAAGATTGAAAAGAGGATTCGCGGAGCTGCGATGGCGGATTTTGTGATCTGTCTGTATAATCCGTCCAGCCGGAAACGGGCAGATTACCTGAAAAAGGCATGCGAGTATATCCTGGAGTACCAGAGCCCGGATACAGTCTGCGGTTATGTGCGGAACATCGGACGTGAAGGCGAAGATGCACATATTCTGACACTTTCTGAGCTGAAGGATACGGAGGTCGATATGTTTACAACCGTTTATATCGGCAACAGCCAGACGAGAAATGTGGATGGGAAAATGGTGACACCGAGAGGCTATCGATTGGAGGAATAACTGTGGAAAACCGAAAATGCCAGGTAAATCTTGCCGGGATCGGGATGGGAAGCAAAGGAACGCTTACGGAAGAGGTCAGAAAGATCATTGAGGAAAGTGATGTGCTGATCGGAGCTACGCGGATGCTGGAAGGATTCCGGGAAAAAAAGAAATGCTGCTATGCAGAGTATCTGCCGGAAAAAATCAGAGCAATCCTGGATGAGCAGGAGGAAAAGACCAGATGTACGGTGCTGTTTTCCGGGGATACCGGATTTTACAGCGGGGCAAAAAAGCTGGCGGATATTCTGAAAAAAGACGGATATGAAGTACAGATTTTTCCGGGGATTTCATCTGTAATCTATCTTGCGGCAAAGCTTGGAAAAAGCTGGGAGGATGCGAAGATTCTCAGCATGCATGGAAGAAGTCAGAATTTTATCCATGTAGTTGCAAACCATGAAAAGACATTTCTGATCCTTGGGAAAAGTGCGGGAAAAGAGATCTGCGAAAAACTGAAATATTACCATCTGGAACAAGTAACCGTTTCGGTTGGAAATCATTTGTCTTATCCGGATGAAGAGATTGTGATCAAAAAAGGAAACGAGCTTCAGGCAGAAGATTTTGGTGATCTTACCACTATTCTGATCGAGAATCCAAAGCCGGAAAAGAGAACAGGAATTCATCTTGCAGATGAGGAGCTGATCCGTGGAAGTGTTCCGATGACGAAGGAGGAAGTGCGGACAGTCAGCATTGCAAAATTGAAGCTTACAAAGAATGCAGTAATATATGATGTGGGGGCCGGAACCGGTTCAGTGTCTATAGAGGCTGCTCTTCAAGGAGAGAATCTCCGCGTTTATGCAATAGAGAAGAATCCGGAGGGTGCAGAACTGATCAGGAAGAATATGCAGAAATTCCGGGCAGACCAGATTCAGGTTATAGAAGGAGTTGCACCGGAAGCACTGGAAGCACTGGAAATGCCGACCCATGCTTTTATCGGAGGCAGTACAGGACAGTTAAAAGAAATTATTCAGTGCATAAAGAAAAAAAATCCGGACGTCCGTATCGTGATCAATGCAATTTCGCTGGAAACCGTGAAGGAAGCGATGGAGGCGATGGAGGAAGGACTGCTTGCAGATCCGGAAATCATACAACTGAATGTGGCAAAGTCAAAGAAACTTGGAAGATATCACATGATGACCGGGTTAAATCCGATTTATATTATTTCAGACGGAGGAGATACAGAATGAAAATTCCCGGAATTGTAATCGCGGCATCTGCCAGTGGGAGTGGAAAGACAGCGGTGACAATGGCAATGATGAAAGCATTTAAAAATGCCGGAAAGAAGGTACGCGCCTGCAAATGCGGACCGGATTATATTGATCCTATGTTTCACCGGGAGGTGCTGGGAATTGATTCCGAGAACCTGGATCTGTATTTTTGTGACCGGGAGCGCTTGAAAGAGCGGTTTATGCATCATGCGGAAGGCGCGGAGCTTGTGGTGACAGAAGGTGTGATGGGGTACTATGACGGGATCAGTCTGGATTCGGATGAGGCAAGTACTTATGACGTTGCGAGAACCCTGGGACTTCCGGTAATCCTGGTTGTTCCGGCAAGAGGTATGGCATCGACAATCCTGGCAGTATTGAAGGGAATGATTGAATACCGGAATGACAGTAATATCCGGGGAATCATTCTGAACCGGATTTCCCCGATGCTGTATCCGAAGATGAAGAAGATGATCGAAGAAGGATTGCAGACAATGGGATTCCAGGTTCAGGTGGTTGGTTATGTGCCGGAGGAGGATGCTTTTCATCTGGAGAGTCGGCATCTGGGACTGATGCTTCCGGAGGAAATAGGGAACCTGGGAAAACAGATTGACCGGGCAGCAGAGATTCTGACAGAGACACTTGATATGGAATCGGTGCTGAAAATTGCCTGGGAAGCAAAAGAAATGGAGTATCATCCGGTGAAGGCAAAACAGGAAGCAGCCGGACGAAAAGTGCGTATCGGCGTAGCGCGTGACTTGGCCTTTTGTTTCTATTACAAGGATAATATGGAGCTTTTAAAAGAGCTTGGATGTGAGATCATTCCGTTTAGTCCTTTGGAGGATACAAGGCTTCCGGAACATTTAGACGGACTTTTATTTGGTGGTGGATATCCGGAACTTTGTGCGAAACATCTGGCAGAAAACAGAGCTATGCGAAAAGATGTAAGAAAGCAGATTGAAAATGGAATTCCATGTATTGCGGAATGTGGAGGATTTCTATATTTGGCAGAAGAGCTGGAAGGGGAAGATGGAAAGCACTATCCGATGGTGGGGGTACTTCCGGGAAAAGGGATCAAAAAAGGGCGACTTACCAGATTCGGATACATTGAGCTGACTGCGGAAATGAACGGAGTGTATATGAAAAAGGGAGAGAAGATCCGGGCGCATGAGTTCCATTATTGGGATTCTACGGAAAACGGAGAGGATACACTTGCCGTAAAGCCGGATGGTGTGAGAAAATGGCAGGCTGTTCATATGAAGGGGAATCTGTTTGCGGGATTTCCGCATTTATACTTTTATTCCAACCCCAAAGTGGCCAAACGCTTTGTAGAAGCGTGTAGAACCTACAGAAGCAAGTAAAAATCTGACAAAGACAAATCGAAGAGACAGGAGATTAGACTTACAGATGGAAGAGACTAGATGGAAAGAGAAAATAAAACCACTTGATGAAAATGCAATGGAAGAGGCGCGGGCTCACTGGATGACGGTAGGGAAGCCGCTGTTTAGTCTGGGAAGTCTGGAGGATGCGGTGATCCAGATTGCCGGGATTAAGGGGACTTCAGATTTTGAACTGCGAAAGCGCGGGCTGATCATTATGTGCGCGGACAACGGTGTGGTAGAAGAAGGCGTGACACAGACCGGTCAGGAAGTAACGGCAATCGTGGCGGATAATTTTACAAGAGGAGAGACAAGCGTCTGCATCATGGCAGAAGAGGCAAAGGTAGATCTTTTCCCGGTGGATGTAGGAATGGCAACAGATGTGCCGTCTGTGACAAAGAAAGAATACAAAGTGATGTATGGCACACACAATTTTGCAAAAGAAGCGGCGATGACAAGAGAAGAGGCAGTTGAGGCGATAGAAGTTGGGATTCAGATGGTAAAGAAGTGTGCCGAAGCGGGATACGAAATTCTTGCGACAGGTGAAATGGGGATTGGAAATACAACGACCAGCAGTGCGGTTGCTTCTGTATTGCTCGGAGAGGATCCGAAGGTCATGACAGGAAAGGGGGCAGGTCTGACGAAAAAAGGTCTGCAAAAGAAGGTACAGGTCATCCGGGAAGCGGTTGAGCGGATGCAGCCGGATAAGACAGATGCGATCGATGTACTTTCCAAGGTTGGAGGACTTGACATAGCAGGACTTGCAGGTGTATATCTCGGTGGGGCGATCTACCGGATTCCGGTGCTGATAGATGGCTTTATTTCTGCAGTGGCTGCACTTGTGGCAGTACGGCTGGTTCCGGAATGTGCAGGATATATTTTACCATCCCATTTGTCTGATGAACCTGCGTCGAGAAAGATTTTAGATGCTTTAGAAAAAAAACCATTTCTTACATGTGGCATGTGTCTGGGGGAAGGAACAGGAGCAGTGGCAGCGATGCCGCTTCTTGAGATGGGACTTCAGGTGTACCGTAAAATGGGAACTTTTAATGATATTCACGTAGAGCAGTATGAAGTACTGGATGGGAAGGATGAAAGATGAAGTTTTTAGAACCGATGATCGTTGCGTTTTCTATGTATTCAAAAATACCGATGCCGCGCATTGAGTGGAACAAGGAAAATATGAAATATACGATGTGTTTCTTTCCGCTGATCGGTGTTGTGACAGGAGTACTCATTTATCTGGCAGGAATGTTTCTTGATGGAAATATTTTTCCGAAAGTAAACAGTGGAAGACTGATGTTTGCTGCGGTTATGACATTGATACCGGTTTTTGTAAGTGGAGGGATCCATTTGGATGGATTTATGGATACGATGGATGCACTTGGATCCTGGGGAGATAAAGAAAAGAAACTGGAAATCCTGAAAGATTCGCATAACGGTGCTTTTGCGGTCATCGGAATCTGCTGTTATTTTACCGCAAGCCTTGGCGTATGGAGTGAAATCCGGACGGAGATGCTTCCGGTAGTAGCAGCAGGATATGTAATTTCAAGAGCACTCAGTGGGATTGCTGTAGTGACATTTCCGGCAGCAAGAGGAAGCGGTCTTGTAAAGACTTTCCAGGATGGAGCACAGAAAAAGGCAGTAAGGATTACAATGGTCGTATACCTGATCCTGGCGGCAGTATATTTGTATTTCTGTTCGCCGGTTGGTATGGTGGTATTTCTTATAATTGCAGGAGTAGTATTTGGATATTATTACCGGATGAGCAGGAAACAGTTTGGAGGCGTTACCGGGGATCTGGCGGGATACTTTCTGCAGATTTGTGAGCTGGCATTATTAGTTGGGGGATTGATTGTGCAGGGAATCAAATGAAAAGCAGGGAAAGGAAGAGGAGATGTATAGAAGATGGAAATCAGGCTGATTCGGCATTTTGCGACGGAAGGGAATTTGGAGAAGCGGTATATTGGGGTGACAGATGAAGAAATAAAAGCAGAGTGCGTTCTGGAGCATACTCTGAAAAAAGAAGAAAATGGACGTGAGGAGTGGAAGCCGGAGCTTGTGATTGTCAGTCCGCTCAGGAGGTGCAGGCAGACGGCAGAGATTCTTTTCCCGGGAGCAGAGCAGGTTGTCTGTGAGCAGATGCGGGAATGTGATTTTGGTCTTTTTGAGGGGAAGAATTATCAGGAGCTGACTGGGAATCCAAAGTATCAGAGCTGGATTGATTCTGGAGGTACAAAGGCATTTCCGGGAGGAGAAGATCCGATGGAGTTCCGGAAACGGTGTGTCTGCGGATTTGAACAGATGATGGAAAAGATGATAAAGGGAAAAAGAAAGAAGATTGCCTTTGTGGTTCATGGGGGGACGATCATGTCGGTGATGGAAGCATTTGATCCGGAAAAGAATTTTATCACTGGCAGGTGAAAAACGGAAAAGGTTTTCATTTTCAAATTGAGGAAGAAAAATGGCAGCAGGGAAAGAGACAGTTTGAGGAGATTGAGGAAATATGAGTTCTTTGATGGCATGTATAGCAGGAATGGCGCTGGATGCGATTTTCGGGGATCCGGTATGGCTTTACCACCCGGTACGGATCATTGGAAACTGGATTTCGATACTGGAAAAGTGGCTGCGCGGATTTTGTAAAAATGATGAGAAAAAAGAAAGAATCGCAGGATGTGTTTTATGGTTTGGTGTGGTGATCGCATCGGTCGGAATTCCGTGGGGACTTTTGTATCTTGCCGGAAAGGTCAGCTTCTGGCTTCAATTTGCACTGGAAACTTTCTGGTGTTATCAGCTTCTTGCCGGAAAATGCCTGAAAGATGAAAGCAGGAAGGTTTATGTACAGCTCGTAAACCACAATCTGGAGGGAGCAAGACATGCGGTATCGATGATCGTGGGGAGAGATACCGGAAATCTTTCTGAGGCCGGAGTGACAAAGGCAGCGGTAGAAACAGTAGCCGAAAATACATCGGACGGAGTGATCGCACCGCTCATTTTTATGCTGATCGGTGGGGCACCACTTGGATTTTTTTATAAGGCTGTTAATACAATGGATTCTATGGTAGGATATAAGAATGAAAAGTATTTACATTTTGGTCGGTTTGCGGCTAAAATGGATGATGTATGGAATTATATTCCGTCCAGGATATCAGCACTTCTGATGATCGCAAGTGCATGGATCTTCCGGATGGATTATAAAAGGGCGTGGGCAGTCTGGAAAAGAGACAGGCGAAAGCATGCCAGCCCGAATTCCGCGCAGACAGAAGCGGTATGTGCAGGTGCACTTCAGGTGCAGCTTGCGGGAGATGCCTATTATTTTGGAAAATTATATCCGAAAGAGACAATCGGAGATGATGTGCGTCCTATCGAGCCGGAAGATATTTTAAGAGCCGGTAATCTGATGGACGGAACAGCACTTCTGACACTTCTTGTCTTTGGATTACTGAAATATTGTATGATACTGATGTAAGGGGAATAAAAGGTTATGGAATATGTACATGGTGGAGATATTTATACACACAAAGGAATGACAGATTTTTCTGTGAATCTGAATCCGTTCGGACCTGGAAGAGCTGTAGTGGAAGCGACAAGAAAGTCAATAGACCAGATTGGAAATTATCCGGATGCCAGCTGCAGGAAACTGAAAAGTGCTCTGGCGAAAAGACTGGAAGTTCCGGCTGAGCATATTATCTGTGGAAATGGGGCGGCAGCTCTGATTTTCACGGCAGTGCTTGCGGACTGCCCAAGGAAAGCGCTGATACCGGTTCCTGCATTTGCGGAATATGAACAGGCACTGCGTGCGACCGGGTGCGAGATCTGTTATTATAAGAAAAGAGAAGCGACTGGTTTTCAACTGGAAGAAGATTTTCTGGATCTTCTGAATGAAGATATTGATATGGTATTTTTGTGTTCACCGGATAATCCGACCGGAAAGCTGATCGACCGGAGTATGCTTTGGAAGATTCTTGCAAGATGCGAGACTTACGGAATTCGGATGGTGTTGGATGAATGTTTTATTGATTTCGCGGAAAATGCAGCTACGGCATCCATTCTTGCAGATACTAAGAGATGGAGAACGTTATTTATCCTCCGTTCACTGACTAAGATGCACGCGATTCCGGGAATCCGTATCGGGTATGCCGTTACTTCGGATATGGAATTTCTGGAGAAGATGGAACAGTCCAGACAGCCATGGAGCGTATCGATACCGGCACAGGCGGCAGGCATGGCATCTTTAAAAGAGCGGATGCGTGTGAAACGGACCTGTGATTTTACGAACCGTGAAAGAATCTGGATGGAAAATGAATTAGACAAGCTTGGAATTACCCATTATCCGTCAGATGCCAATTTCATTCTGATGCGAAGCGGTATAAATTTATATGAGAAACTGAAAAAACAGAAGATCCTGGTCCGGGATTGCAGCAATTACAAAGGTCTCGGAGAAGGATATTATCGTGTTTGTATGCGGCAGAGAGGAGACAACCAGAAACTGATCGATGCGCTGGGAGAAATTCTCTATGCAGGTCAGGGAGAATTTTAATATGGCAAAGTCGATTATGATTCAGGGAACCATGTCAAATGTCGGAAAGAGCCTTCTTGCGGGAGGGCTCTGTCGTGTTTTAAAGGAAGATGGAATCAAGGTTGCACCATTTAAGTCACAGAACATGGCACTCAATTCTTTTATCACGGCAGATGGTCTGGAAATGGGACGCGCACAGGTCATGCAGGCAGAAGCTGCCATGATCCGGCCGGAAGTTTATATGAACCCGATTCTTTTAAAACCGACCTCCGATGTAGGAAGTCAGGTAATTGTAAACGGAGAAGTTGCGGGAGTCATGCCGGCGATGGAATATTTCCGTAAAAAGAAAGAATATATTCCGGCTATTTTAGAAGCTTATCATAAACTGGAAGAAAAGTATGATGTGATCGTCATTGAAGGCGCGGGAAGTCCGGCAGAAATAAACCTTAAGCAAAATGATATTGTTAACATGGGACTTGCTGAGCTGGTGGATGCACCGGTTCTTCTTGCCGGAGACATTGACCGTGGTGGTGTGTTTGCGCAGATCGTCGGGACGGTTATGCTGTTGGAAGAAAAAGAGCGGGCAAGGATCAAAGGTACGGTGATCAATAAGTTCCGTGGGGATGTGAAAATTCTGGAGCCTGGTATCAGGATGCTGGAGGAGTGGACAAAGATACCGGTATGTGGCGTGATGCCATATATTTATGCGGATATTGATGATGAGGATAGTCTGTCAGAAAGGTTTGAGCGGAAAGAAAAGGCGGCACTTCTGGATATTGCAGTGATCCGTCTGCCGCGTATTTCCAATTTCACAGATTTTGCGGTACTGGAATGCAGGGAAGAAGTTTCGCTTCGGTATGTGTCAAAGGCAGGAGATTTCGGGAATCCGGATCTGGTAATTCTGCCGGGAAGTAAAAATACGATGGAAGACCTGTTGTGGCTTCGTCAGAGCGGACTGGAAGGGAAAGTGCTGCGCCACGCCTCATCAGGGAAACCGGTATTTGGTATCTGTGGCGGTTACCAGATGCTTGGAGAAGAGATCCGTGATCCGGAAGGGGTAGAATGTGGTGGAACCATAAATGCAATGGGACTGCTTCCTGCAGTTACTGTATTTGAAAATACCAAGCGAAGAACCCGTGTTACCGGAAGGTTCGGAGAAGTTACCGGAATCTTAAAAGCAATGTCCGGTGCAAAGCTGGATGGATATGAGATCCATATGGGGGAAACTATTTTTTCTGATAAAGATGCTGCAGATCATAAGATGATGGTACAGATCTGTGATCAGGTGACAGGTGAGAGCCGGTGGGATGGAGCGCAGAAGAAGAATGTGTACGGCTGCTATGTACATGGGATTTTTGATGACCGGGAAGTAGCGGATGCACTGATCGGGGCACTTCTGGAAGAAAAAGGATACGGAGAGGAAGCCATGCACTCCATGGACTACCATGCTTACAAAGAGAAGCAGTATCAGATTCTTGCAAATGCAGTTCGTGAGAATATGGATATGAAGAAAATATATGAGATTATCGAGAAGGGAAATGCAGCAGAATGTTTCATCTGATCACAGGTGGCAGTGGAAGCGGTAAATCCGAATATGCAGAGCAGAAGCTTATGGAATATGCCAGCCATTCAAAAAGAAACAAAAAACGCTACTATATAGCAACTATGATGCCTTTCGGGAAGGAAACGGAAGAGAAAATTGCACGTCACAGAAGGCTTCGTGCGGGCAAAGGGTTTGAAACGATCGAATGCTATACGGATCTTAAAAAAGCTGCAGAAATTCTGCAGACAAAAGAGACAGGAAGTGTTCTCCTGGAATGTATGTCCAATCTTGCCGCTAATGAGATGTTTGAGGAAAAAGGGGCTGGTGAAAAAACTGTGGAAGCCGTTTTGGAAGGCATAAAAAAGTTGAGTAGCCAGGTACGTCATCTGGTGATTGTCACGAATGAGATTTTTTCCGAAGCAGCCAGTTATGAGGGCGATACCATCCGCTATCAGGAATATCTGGGGATAATCAATCAAAACATTGGAAAAATGGCTGATGAGGTGGTTGAAGTAGTATATGGGATTCCAATCTGGCATAAAGGAGGAAAAATCATTGAAAATGCTGTGGAATAATTTTAAAGTGGCATTTGCCATGTATTCAAAAATCCCTATGCCAATGGCAGACTGGAACAAGGAGAATATGAAATATACATTCTGTTTTTTTCCTTTTATCGGCCTGGTAATTGGAGCGCTTTCTTATCTGGTAGGATGGGCAGGCGGAAAATTTGGATTTAATCCGTCTTTTGTCTCAGCAGTTCTTGTACTGGTTCCGGTAGTGGTGACAGGTGGAATCCATGTAGATGGTCTTCTGGATACTTCGGATGCATTAAGCTCCTGGCAGGAAAGGGAGAGACGTCTTGAAATTCTGAAAGATTCCCATGCCGGTGCATTTGCGGTTATTACAGCCTGTGCTTTTTTTCTGATATGGTATGGAGCTTACAGCCAGTTGTGGACGGACAGGCGGGCACTTTTGATTATGGCTCTCGGATTTATGGTTTCCAGATGTTTGTCCGGAATCAGTGTCATGATGTTTCCAAAGGCACGTAAAGATGGAACTGTAGCAGAATTTTCCAGAAAAGCAGAAGATATGATTGTGCGAAATGTGCTGATCGTCTATCTTGGAATTCTGCTGGCGGTGATGATATGGATCCAGCCTGTGATGGGTATTCTGGCATTTGGAACTGCAGTACTTGTTTTCCTTTATTATCATTATAAAGCAATGAAATATTTTGGCGGGATCACAGGTGACCTGGCAGGATATTTTCTGTGCCTTTGTGAGGTGGGAATGGCTGTTGTACTGGCTGTTGTTTCTGTATTTATCTAGACGTGTCTGAAAAATTATTCCCGCAATCTGCACGCCCCACTTTGCGGTATATTTTGCCCGAATTCGGTTGTCGTAGCCCGCTACGACGCCCTCATCCGGACAAAATCTCCCACAAATTGTGACGCACATCTTGCAGAAAGC
>OLVO01002342.1_pt1 | contig 17437 bp, 9 predicted proteins | sample 1672571 | NCBI WGS metagenome assembly OLVO01 (sample SAMEA3136700, study PRJEB25190) | human gut metagenome | biome: human gut; feature: human-associated habitat; material: faeces | place: Austria | collected 2013
ATCCAAAGAAGCTTACTGTATTATTGATATTAGTTGACTTATCAGTGTTTGTAGTACATGTTCAAGCCAAGCATATTGTACATCTTTACCAATAGCTCTTTCATTATCGAATGTGATAAATAAGATATCATTATATACGGTATAACCGCTTGCGCCAATATGAGTAGAAGGTCCATTATATGGAGTAGCTGTATGGGCTTTTTGATATTTGTAATCAGTTTGACTAATATCATAATAGTAGTATTCATGGTTTCCAGCAACGCTTATTCTTGCAAATTGTTTTAAACTTTCTGATTTTTCAAAGAAAGCTTCCCAAGCGTAAAGGTTACCGCCTTGATCAATTATGTCACCTGCAGTAGCAAAAAAACCAATCTCTGGGAACATATTCAAAGCATTTTGGAATATCTTTTCACTGATTTCTGAACCGTGAGATACATGTTTACCTGTACTTTCATCGTATTTAGTCCAATAGTGAATATCAGAAGCTACATAGAATGTAGATTTAGAGCCATCGTTTTTAGCTGTTTTTACATGATATACTTCGCTATATGTGTCATTTCCTTTATTGATACGATAGATATAATCTGTATTAGGGTTTAATCCCTTAATGGAAGCACGCATTACGTTGCGTGGAGTAAAATCTACCAAAACTTTTTCAGGCCCACTTGCAAAATAATATCCCGTAGTAGGACTAACCACAGTGGCATTTTTAAATTCAACATCACTTGCTAGTGTATACTCGATAGTAGTTAAAGTATTATGTGTGTGATAATTTATTTCAATGTCGGTTGCGGCATTATCGCCAAAACCTGTCATAATGTTAAATGCATCATATATTTTTTCATTAATTAGTGGTTTTGTTATAACAATTTCAACAAAACTTTCTAGATAAGAACCATCAGTAGTAGTTGCATAAATATCAACATCAATAGCATTAGTTGCACCAGTTGCAGAGTTAACTCTTACTGGGAATTCATAAGTTGTAGTACCATCAGCATGTACACAAGCTGTAATTTCCTGCTTAGTAGAACCTACCTGAGCATATAAGCCCTGTACCCAGTTACCTGCTGGAAGTGCATCAGCATCAAGAACAACCTTGAAAGCACCCTGAGTAGCGTTAATCTTTGCAGCTGCACCCTTAATATCACTAATAGATGCTAAACCATTATCACCATCAGCTAACTGTGTAGAATCAGTTGTATAGAAAGCTTCATTGTTAAGTTCATCTGCAGTTACATCTTTCTTTACTGTACAAAGGAACCAAGCTTCAGGCTCATTAGTATAAGCTCTTGCTGCACTATCATACCAACCTAAAGCGAAATGAGGAACACCGTTAATCATCTGTGCTGGCTGTGCATTCCAATTACCCTGCTGAGTTTTCTTTCCTAATTTTTTTGTGTAAATATTTGCCATACCGTAATAAGTAGTTTCATCGTTATAACCTGTAATAACATCGCCACCCAATGCTACAAGATTTTCAGCCTGTATTGAATCGTCTTCTATCTTTATTCCAGCTTCTAAAGCATCAGATAAAACTAATCTAGGTGTCCAAGATGTTAACTTACCTGTTGATGTTGTAACATCTACAGGAATAGCAATACAATCGCCAGCTGTTAATTCTTCAACTTCAGCACCTGTTGTTAAACTAATAGGTGTGCCAAAGCTTGTTGTATTTTCATCTGCCGCAGAAACAACAGATGAGCAAGTAGCTACTGTAGCAGCAGCTAAGCATAAGCTTAAAACTCTCTTTAATTTCATGTTTTTCTATCTCCTCTTACTTACTCTCACTTATTTTCTACTGGGAAACTAGATATAAGGTCTAACGCTTTCTTTGCAATCAAACTTGCGTCTTCACTTTCAATCTTACCATTTCCATCTACATCACAAGCCTTAATCTGGCTATCTGTAAATGTAATTAATTCAAGAGCTGCTTTCGCAACTAAACTTGCGTCTTCACTTTCAATCTTACCATTTCCATCAGCATCACCATAAAGAATAGCTGTATCAACAGTTACAGTACCAGAAGCAGCTTCAATTGTACTTGCATCAGCTAAAGCTGAAGCAGAATTAGCTACCTGAGCAACAGCAACTTTTACATCAGTAGAACCAGTAGCATTTGCATTAACTGTAAAATCTACAGTTGCAAGTGTACTTGCTTCAGTTACATTAACAGGTGAAGCTGCAGCCCAACCTATAAGAACTTCATCATTGCCTGTTTCATTATCTTTTAAATCAGCTGTAAGCACGCCACTATTAAAGCTGTCACCAACAGTTGCATAAGTGTTGTCGCCTACTTCGTCAGTTCCCTTTACCACTGGTGTGAGCACAGATGAATCATAGCTAATAGCTATAGCATAGGCGTTCACATCTGTAGATGTTTCTCCAGCACTTGGAGCAACGGTAATAGGTACTGATACTACATTACCTGCTGTAGCATTTTCACTACCTGCTGTAAATGTAGCGGCATTAGCACAAACACAAGAGCCAATAACCATAGTAGAAGCTAATACAGAGCATAATAAACTTCTGAATTTCATAATTAACCTCCTTCTTTTATAATAGAAACATTTTCCTCACCTTTAGAAAAAATTTCCTTTATAAAAGTATACCCTTTTCTTATTAAAATTGCAAGGGTTTATACAATTTTTTTGTGAATATTTTGTGTATTCATTTATTCTTGCTATAAACCCTCGCCCAAATCAACTAATTTTGCTATAAAATCTTATTACTTAACAGTAACCTTGTATAATAATGAGTCATAATCTGGAGTTACTGTAATTGTACCCTTGCCAGTTGCAACAAGTTCGAAAGCTGTTGTTGCAGTCTTTCTGCCACCAAGGTTAGCATCTGCTGGAGTAATATCTGTTACATTACCACTTTCGTCAGTAAATGTAGCCTTGATTGTACCCTTGTTTGCTGCGTTGTTGTCACCAGCGATGAATACGCTTGCTGTTAAAGCATCAGCAACATCAATAGTAATTGAACTATCAGCTGCTACATTTACAGTCTTTGTAAATGCAGTACCATTAGCACTTTCTGCTGCGAAAGCTTTGTAACTACTGCTGTTTGTTGCAGTTGTAAGCTTACCACCATTTAACCAAGTTGGTACGCTATCGTTTTCAGCTGACCAGCTGTCACCACTTACAGCAAATGCCTTGTCAGCTGGTGCTGTAGTAGTAGTTTCTGTTGTATCGTCAGCCTTTGTAGTTGTTGTAACTGTTGTAGCCTCTGTTGAAGTTTCAGTAGCTGTTGTTGTTTCTGTTGTTGCATCAGCTTTCTGGTCTGCTAATGCTACATCAGTACCAATTAAGTAGAAGTTGATACCACTCTTACCTGATACTAAGTAGTATGTACCTGCACTTGGAATTGCAATTGTATACTTAGCTAATGTTGTACCAGATACTGTTACTGTACCTACTGTTGCACCACTTGCATCAAGTAAGTTTACTGGTCTATCTTCCTTGTTACTACCACTCATTGCATAGAAGATTACATTACCTGCACCAGTTGTTGTGAATGAGATTGCTCTCTTATCAACTGCACCAGTACCGTTTGTCTTTAATCTCTGAGTAAATTCATAACCATCTAAGCTCTTGCTGTTTGCTTCAATTGTTAACTTGTTTGTTGCATCTGCAATAAGCTTGAACTGACCACTTACTGTGTTAGCTGTAATATCGCCAGCTGTTAAATCACTTGCATTAATTGTTGCTACAATGTCGCCTGCTGGAGTTACTGTTGTTGTTTCTGTAGTAGCTTCAGTAGTAGTTGTTGTTGTAGCTTCTGTTGTTGTAGTAGCCTTTGTTGTTGTTTCTGTAGTAGTTTCTGTTGTTGTAGTTACTGTAGTCTTTGTTGTTGCTTCTGCAGAAATCTGTTCAAGAGTACCTGTTACTGTAATTGTACCAATGTTTACAGAAGAATTAAGACCACCGTTTGTAGATTTATCACTTGAATCAACATTTACACCCTTAATTGTGTAAGTACCTGCTACAAGTGAAGTAGCACTTAAATTGTTCTTAGCACCATTCTTATTTTGAACATTTAAAGTTGCAACTGTATCTCCATTTGAGTTAACAATCGCTACCTGTCTAGCATATGCACCTGAAGAAATAGCATTTGTTAATGCAACTGTACCATCAGAAGTAAGTTTGAACTGAACTGTCTTAGAACCACTAATCTGAACTGAACCACTTGCATTCTTAACGCCAGTCTTTGCAAGGAACATATTTTCTGTACCAACATTTGTGTCTGCTGTAAGAGCAGTGCCAGAAGTAGCATTAATATCAGTACCTGTCAATGTATAAGTCTTAGTTTCAGGTGTAGATGGCTTAGAAGTGTTACCCTTGTGGTTTAATACCCAAGTAGCATCAAGTGCATTGATTACACCGTCGCCATTTGCATCTGCTGCAGCTTCATCATAGAATGTTTCGTCCTTGATACCCTGAATAAACTTCAAGATAAGGGCTGCATCCTTTTCATTAATCTTACCGTCTTTGTTTACATCACCCTTAGCAGAGTAATCAACAGTAGTTGCTTCTGTAGTAGAATCTGTTTCAGTAGTAGTTGTTTCTGTTGAAGTTTCAACTGAACCACCGTTTGCTGTAACTGTTACTGTACCATTAGAAGTAGTGTAGTTTGCAACTGCAAGGTTAGCACCCTTTAATGTATTTACAGTAATTGCAACAGGAGTTGCACCTTCCTTGTTTGCTGTAAATGTTACTTTTACAAGAACTGTACCGTCTGCGTTAATTTTATCAGCAGGGTTGATACCAGCAATTCTTACTGAACCGTCAGTAATGTTGCTGTTAATTGTAGCCATACTGTCATTGATTATGTCGCCGTTTTCAACCTTAGTAGCTGTAAGAGCAGCTGCATCATAAGTTAATGTAATGTTGAAGTCTGCTAAATCAGTCATACCTGTCAACTTAACAGGAACTGTAACAGCAGAACCATTCTTAACCATTGCATTGCCAACAACAACATTTACACCATCAACTGGAGCAGCTGTTGTAGCTTCTGTTGTTTCCTTAGTTGTAGCTTCTGTATCCTTTGTAGTTGTTTCCTTAGTTGTAGCTTCTGTAGTTGTTTCAGTTGTTGTAGTAACTGTTGTGTCGCCACCATCAACTGCATAGCTCATTACATAAACATAAACATTAGTTGTACCCTTAGTAATTGTATGAGTACCAGCTGTTAAATCAAATACATTAAGACCATCAACTACATCTTGTTCTTCGCCATCAATCTTGATAGTTCTTGAACCAGCTGCACTTAATACTAACTTTAATGCACCATCTGCTGGGGCATTAACTGTAATGTTAGTAGATGATTCCATCTTAATACCACCATTATAAGTTACACCGTTATAAGTATACTTATTTGTTGTATCATTACCACTAATATTGAAGATGTTAGAATTTGCAGCAGCAACATCGTTACCACTTGCATCTACACCATCATCATGCCATACATAACCGTCATCAACAACAGGTGCTGATGTAGTAGTTTCTGTAGTACCATCATCACCAGTATTAGCCTTTGTTGTAGCTTCTGTTGTAGTTTCTGTTACTGTTGGAGCATTAGGGTCATTAGCAACAATCTTTAAGTTTTCAAGGTAACCATCCTTCTGAGTGTTACCAGACTTAATTACATAAACACCTGCTGGAATGTTAGAAACAGTAGCTGTCTTACCACCAGCAACATAGAGTTTAAGTTCGCCATAAGCATCGTAAAGTTCGATACCGTAAGCACTTGATGAGCCTGCTGTAAATGTAACATCAGCAGCTTTATTTACCTTAAAGATAACACCGTTATCTCTAATCTTCATAGTTGTTGCAGTATTAGTAATTTTAGCAGCAGGAGTAACTAAAGCATTGCTTATATTATACTGTGAATTAGCTGCTAAATTAGTTTCACTAGTCTTTGTTGTCCAGTAATTTGCATTACTTGGAGTAGTAAAGTTAACTTCATATGGAAGAGTTAAAGCATCTGGATTTTCAGATACAATAGGCTCTGGAGTAGGTTCCATATTGATTTCAGATGCAGTCTTCATAACACCTGCAAGGTTAAGACAGTCTGCCTTTGCCTGAATAGGTGAAGTAGCTGTATATTCATACATATCGCTACCAGTTTCAAAACCTGCATAAGGGTTGCCACTGCTGTCGCTTACCTTATCAGTCTTGTTTTTAACCTGCTGTGCAGCATTTGCACCGTTACAACCTGCAAAGCTATCATTATAAGACTTAACAGTTGCAGAACCTTCTTTTGCTGAGTCTACAGGGTTCTTACAAGCACCGAAGTAGTTACCTTCAGAGAAAATGTAAGCATGAGCTCTTGGAGAAATAGCATAAGAAGTAGCACCGTCAAAGTATGTATTGTAAATGTGGATGTTAGCCTGTCTTGATAATGGCTGTCTTGATTCAACCTTTTCGTACCAGTTGTGATGAAGTGAAGCATCATACTGAATACTAGAACTTGAAGAACCAATAAGGTTTGTCTTATGGTTGTTTATATAATGGTTATAAGCCATTGTGTAACCATAGCCACGCTTCCAGTCACAAGAACCATCACCTTCTGCCTTATCTGATTCGGCAGGGTTCTTACAGAAACCTTGATGGAATGTATTGTTATGTACCCAACTAAACTTAATTGGTGCATAACCGTTGCTTTCGAACCATTCCTTAGTCTGTGGAGATGAAGAAATAGCACAAGTACCTTCAAGACCGATAGCATCTTCAGGAGTATTTGTGAAGTTAAGGTTTCTGAATTCAAAGCTCTGACTTGTATAACCTGTCTGGCTGATAATCTGAATACCCCAACCATCAAGAGTTGCGTCATCACCAATACCTTCAATTGTTACATTTGATGACTTGTATACTCTAATCATCATACCGTTATCGCCCTTAGTACCACCGTTTGTAGTAGTATTGTAGCCAGTAAGACCCTTGATATTTTCTGCTGGTGGGTTATTGCTTGTGTTAGAGTCACCACCTCTAACTGTACCAACAAATCTTACATCAAGAGGGATACCTTCTGCTCTTAGCTGCTGAACAATATCAATCTTGCCACCACCAGTTACACCGTTGGCATCTTCTGACTTGTAGTTAAGGATATTACCAATACCAGCTGGATACTGGCTACCAGTGTAACCAGGAAGCTGTACTGTATTCTTGTTTTCTTCTGTTACATAAACAACAACAGCATTAGACTTTAATGTACCGTCATCATTGTATGCACCAATACCAGTTACGCCTTCCTTATGAGCATCATAGTGAGCGTAACCACTTCTATCATATTCATATACCTTAATGTTTTCCTTAGTGATTGTACCACTATTTGTTGTAACAGTTAAGTTATATGTACCTGCCTTTAAACCAGGAATATCTAATCTTACATTAGAACCGTCCTGTCTTACAAGGTAAGTTAAATCATCGCCAGTAAGTGAACCACTTGCTGTACCACTATAGCTAACGCCTGTAACATCACTCTTATTACCAGACCATTCAGCATAAAGTGTTTCAAACCAACCACCTGCAGTACTAAAAGATGTAGCTGCAAAAGTGTTTATAGGCATAGCAGTAAAGCTTGTTGCAAGCATAGCTGCTGCAAGTACGCTACTGATAGCTTTCTTAAAACATTTTATCATGTTTTTATTTCCTCCTTTTAAATTTAGAAGTATCTCCCCTGCCATAGGCAGGAGAGGAAAAAGTTTCACGACTTATGTCGAATTATAAAGACTTGATTAAGCCATTTAAGAACTGGCTAATCTTGTAAGCATCGTCAACATCAACAGTCTTGTCACCTGTTACATCGGCGTTTGTAGCATTTGTTACAGCTGAAATCTTGCCAACTGCAAAATCCATAATCATTGTAACATCAGCTGCGTCAACTTTACCGCTATCATCAGCATCACCCTTGATTACTGTAGGTGTACTACCGTTTGGAGTGTATGCAATGTAGAAGATGTAGTTTGAACCACTACCCTTAGTGATTGAGTAAGACTGAGAACCGTCTAAGCTAATTGTTGCAACACCATCAGAACCTATTGTAATTGCCTTATCGTTTAATTCAATAGTACCACTATACTGAGGGTTAGTAACAATTGTTAATGTACCAGCAACACCATCTGGGTCGAAGTTAACAGCTGTCTTAGATTCCATCTTTAATGCCTTAGTAAGTGTTAAGCCATTGTAGTTTACAGAACCATAGCTAGATGTTAATGTACCAGTAATAGTATAGAAAGAACTGCTAGTACCGTTTAATGTAAAGTTATGAACCTGAGCACCTTCAACTGGAGCAGTAGTTGTACCTTCTGTTGAAGATTCCTGACTGTTAGTTGTAGTTTCAGTTGAACCATCTTTGTTTGTAGTTGTTTCTGTTGTAGCACTTGTAGTTGGGTCAGTAGCACCTGTACCGTTACCACCAATAGACTGAATAGTAGTCTTGTAGTTTACAACAGCAGTTTTAAGAGCTGTAATTACAGAGTAGTTTTCATCTTCAGTAGAATTATCAAATGTCCACTTGAAGTCACCACCGTTTACACGACCAGCATAAGTTGTAACCTTTGCAGGTACATCAGCTGGGTCATCAACCTGTGCATCTGATACATTGATACCAAAGTTAGCATCTGTATCGAAGTTGTTGTAAGTAGTGCCACCCTTTTCAGTTGTTTCGCTTGAAGGAACCTGTGCAGTTCTGCTAGTTACTTCATAAGCATCATAGCCTGTTGAAGCTGGGCTATTCTGAGTATAGTAGCTGAATACTCTGTTTTCATTTACCATTTTGTTGTTGTATGCCTTAATGATACCACCGTTTTCACCAGAGAATGTACCCTGACCTAAAGCATCAGAACCCTGACCAGAACTCATCATTGGCTTAGAAACATTTCTGAAGTAGTTTGCTTCAACGAAAGCAGAAGCACCCATTGTTACACCAACACCATACTTTGCATTACCATCAAAGTAGTTGTTGTAAATATGTACAGACATTGTTCTGATTCTTGGATGTCTTGAATCAGAGTGGTCGAACCAGTTGTGGTGATATGTAATTAATGAAGAAGTTACTTCACTCTTCATACCACAAAGTGATGACTTACCATTATCAAAGAAATGGTTGTAAGAAATTGTTACATAAGTTGACTTACCCTTAACATCTACAGTACCATCACCCTTTGCCTGGTCAGCGTCGCCACCAGTCTGACCATAGAATAAATCAAGGTTATGAACCCATACATTACAGTTGCCTGTATCAAGAGAAACTGAGTCATCTAAACAAGCCATAACTGCAAAATTTCTTAATTCAAGGTTACCAGCATTTCTGATAAGCATACCGAAACCATGGATACCTGAGTCTTCACCAATACCTTCAATAGTACAATTAAGGTCAGCATAATTACTCTTACCTTTAATCTGAAGACCTTCTGCACTAGAGCCAAATGAATCCATATCGTCTGCATTAATCATACCTACAATACGAATATCAATAGGAGAAGTTTCTGTACCCTTCTGTAAACCATAAACGATATCCTGTAAACCAGTGTGTTCTGCACCACCTACATTAGCCTTTACAGTTTTAGCAGTAGCAGGTGTAACATAAATAACCTTAGCACCAGCCTTTAATGTACCGTCTGCATTGTAAGCACCAGCACCTTTATAAGTAGACTTTGGTGAAAATGCTGAACCAGCTCTGTCATAAGCCTGAACTGTTAAATTAGTTGCAGTAACAGCATCAGCTGCTACTTCGCTACCATTCTTCATTGGTACAACCTTCATATCGTATGTACCAGCAGCAAGACCAACAGCATCTGCTCTCCAACAATCAGAATATCTTCTGATAAGTGGGTCGTCAAGCTGTGTCCAGCTAGAATCGCTTGACTTCTTAACATAAGCATTATAGCCTGTGTAAGATGAATCACTAACAGACCATTCAATGTAAGCACTTTCAAGCCAGCCTTTACTTTCTGTGACTGAAATTCCGCTTGCTGCATATACAGTAGCTGGAGTAGTAGCAAAAGGTACTACAGCAACGCCTGTTGTAATCATACAAGCAGCTAACACTGTGCTTATGAATTTGGACAAACCTTTTTTCATAAACTTTTTCCTCCCTTTAAACACATAAAGTTTATATTTTGCATAAATACTATACATATATTATACCTTGAAAGTCCCCGTTATTACTCACAGCGATTATCAACATACAAGATACATATAGGTACTTACGCTGATACTAATTAAGATACCACTTTGCAATAAAAGTGTCAATAAATTAATTGTTAATAAAAATTTTTCCATATTTTAAACAATTCTTAAGTATTGTTTTTGTTCACTTTAACAATAGTATTGTACCTTTTTTTACCCATTATCAAATTTTATGTATTATTGCCATTTACTACATTTTTTTGCCAATTTCTATTATAGGCATATTGCTATCTTTACACTAATATAATAGAGAGTATCTACTATATATAATGTAGTGAAATACGGATTTTTTATAGCTTAAATTCTTAAATATGTAATCCATTCTTGTTTTGTTTACAAAATATTCATATTTTAATGAAAAAGAGGTTTCAATAATATGAAGAAAAAGCTTTTCATTCTTATATTTGTGACCTGTGCCATATTCCTTACAGGTCACAAAAAGTACAATGTAACCGTTGCCCACAATGTTTCTTTCCTCGAAATAGGTGACTCATCATTAGTTATTGAAGAAACTCTGCAGGAAACACCCTCACCTATTACAAATGTATCAGCTTTGCAAAACCTATCTACTTTAAGACAGAACTACTATGCCGTAGATAAAAAGACAGGTATGACTTCAGATTTATTTGACGTAAATTCATTTTTATCTACTGATTTAAAGATACATGCTGGGAAAAAGCCTACTATTCTTATTTTTCATACCCACGCCCACGAAATGTTTGCTGACAGCAAAGATATATCTGAGGGTATAATAGGTGCTGGTAATAGATTAGCTAAGGACCTTGAGGAAAAGTACGGTATTAAATGCCTGCATATTACTGACAGCTTTGACACAGTAAATGGCAAAGTGCAACGTGACGGTGCTTATGAAAGAGCTGAACCTGTCATTAAAAAGGTTCTTGCCGAAAATCCTTCTATAGAATTAGTAATAGACTTACATAGAGATGGTGTAAATCCTAATCTCCATTTAGTGACAACAGACAATGGCCAACAGTGTGCAAAGGTAATGTTTTTTAATGGTCTTTGTAAAAAGCAAACCAACGGCAAACTTCAAAATATACCGGGGCTTTCAAATCCATACATAAAAACAAACCTTGCCCTAAGTTTTCGTATGCAACAAAAAATGAACGAACTCTATCCCAATTTAACTAGAAAAATATATCTCAATGCCTATAGATATTCTCTCCATATGAAAGATAAGAGTATGCTTATTGAACTAGGAGCACAGACAAATACTATAGAAGAAATAAATAACTCTATTGACAGATTAGCGAAAACGATATACGAGGTAACGAAATGAAATACATACATATAGAAAGAACTCCCCCAAGTTTTCACTTGAGGGAGTTAAATATATCAGTTATTATTTATTCTTTGCTGCAGCAGTTACAAGACCCTTGAATAATGGATGAGGTCTATTAGGTCTGCTCTTGAACTCTGGGTGGAACTGAACACTTACAAAGTAAGGATGTATGTCCTTTGGAAGTTCAACGATTTCAACAAGTCTGTCATCAGGAGATGTACCGGCAAATACAAGACCTGCCTTTGTCATAGCTTCTCTGTAGCTGTTGTTGAATTCATATCTATGACGATGTCTTTCGCTTATTTCAGCATCACCATAGAGTTCTCTTGACCAAGTATTTTCAGCCAACTTACAAGGATAAGCACCAAGACGCATTGTACCACCAAGGTTATCAATGTTCTTCTGGTCTGGCATAATATCAATTACTGGGTCTGGAGTATTTTCATTGATTTCTGATGTATTTGCATCTTTAAGACCAAGTACATTTCTAGCAAATTCAATTACTGTACAGTGCATACCTAAGCAAATGCCAAGGAAAGGAATTTTGTTTTCTCTAGCATACTGAACAGCCATTATCTTACCTTCAACACCTCTAGTACCGAAACCACCAGGAACAATAATACCGTCAATACCTGCTAATGCCTTTTCAACACCAGTTTCTTCAACATCTTCAGAATTTACCCAACGGATACTTACATTAGCACCGCTGTGGATACCTGCGTGATGAAGACTTTCTACTATAGAAAGGTACGCATCGTGAAGTTCTACATACTTACCAACAATAGCGATTTCAACCTTCTTAGATAATGCTCTTTCTCTGTTTACAACATCAATCCAATCAGTTAAGTCCGGCTTGCCACAAGGCATACCAAGTTTCTTGCAAACAACATCTGCAATATTCTGTTCTTCAAGCATAAGAGGTACTTCGTAAAGTGATGAACAGTCAGCATTTTCAATGATACATTCATCATCAACACCACAGAAACGAGCAAGTTTAGCCTTTTCTGATTCACCGAGAGGATATTCTGTTCTGCATACAAGAATATCTGGCTGAATACCCTGACTTAAAAGCTGCTTAACGCTGTGCTGTGCTGGCTTAGTCTTTAATTCCTTACTCATAGCAAGGTATACAATAAGTGCAACATGAATGAAAAGTACATTTTCCTTACCCTTATCTCTACCTACCTGACGGATAGCTTCGATAAATGGTTCACTTTCAATATCGCCTACAGTACCACCAATTTCAGTAATAACAAAGTCTGCATCTGTAGCCTTACCTGCTGCGTATACCTTGTCAATAATAGCGTTTGTAATGTGAGGAATAGTCTGTACTGTACCACCGAGATATTCGCCCTTACGCTCTTTATTTAATACAGACCAGTAAATCTTACCTGTTGTAATGTTATTATTTACTGTAAGACTTTCATCAATAAATCTTTCATAATGACCTAAGTCTAAGTCAGTTTCTGCACCATCATCAGTAACGAAAACTTCACCGTGCTGGTAAGGACTCATTGTACCTGGGTCAATATTGATATAAGGGTCAAACTTCTGAATTGTTACCTTATACCCTCTTGCTTTTAATAAACGACCTAAAGAGGCAGCTGTAATACCCTTTCCAAGACCGGAACACACGCCACCTGTAACAAAAATGTACTTCATTTTACGCACCTCATAATGTTATTATTAAGCTCTATATTTATATCTGTTTCTTTTTAGAAAAAGGAAAATCAAGTTTAAATAATGTACTTCATTGTCTAGGCACTTTGTCTGACAAAATCATAGAGCAAAAATATACTGTTTCTACATCATTTGACTAAAACCCAATTAATATTCTCTTTTCCTACATTAAGTTTTATTATATCTCACTTGTGCGTTCATTGTCAATATGGTTATGACAATAAACTCAAATATCCAGCAGTAAGTGCTCTGTCATTATTTATCATATCGTTATATATTTCCAAATTAATTGCACTTACTGTAGCTTTATCCAAAACATAGGTTACTGGCAATCCCATTTCCAGCTGATACATACCTAAGTCCTTTGCAACTGTATTTTCTTTATCTATTTTATAGCCTAAAAACTTTACAGCTGACTCTACATTTTTACTATCCAATGTATCTGTTTCTGACACAAACTTTAGTCTGTCAATAGATATATCTGGCGTAATACCTATGCCATTTATTATTCGACCTAATCTTGTAGTATATTCCTGTGTAGTCATTTTCAGAACACCAAGACCCTCATAGGCAGTAACACTTTGCATAATACCTTTACCAAATGTCTTTTCGCCTACAATTTTAGCAACACCGCTATCCTGCATAGCCGATGCCACAATTTCTGCTGCTGATGCTGTGTTATTATCTACCAAAATAACATACTTTTCAAAAGGTCTTACCTTTAAATCAGATTTGTAAACAGTTTCTTTGCCCTGTTTATCCTTAGTAGAAATAATAACACCCTCTGGCACAATTTGCTTCGCCATAGCAATAGCTGCATCTACATAGCCACCAGTATTTCCTCTTAAATCAATAATAAGTTTTTTTGCACCTGATGCCTGCAACTTAGCAACAGCCTGTTGAAATTCACTTCCTACATTTTCAGTAAATTCCTTTACCTTTACATAGCCTATAGTCTTGTCATCGTAGTTCTGATTTTTACCACTTAGCTTTGACATAGCTACAACCTCTACAGAACTATTGTCAACTCTAGTAAGCTTGACATCCATTTTCTTAATAGCTCCTGTACTAGCAATCTTCATAGAAACTGTAGAACTGGAGTTCTTTGTAACAAGGGTCTGATATTCATCTACGCCAATACCATAAGCACTAATATTACTTATTTCCCTTATTTCATCACCCTCTCTTAATCCCTGTTTATAGGCAACTGAGTTTCTACTTATTTCCTTTATAATAGGATAGCCATTGTCGTTAAACTCACATTTAAAATCAGGAGCATAGTGTGTAGATGCTGAATCAGCTTTTATGGCATTATATTCATCAATGTCAATATACTGGCTATACTCATCAAGCTGACCTGTCATACCCTTTATGGCAGCCTGAACCAACTGGTCTGTTGTAACATTTCCACCGTAGTAGTTGTTTTGTATATCCTTTATAATTTCCTCTATATAAGCACCAGCAGTTTGAGCCTGCTCGCTTGTACTCATATTATCAAAGGCTTCGGAACCATACACACTACTACAGCTTAACACAACTGTAAGTAATGCCGATGTAATGACCTTACCCCTCATATATATCACCTGCACTTTTTAAGCATTTGCCCTGTACCCTTAATTAAATCTATTTTACTTCAAAACCTGCTTGTTATTTACAATATAATCAACAGCTGAAACAATAGCTAATATAAGACTTGCCCAAATAAGAATATGTGAAATCACAATAGTAACGCTGTTATTAAAGTTTAAAAGCAAGAATATAATCATAAACATTTGACATATAGTCTTTAACTTTCCCCAAAAACCAGCAGCAATTACAATGTTCTGTTCTACTGCAAGAGTTCTGAAACCTGTTATCATAAATTCTCTTGCAATAATTATAATAACAACAACGCTACTTAAAGGTACAACTGCATCGTTCATACCAATAAGGGCAATCATAGCTGATGAAACCAAAAGCTTGTCAGCCAATGGGTCCATAAACTTTCCAAAATTTGTTACAAGATTGTATTTTCTGGCAATATAGCCATCTAAACAATCTGTAATAGAGGCAAGACAGAATATACCTGTAGCAATATATCTTGCAACCTGCTTATCTAAGCCTAATGGGCAAAGCAAAAGCACAAGGAAAATAGGTATCATTATAATTCTTGCCATAGTCAACTTATTAGGTAAATTCATTTATTCCACCCTCTCACCAATTAAGTCATAATCTCCTGCAGAAGTAATCTTGATGTTATAGAAATCTCCTGCAATAAGTTCTTCACTGCTCTTAAAGAAAACAAAGCCGTCTATTTCATAGCAATCTCTGAAACTTCTACCACAGTATAAATCGTCTTCATCTTCAATTTTACCCTCAACGATAACTTCAAGAGTTTTGCCCACAAACTTCTGTCCTAATTCGGCAGAAATCTCCATTTGAGCCTCCATAATAGACTCTTTTCTCTGAGCCTTTATTTCTTCGTCTATCTGACCATCCATTCTACAGGCTGGAGTACCTTCCTCCGGAGAATAAGTGAAAACACCAAGTCTATCGAACTTAACTTCTTTCATAAAGTCAATAACACTTTCAAATTCTTCCTGTGTTTCAGTTGGGAAACCTGTAATAAGTGTAGTTCTGATACACATATCTGGCATTTTTGCTCTAAGTCTGTTTACAGTATCCTTAATTTTAGCTCCTGTACTTCTTCTGCCCATTAACTTTAATATTCTGTCGTTAGTGTGCTGAACAGGCATATCTAAATAGTGAAGTACCTTAGGATTTGATGCCATTTCATCAATAAGTTCATCGTATACATTTTCAGGATAACAGTATAAAATTCTAATCCACTTTATATCTTCAATTTTGCTTATTTCCTGTAATAAAACATGTAACTTCTGTTCGCCGTATAAATCCTTGCCATAAAGAGAAGTATCCTGAGCAATAAGTATAAGCTCTCTGACGCCCTTATCTGCTAATATTTCAGCCTCTTTTACAAGACTTTCAATATTTCTTGAACGGTACTTACCTCTAAGAGAAGGTATTGTACAGTAAGTACATCTATTGTCGCAACCCTCTGCAATCTTTAAATAGCTAAAGCCACCAGTTGTAGTAACCATTCTCTTGTAGCTGTTGTTTTCATTTAAAAGGTGGTTAATATCAGTAACCAACTGAACCTTCTTTTCGCCATTTAAAAGTCTGTCAATTACAGCACCAATGTTTTCAAAGTCCCCAGTACCAACTACGGCATCAACTTCTGGGAGAGATTCAAAAATTTCATCTTTGTATCTCTGTGCCATACAGCCTGTTACAATAAGTGCCTTGCAGTTGCCATTTGCCTTATAGTCTGCCATTTCAAGAACCTTGTCAATAGCCTCCTGATTGGCGTCTAATATAAAGCCACAGCTATTAATAATAATAACATCAGCCTCTGAATCATTAGGTGTAATTATATAACCCTTTTCATCAATTAAGCCAAGCATTATTTCACTATCAATAAGATTTTTGTCACAGCCAAGTGACACAAAACTAATTTTCGTTGCCATATATATCTCCTATACTAAAAAACCATTAATTATCACTTTAATTATAACACATACAAAATTAAAAAGCTATGAAATAATTATTAAGAGAGCCTATTTACGCAAAAACACCTGTTTTATTGTCTTAACAAAACAGGTGTCTTCCTATAAAGTTATTGTAAATTTACTGCCCTTACCTTTTTTACTTTCAACTTCAATTTTTCCATTGTGAGCTTTTATAATAGACTTGACAATGGTAAGCCCTATACCTGAACCACCGGTTTTCCTCTGTCTTGATATGTCAGTTCTGTAAAATCGTTCAAATATAAAAGGAATATCGTTCTCATCAATGCCAATACCAGTATCAGTAATTGTTATGACCTTATTATTTCCCTTTTCGTACACTTCCCATATTATTTTGCCACCATTTTCTGTGTACTTTATGCTATTTGAAAGCAAATTGTGAAGCACCTGTGTAAATTTTGAAATATCTACACAAGCTATGGTACTTTCTCCCTCTACTGTACAGCTAATATCTTTTTCTTTCATCTTACTTTCAAAAGCCTTATTGCATTGTTCTATTAAATCTATTAAATCCACATTTTCACAGCACAAATCCATATTTTCATTTTCTATTTGCTGTAATTTTTCTAAATTTTTTATTATCTCTGAAATGCGACCAAGTTCACTACTACATATTTCCAATCTTTCTGGACTTGCCTCCCATATTCCGTCAGCCATTAACTCAATGTGGGACATTACAT
>OLVO01002347.1_pt1 | contig 17411 bp, 18 predicted proteins | sample 1672571 | NCBI WGS metagenome assembly OLVO01 (sample SAMEA3136700, study PRJEB25190) | human gut metagenome | biome: human gut; feature: human-associated habitat; material: faeces | place: Austria | collected 2013
TCCTGCTGCTACAAGGAAGCCAAGCCTTGGTTCGCCAAGTATGGAGATACTGTTCTTATCCTTCCAGTCCGGCTGTGGGATTATTCCAACCTTATATCCGTTTAATTCCAGTATTCTGCTTATAATTGCATGACCGAATGAAGAATGGTCCACGTATGCATCACCGGATATATACACAAAATCACATTGTGTCCAGCCGCGCTTGTCCATATCTTCCCTGCATATTGGTAAAAAATCTTTCATATAACTCCTTATATCTGTCATGCTGTAAAAACATGAACTTAGTTATCGTTACAGCATCGCTGCGTGTATAATTATTTTATTTGTGTAAAATCATCTATAAAGTAATCTGCCAGTTTCATTTTCTCTTCGCGCATTCCATGTGAATAGTCATCCTCCACGGCAGCAGTTGTCATGCCCGCCAAATTGCCTGCGGTGATACCCATAGGAATATCCTCAAACACAAGGCACTCCTCCGGTCTGACACCGAGCTTTTTTGCCGCAAGCAGATATATATCCGGTGCAGGCTTTCCTGCTCCTGCTTCACAGGCGGTTGTTATCGCATCAAAGTATTCTGCCACACCTTCTGCCTTTAATACACCATTTATAAGGGCTTCAGAGTTGCTTGAGGCGATGCCGGCAAGAATGTGGTCAGATTTTAGGCGTGCAAGGAACTCCTTCGCACCTTTTTTTAATTTAACCTCTGAGGTGTACTTATCATAAGCCATTCTGTTCCAGTGTGCCTTGATATCCTCTACATCGTCCTTGATACCAAAGCGTTTCTTAAAGTATTCGGCTGTCTCGGTGAAGCTCATTCCTTCGATTTCCTTTTGCAGATCATCGGGAAGCTCTTTACCTATTGCACTTAAAAAATCAATATCAATATTGGGCCATACCCACATAGAGTCAACGAGTGTTCCATCAAGATCGAACAGGACGGCGCGCTTGTCCTTCAATAAATCATTATACTTGTATTCCATATATATATAAACGGTCTATGCCGTTGCCTCCTTAAGCAGATTGATTTCTTCTTCGGTTAATCTTCTGTACTCTCCAGGCTTAAGCTCCGCGTCCAATGCAAGAGGTCCCATTGACAATCTTTTTAGATATGTAACCTCCGTCCCTACAGCCTCGAACATACGCTTTACCTGATGGAACTTGCCCTCATGGATTGTGAGCTGTATTTTAGATGTGTGCTCCGCTTCATTTACCTCCAATATAACCAGTTCGCCGGGCATAACAGTTGTTCCGTCAAGGAGTGTGATGCCGGATGCAAAAAGCTCGACATGCTCTTTCGTGACAAGCCCATGTATATCGGCATAATAAACCTTGTCGACATGCTTTTTAGGTGCTAACAGACGGTGTGCCAGATCCCCGTCATTCGTTATAAGAAGCAGACCTTCTGTATCCTTGTCAAGCCTTCCGACAGGAAAAAGGTCATTGCGCGTTCTCTCATCAATTAAATCAAGCACTGTTTCAGCCTTTTTGTCCATGGTGGCGGTGATTACACCTGCGGGTTTATTGAGCATAAAGTATTCCATATCAGAAAAGGCGATAATCATGCCATCAACCGCGATGACATCGCTATTCTCATCAATCTTGATATCGGAGGCTTTCACAACCTCACCATTGACGGTGATACGGCCTTTTTTTGCCATTTCCTTTATGACGCTGCGGCTGGCAACGCTCATTTCGACAAGAAATTTGTCCAGTCGTTTCATGTATAATCCTCGTTTGCGTAGTTTTATTTGGGATGTCTCTAAGCTACATCCATCTCCAGCCCGGGAGATATTTATTCTTTACCTGTCCGTTATTGTACTTACCCCAGCCAAGCGGATAGCCGTCAACCATTATAAGCTTAATGGAACTGCTGCCGGTAACGCAGGTTTCATCGACCTCTATGGTTTCACCTTTGAGATAACGTATAACGGCATCATCTGAGAGCTTTAAATTGATCTGGCTGCTGTACTGTCCATCCTTTAATGTCATCGCAAATGCCTGACTTGGCTCAAAGCGGTTCTTTTTAAGCTCACCAAGAAGGGTTCCCGTCCTCATTGCGCGAAGTCCCTTGAGCTTTCCGGCAAGAGGCGGAAGATAATATACATTATCCTTCTGGATGATTATGTCCGAGGATGGAATTTCAAAGTTAAGCTCATCAAGAAAAGCGGTAAGCTCATCCGGAAGCTTGTTAGGTCTTCCGTGTACAGGGCTGTCCTGAATGGCTTCCCCATCCTTTTTAAGCAATGCGACAAAGTGCCCTTCACCCTGCATCTTATGAGGGAATATGCGCACGCACTGCGGCAGGCCGATTCCTTTTGAGAAGCCCTCATAAGGATGTATGGAAGGTATCCCCGAATCGAATATATCGACAAGCGAAAAATCAGGATGGCTTTCAAGGAAAAGCTGTATATTGTCCTCATCTTCAAGCTTGGAAAAGGTACATGTTGAGTACAGCATATATCCGCCCGGCTTCAACATCTGTGCCGCCTGGCTTAAAATACTCTTCTGGATAGCAGCAAAGCATTCAGGACCATTCATCTGCCAGCTCTTGATGAGCTTATTGTCCTTGCGGAACATTCCCTCACCTGAGCATGGGGCATCAATCAGAATCTTGTCAAAAAAGCTTTCAAATGACGATATAAGCTTTCCCGGTTCCTCACATGTAATAACGACATTGCCTATTCCGCTCACTTCTATGTTCTTTAACAGTGCCTTGGCTCGTGAGGCGGAGATATCGTTGGAGACTAAAAGCCCTGTGCCTCCAAGCCTGGCACCTAGTTCCGTGCTCTTTCCTCCCGGAGCGGCACATACATCTAAAACCTTATCTCCGTGCTCTATCGGAAGTATACTGGCAGGTGTCATGGCACTTGGCTCCTGAAGGTAATATAATCCCGCAAAATAGTATGGATGCTTCGCGGGCTTATCCTCCTCCTCATAGTAAAACCCATTATCTATCCATGGAATTTTCTTGAGCTTGAACGGACTTATCTTAAGAAAATCCTCTGTTGAAATCTTAAGGTTGTTGACGCGCAGTCCATATAGCCTCTTCTGACTGAAGCTGTCTAAGTAGGCCTGAAATTCATCTCCTAAGAGCTCTTTCATCGAATCTAAATATTTCTGTGGTAATTCCATATAAATCCTTTCCGTATCTGCTTTATATGTTAAAGCCGGCATTAATCACCGGCATATCAATCAACGCTCTGTGCCCTATAGCCTTCTGCAATCTTATCAAGATGTCTGCAGAATGCCAGAAGGTGTTCAAGATCGTTCTCCTGATAAATGCGGAAAAATTCGTCCTGAATTTTCACAACATCCCTCTTATTTGCAACCTTATAGAGGTTCTGGATGTTGATAAGTATATCATTGACTATATTAGCCTTGTATGTAAAAGAATTCTGGGCATCCATAATTTCTTCATGGATTGATGACATTTCCTCATCAAGCCTGAGAATCGCCTCCGCCGCTGAGCTTAGGCGCACACGGATATGCTCAGGAATGCTCTCATGGTATTTATACTGTAGCGAATGTTCTATCGTAGACCAGAAGTTCATAGCAAGCGTTCGTATCTGAATCTCAACAGGAATATCCTTCTTGCCCTTGCTGGTTTCCACGCTATAGCTTATTATAATGTGATAGCTTCTGTAACCGCTCTCCTTGCGGTTCTTTATGTAATCCTTCTCACGTATGACAGTCATATCACTTCTGCTCTTAATTATATTGACCACATCATAGATATCCTCAACGAACTGGCAGATTATTCTTATACCTGCCACGTCCTCTATCATTTCCATGATATGGTCAATCGGAAAGCCCTTTTTCTGGGCTTTCTCAATAATACTGGAAATCTTCTTCACCCTGCCGGTGACCTGTTCAATCGGTGAGTAGACCGCTTCCTGTCTGTATTCGTTGATTATGTGGTTGAATTTGACCAGCAACTCATCCACAGCCAGTTCGTATGGAGCCAAAAGCTCTCTCCATAACTGTATTTCCATCTAATAACCTCCAAAAATTACATATACTACATCCTGTTTTAAATAAAATCCTAATGCATTGATTCAAGCAATGCCACAAGGTATCTCCAGACCTTCTCAACTGATTTTACGCTGAGACGCTCGGCAGGTGTATGGATATCCTTCATATCAGGTCCTATAGAGATCATATCAAGCTCAGGCAGCTTCTCTGAAAACAGACCGCACTCAAGACCTGCATGGATGACACATACATTTGCCTTCTCATTGAACATATCATCATAGAGCTTCACTGCCCTGTCGCGGAACTCAGATTCCGGACGATATGCCCACTCAGGATAGCAGCCTGTCTCAACATACTCACCGCCGAAGAACTCAATCATATAACGAAGCTTATCGGCAAGTGCCTGCTTTGCTGAACCCACGGAGCTTCTCACGGAGAAGCTTATGTTGATGCACTCCTCATCCATCGAAAGAATACCAAGATTGAGTGAAGTCTCAACAAGTCCTTCAATGTGACCGCTGAACTTCTGCACACCGTTAGGAAGATTCATAAGAAGGAAGATAAACGCCTGCTTATTCTTTTCTTCAATGACGCCGGCGTTATCCGTGCCTGAATCCTCAACAACAATTCGGATGCCCTCATCGGTTCCGGAATACTCATTTCTAAGCTGTGCCTCAAGTATGCCACACAGTTCCTTTAAGCGTGCCTCATCATCAGGATTAATGCATAGAGTGACAGAACATTCCCTTGCTATGGCATTGTCCATTCTTCCGCCTGTGAGAGCACTTATTCCGTAGAAAAGCTCCTCATCAAGATTAAAGAGAAGTCTTCCGAGAATAATGTGCGCATTAGCTCTGCCCTTATTGATTTCCATGCCGGAATGTCCGCCCATAAGACCGGTTATGGTTACCTTGACGCTCTTTCCGGTCATCTGTGTATAGCTTACAGGGAGCTTTAGTCCGGAACGCATTCCGCCGGCACAGCCAACGATGAAGGCGCCCTCCTCCTCATTGTCTATATTTATAAGGTACTTGGATGAGAGCACGGAGCCGTCAAGCAGCTTGGCACCGTCAAGCCCGACCTCCTCATCTACCGTGAAAACAGCCTCTATAGCAGGTGCCTGTATGCTTTCATCGTCGAGAACGGCGAGTGCATAGGCGATGGCAATTCCGTCATCACCGCCGAGAGTGGTTCCTCTTGCGGTAACATATCCGTCCTCAACATAGACATCGAGAGCATCCTTGGTAAAATCATGGGTACATCCACTCTCCTTCTCACATACCATGTCTAAATGCCCCTGTATAATCACACCGGGAGCATTCTCATAGCCCTTGCTTGCCGGTCTGTATATAACCACATTATTATATTCATCCTGATATACTTTCAGACCTCTTTTGTTGGCAAAATCAACACAGAAATCGCTTATCTGTTTCGTGTTGTGTGAACCATGAGGTATCTGTGTAAGCTCTTCAAAAAACATAAAAACCTTTTCAGGCTGTAATCCTTTTAATGCATTGTTCATAATGTTTATTCCTCCGTCTATGGCCAAACTAAGCCACATTTTATTGTGCCACATTTTTTTGAAAAAAGCAATAAAATAAAAATGTAAACACCGGTTGCAGTGATAAAAAAAACATAAACTGAATAGTATTATCTGAGTATATTCTTAAGCAGGCTGATACAATGACAAATCCATCCGGTAAAAAAAACAGCCGCATAATGTTCACACGCATAGTCTGTGCAATGTCATGCATGCTTGTTCTGCTGTTATCGCCCGCCGCTGCACTAAATGGAGCAGCCTATGGCCTTGTACTGTGGTACAGGACTCTTTTTCCGACTCTCATGCCATTTATGGTGCTTTCAAATTTTATAGTATATACCGGGTGCGCGAAGCCGGTTGGTGTTCTGCTCGCACCGCTCACTAAGCTGCTGCATCTGCCTGCTGCTTCCGGGTACTGCATTCTTATAGGCTTTGTGTGCGGCTATCCAATGGGAGCTTATGTATGCGGCTGCCTTAATGAGACAGGAACGATTGATGATGATACCGCCATGCTTTTAGCTCCGGTATGCAATAACGTCAGCCCTATGTTTATGATAAGCTATATCTGCATGAGCTGTCTTGGAGATAAAGCACTCTCTAAGACAGTGATTTGCCTGCTTATCGGCTCAGCATTTGCGGGAATGTTCGTTTTAAGATATTGGGGGTGGATAAAAAATGAGCGTGGAAGAAGGAAAATCAGCAGTCCGGCAGATGCAGACGGCAGAATGGGACACATAAGCCGGACAGCAATTCAGCAAAGAGAAGATACAGAACACCGGATAATTGAGCTTACGACATCTGAAGCCCTTTCGCACTCCGTTGAGAATGCCCTCACCGCCAGCCTTAAGCTGTGTATATATGTCATGCTGTTCTCAACAGCGGGTGCGATGATAGGTAACATAAAAATTCTTCCGGACATAGCAAAAGCCGTACTGATATCCTTGATGGAGATTACAGCCGGCCTTGATAAAATATCTGAGCTTAATATCGAATATAATTATAAAATATTACTTATGCTGACTGCCACCGCATTCGGCGGTATGTCAAGTGTATTTCAGACAATGTCTCTCTGGAGTGGAAGAAGATTTTCCGTCGGAAGGTACATAGCATCTAAGATATGTATTGCCTTTATTACAGCATTGGCAGTGTTATTCCTCATAATCACCGGAATCCTGTAATCCTGCTGCAGCGTCATCTTCCGGCTGCTCAGGCTCTTCATCTGTACCTATTCCGGCAAGCTCATTTCTATTGGAAAGGACAACATTGAGATCCTTGTCCAGAGCACTTAACAGGCTCTCATACTTAGCACGATTGCTGTCAATGGAGTGCTCAATAATTCTCTGGAGATTGGCGAGCATATCATCCGTGTACTGAACTGCACTGTATCTCATCTGATTGGCTTCCTCTGTTGCATGGTCGAGTATTGCCTGTGCCTGACTATAAGCCTGATCTTTTATTTCCTCTGCTTCACTGTAGGCGCGCTGCATTATCTCATGCTCATTGACAAGCTCCTGAGTGTGCACCTTAGCCGCATTAAGCATGGAATCTGCCTGATCCTTGGCATCCGCGAGAATGGCATCCTTATTGCTGATAATCTTCTGGTATTTTTTTATCTCATCAGGAGTCTTGAGCCTGAGTTCACGAATCAATTCCTCAATGGCATCCTTTTCAACGATAATCTTATTGCTTGAAAGAGGAACAGGCTTACAGTTTTCAATATATTCTTCAATCGCTTCAATCATCTCTTCAATCTTGTTCATGGTAATCCTCCAATTGATATTATCTGTTATATTTTTCTAAAACCTGTCTGCGAACCTCCGGTGCAACGAACTTGGAGATATCTCCGCCGTATCTTGCCACCTCCTTAACTACACTTGAGCTTAGATATGCATAGTTTAGATTCGTTGTCAGGAAAATTGTATCTATATCAGGTGCAATAATGTGGTTCGTCTGCGACATCTGCAATTCATATTCAAAATCGGTTACAGCTCTAAGACCTCGTACCACAGCGGTCGCTTTGCATAATCTTGCAAATTCAACCAGCAGACCATCAAAGGAACGTACCTCCACATTAGCGTATTCCGAAACTACACCTTTTATCATATTAACACGTTCTTCAGCAGAAAACAATGGAACTTTTGAACTGTTTACTAATACCCCGACAATCAACTTGTCAAAAAGCTTTGAGGAACGGCTTATTATGTCCATATGTCCAAGTGTAACCGGGTCAAAGCTTCCCGGATATACAGCAATTCTCATAGTAATTAATCAGGCTCCTGCCTGCACTCCTTTATAGTTTTGTATAATCACATGCCATAAAAATTCTTATTATCCAATTTTCCTGATAAAAACATGCATATTATTTTTATATCTTTTTATTTTATAAGCTTCAAAGCCCAATTTGTCAAGGTAATCAAAGCTTGTCTCATTCGACGCTTCAACAATAATGATTGAATGGTCATCAATAAGAGAAGAGTCGGCAAGATATGTCAGAACCTCCTTCTCATATTCATGATTATATGGCGGATCCATAAATATTATGTCAAAAACTGCTTTGCCCTCCAGCCTTTTTAAGGCAGTAACCGCATCAGTCTCCATCAGTACAGCCTCATCGGAGAGTCTGGTGAAATTGAGATTATCGCGTATACAGGCAGCGGCGGCTCTGCTGTTTTCAACAAGGTATGCCTTTTTTGCCCCGCGGCTGAGTGCTTCTATGGCTATTGCCCCGCTCCCCGAAAACAAATCAAGGAACATACTTCCCGGAACATCATTCTGAATTACGTTGAAAAGCGTCTCCTTAGTCCTGTCCTGCGTAGGACGTGTTGCCAGTCCTTCTATCGTCTTAAGAGGCATGCTTCTTCTTGTGCCTGCAATCACTCTCATATCAATTCCTCCATTATTCAATATTCATATCAATATTATGCAGCGTATATCCAAGAAAATATCTAATAATATATCTTGGCTTCCTGAAGCATCTTAAAGTCAAATCCGTTTATCTCAAATATATTTACACAGCAATTCTTCTGAAAAACGCCATCCCACATATTTTTTATTTCGAGGTGATTGAGATAAATCATTATGGATTTATTCAGTGCCCCATGTGCTGTAATAAGCACCGTCGCCTTAGGCTCCTTTAATGAAAGCGGAACTATGACGCTGTCTATAAAAGCTTGTGAGCGGGCACATAGCTGTTCGTAGGTCTCACCACCCTGTGCGGGTATATATTTATCAGGTGCATCGAAGAAATAATGAAAATCCTCTGTGATGAGCTCCGAACTGACTCCTTCATTCACCCCGAAACATATCTCTTTTAGTCTGTCATCGGTTATGATTTTCACTGGTCTGTCCATTCTGATAAGCTCAGCAGTCTTATATGCCCTTTTAAGCGGACTTGAGAAGATATAATCAAAATGTACATCCTTTAACGCTTCACCTGTTATCCGTGCCAGCTCAATTCCATATTCATTGAGCTGCGTGTCACTCTGCCCCTGAAGTCTTTTTTCCTTATTCCAGTCGGTTTCGCCATGTCTTATAATATATAGTTTCATAATTATCCTTATCGTTTATTTTGATATTTTCCACAGTACATCTTGGTGAAATTTTTTATGTAGCTGTGCTTCCTGCTTCTCATGCAATTTTCATTATAACATTACATCATTCTGGGAAAAAGCTTTTTTTAATGTATTCTGCAAATTGTTTTCAATTATATAATCTGCACAGTCTTTTGCTTTCTTAAGCATATCTGCATCGGTGTATATATCTGCAAGTTTAAATGACATGTCACCACTCTGCCTGATTCCGAAGAAATCTCCCGGACCTCGGAGCTTTAAATCCTGTTCAGCAATGTAAAAGCCGTCATTGGATTTACCTATGATATCAAGGCGCTGCTTTGCCTCCTCCTTTTTTGAGGTGCTCACAAATATACAGTATGATTGCGCATTTCCTCTTCCTACTCTTCCCCGAAGCTGGTGAAGCTGTGCAAGACCGAATTTTTCTGCGTTCTCGATGAGCATCACTGTGGCATTCGGAACATTTATTCCTACTTCAATTACAGTTGTTGAAACCAACACCTGTATTTCGCCCTTAGCGAATCTTCCCATAATATCATTTTTGGTATCGGCTGCCATCTGTCCGTGAAGTCCCTCCACAGTAAGTCCGGGAAGATTCTTCCTCAATTCTACTGTGTAGTCTGTGACATTCTCACTTTCACTTATTTCATTATCCTCAACCATCGGGCATATTACATAAGCCTGATGACCCAGCGCCGCCTGATTCATTATAAATCTATACGCATTCGGGCGGTACTCTTCACCGACAACGGCATTTTTTATCGGAAGCCTGCCCACAGGCATGGCATTAATTATGGATATGTCAAGGTCTCCATATAGAATGATTGCAAGCGTACGCGGAATTGGTGTTGCACTCATGACACATACATGCGGATGTCCACCTTTTCTGGCAAGTCCGCCTCTTTGGTTCACGCCAAAACGATGCTGTTCATCCGTCACAACAAACCCAAGATTGTTGTATTCCACCTTTTCCTGAATCAATGCGTTAGTGCCTATAATAATATCAGCTGTACCGTCTTTTATCTGTTCATGTGCTTTCTTTTTCTGTGAAGCGCTCATCGAGCCAACAAGCAGAACCGGTGTAACCGGAAATTCATGTTTTTTCAATAATTCACATACCGTATCATAGTGCTGCTTTGCCAGAACCTCGGTAGGAGCCATGAGTGCACCCTGAAAGCCGGCTTCCACGGCGTTGAGGAGCGCTAATACAGCTATAATCGTCTTTCCGGAGCCTACATCACCCTGAATAAGCCTGTTCATGACATGCTTCCCCGACATGTCGGCAACCATTTCGTCATACGCTTTTTTCTGTGGCTCCGTCAGCTGGTAAGGCAGCTCGGATATGAGTCTTGCAGCATAGCCTCCCTCATGTATCATACATTCATTCTCAAGATAAGTTCTCTGGGATTTCATGTTTTCAAGCTTCATCATGAATCCGAAGAATTCATCAAAGGCAAGTCGTTTTCTTGATTCCTGCATTTCATTGATACCACGCGGAAAATGTATGTGTTTTATCGCCTCATACAGTGGCTTTAATTCATAGCGTTCTATAAGCTCCTTAGGGAGATATTCCATTTCTTCAGGATTATTCTGCATGGCAAAATACTGTGTTACGGCTTTTGTGACCATGTTGTTGGTAAGTCCCTTTACCAGTGGATAGATTGGCTGGATATAATGAAGCTTCTGCTCATATTCTGCAGCAGTGTATAGTTTAGGCTGTTCCATGGAGACTAAGCTTCCTCTGCACACCACTCTGCCGCGTACCATATAGCGGTAGCCTCTTCTCAGCGCACCCTTCATAAAAGGCATATTAAACCACGTCAGCTTGATACGTTCATTCTGCTCGTCTACAGCGAATACCGTAGTTATAGTAAGCTTTTTCATCGGCTTCACTTCTACATCAGATGCGATGCTTAGATACAAGGTATAGATGCCGTCCTCATCGATTTCACTGATAAGTACAGGTTCTTTGTATATATCATAGCTTCGTGGATAGTAGTATGGCAGCTGTGAAGTATCCGTTATCCCTGCTCTTGTAAAAAGCTGTTCTGTTTTCTGTCCGATTCCTTTAAGACTGCTAAGCTTCATAATAATCCTCATTCTCCGGCATAATGCCGTAAATCATACTTCCATATACAAGATATCCCCTCATAGGCAGGACCCATGAGGGGACAAGATACTCAATAAATATTCTATTCTACTGAAACAATATAGTAATAGATTGGCTGTCCACCACTGTGAACCTCCAGGTCAAGGTCAGGATAGGTCTCCTCAAGCTTAGCCGTAAGAGAATCAACCTGCTCGCTTGAAACATCCTCGCCGTAGTATACACTTATAAGCTCAGAGTCATCATCAATAAGCTGGGACAGCATATCAATGGTTGTTTCTTCAATATCCTTGCCTACAGAAAGGATTGTCTTATCACCGATTCCCATTATATCGTTCTGCTTAATCTCTTTGCCATCCATCGATGTATCACGAACAGCATAGGTTACCTGTCCGGTCTTTACATTCTTCATCTCCGAAGACATATTATCGAAATTAGCCTCCGCATCTGCAGACTCGTCAAAATTGATAAGCGCTGTGATTCCCTGAGGTATTGTCTTAGAAGGAACTACATACACATTCTTATCTGTGACGATAGACTGTGCCTGGTTGGCAGCAAGTATAATATTTGAATTGTTAGGAAGGATAAATACATTCTCAGCGTTTACCTTGTCAATCGCATTGAGCATATCCTCCGTGCTAGGGTTCATTGTCTGTCCGCCTTCAATAACTACATCTACACCAAGTCCTTCAAATATCTCGCTGAGTCCTGCTCCGGCAGAAACGGATATAAAACCGTACTTCTTCTTAGGTTCAGCAGGCTTCTTAGCCGCTTCCTCAGCAGCCTTCTTCTCAGCCTCAGCCTTCTGTGCTTCCTTTATGAGCTTTTCCTTATGCTCCTCCCGCATATTATCTATCTTCATCTTGCTGAGTGAACCATAGGTGAGCGCTTTCTGAATTGCAAGACCCGGATCGTTGGTATGTACATGTACCTTAACGATCTCATCATCGGCAACTACTACTATTGAATCACCGATTGACTCAAGATATGCCTTGAAGTTGAGTTCATCACCGTTATCGAACTTCTTCTCAATATTGATTATAAATTCAGTGCAGTAACCATACTTGATATCTGCCTGAGTTGTGTCTGCCTCAACCTTAGCAGTGGTTGTTGTGCCAAGAGCTGCGGTAAGGTCAATCTCCTTGCCAAGAAGGCAGTCATATATTCCTGAAAGCACCTCGATAAGCCCCTGTCCGCCTGAGTCGACAACCCCGGCTTCCTTCAGCACCGGAAGCATCTCAGGTGTCTGTGAAAGAACATAGCGTCCGTGCTCAAGAACCTGTCCTAATATCTCTTCCAAATCGCCGTTCTCACATGCAAGCTCATTCATCTTATCCGAAAGACCCTTCGCAACTGTGAGGATAGTTCCCTCCTTAGGCTTCATAACTGCCTTGTACGCAGTCTCCGTTGCCTTCTGGAAGGCTCTTGCAAGTACTGGTGCATCTATAACCGTTACAGACTTAATTTCCTTAGTAAACCCTCTGAAAAGCTGTGAAAGAATAACTCCCGAGTTACCTCTCGCACCTCTTAAGGAACCTCCTGAAATAGCCTTTGACAAATTCTCAAAATTAGGTGAAGCAATATTGCTCACTTCCTTAGCAGCAGAAAGAATTGTCATTGTCATATTAGTTCCAGTATCTCCATCAGGTACCGGGAATACGTTTAATTCGTTTATTATTTCTTTTTTTGCTTCCAGATTGGCAGCTCCTGCCAGGAAACATTTCTTGAGCATAGCAGCATCTATGGTATTAATAGCCACTTTAAAATCCTCCTTAAATAACGGTTAGTCAATTACTCTTACGCCATCAACAAATATATTGATCTGCTTAATCTTCATGCCAGCAAATTCTTCAACCTTATACTTGACGCTATTCACAAGGTTATCTGCTACAGCAGAAATGGAAACTCCGTACGATACAATAACATGAAAATCCAAAGTAATCAAGTTCTCTTCATCAATCTTTACATTAATCCCATGTGTAAGACTCTCTTTTTTGAGAAGCTTAACCAGTCCATCCTTCATGCTTACGGCAGCCATTCCGACAATACCGAAGCTCTCTATGGCGGTTGTTCCCGCAAACATTGCTATAACCTCAGGGTCTATCATAACAGTTCCTAATTTATTTTCAATTCGACCTTTCATGGTTCCTCCAATCTCCGTGTGATTCACGGTTTACAAAGTCATGATATTGTCATTATACATTATTTCTATACAAAATCCAACTTAAAAGTGAAAATCTTTAAAAAAATATTTTTTTTACTTGCAAAATATTCAAATATCTGTTATCATAACTTCTGTTGTCAGCCGAGTAGGCATTATTAAGCTTTGAGGAGGTGCAATCATGGCAAAGTGTGCTGTTTGTGATAAGGGTGCTCATTTTGGACTCAAGGTAAGTCACTCTAACAGAAAATCAAACAAGATGTGGAAGTCAAACGTTAAGTCAGTTAAGGTTTTGACAACAGCAGGTCCAAGAAAGATGTATGTATGTACTTCTTGCTTAAGATCAGGCGCTGTTACAAGAGCGTAGTCAAGAGTTTGATGTTAATTAAGCCCCGGATTTTTCCGAGGCTTTTTTTTCATTAATGAAATAAGATTACGGTCAGACTATTTACAACTGCAGAATAGATTATATCCACACAGCATCAGAAGGACTATTATCACGATTCCCCAGAAAACATTCTCAATAAGCAGCCCTATTATCATTCCCACTGCAATCCAGAACATCATAAAACCTATTATTCTCACCACAGGAGTATTTCCTCCGTATACCTGCTGCTCTATTCTATTATATGCACTATATGTGTCATTATTCACAATCACATTCTTGTCATGCCTTTAAAAATATGTGGTGTTAAAAAAACAATTATATGAAACCCGTTAAGACATATTTCATATAATTGTTTTAATCATTTGTAACATCACCATTCTCATTGAGAATTATGGCATCACCAAGATATTTTGATTGTGGTTTTGTTTTTGCGAGAATAAAATCCTTGTTTCTTGCAAGTATTTCGCGGATTTCCCTTTTGAATTGTCCTGAATAGCTTCTTAAGTCTGCCGGAACTCCGTAAGCCTCCATGCCAAGTGACTTGGCAAGGTATACTGCCCTGTACAGATGGTATTTCTGGGAAACAATAATAATTTTGTTGACGCCGAATATATTTCTGGCACGATACAGGCTGTCGTATGTAGAAAATCCGGCGTGATCCATGTATATGGCGTTTGATGGTACACCGGAAGCAATAGCATATTTTTTCATAGTTTCAACTTCATTGTAATCATTGCTGCCGTGATCACCACTCATTATTATGTCCTTTGATGCGCCGAGCTTATATAGATTGACACCTGTCATAATTCTGTCATAGAGCATATTGCTTGGAGTCTTATCCGGTTTAACCGCAGCTCCGAGAACCAGTATACAGTCTACATCTGAAAGCACAGCAGCTTCATCGGCATTCAGTATATAGGAGCCTGTTTTATATATCACGCAGCCATTGACTGCAAAAGCGTACACGGCTGCTGCAAGGACAGCCGCGCAGCATGTATAACCTATTCCCTTTATTATCTTCTTAACTGACATCGGATTCACCTTAAATGTTACTTATTATCACTTCCGGTGATATCATTTATGGCTTCATCAACCGCTTCGTCTTTCCTGTTTTTCTTTCCGCCCGCAATATCGGCAACCTTGTCGACTATGTCCGGAACCATATCAAGAATCTTGGTCATAGTATCCTGATTCTTAACATTCACAAGCTTAGTCTGTCCGTTCTGTATTACAAGCACCGCACTTGGAGAGAGCTTAGCACCGAGTCCGCCTCCGGCATTATTCTTGCCTTCACCTGAGAATGCCCCTGCGCCCACACCGAATGCAACATCAACGAGTGGAACGATGATGGTGTCGTTAACCGTAACTGCATCTCCGACTACTGTCTTAGCGCTTACAAAGCTGTCCATTCCTGAAAAGAGAGATTCAACTGTTGAATTGAACTTGTTGTTATTGTCTGCCATTTCAAAATCCTCCTGTTTATTTACTATTTTTTATGGTTTTAATTATTTTTTTGACTTCTTTGTTAAAATATACTCCGGCTGCTATATATAATACTCTGCCAAGAATAATTCTACCCTTAAAATCTAACTCCGCTTCAAAAACCTTGTCATCCCATACAGGTGTTATATTTATGACAATCCCGGTCATCGCCCTGAAAACAGCTATTCCTCCAACGATTTCACCGAGCAGTGCAGGGTCATCAAGACCGAGTTTTATCGATATGGTATGGCTTCCGGGCATGATATGCTTAAACAGAAGCTTCAGTTGTCTCATTACAAAGTCTATAACGCCGCGGTTTTCTTTAATAAGAGAGACTATCGACTTGACCTTATCGATGATTCCGTCTGAATCAGAACCGGAGACTTCAGTTTTTTTGTCTGATTTCTTATCCGGGAGGCTTTCCGGCTTTCTGGAGTTCTTTGACTTATCTGCTTTCCGGGATTTTCCGGCATGTGAGCTTCCTGATTCCTTCCGCTCCTTATGTCCGGAAGAAGCTTCCGCCTCGATAGCTTTTTTCGACTTAGTGAATGTATCCGTTTTGCCGAACATTTCGGCTTCATTGATGGTGCTGTTGTCCTGCCTATGGCTGTCAGTAGTCTCCTTATCATCGGTCTTTTTGCCATCGGAAATATTATGCCCAAATAACTTCATTTTAAGTTCGGATTCTTTCCCGTCCAGTTCAAAATTCACATGCAGCAATCTCAGGAGATATGTGACATGAGCCGACACGCGGGGCTTACCATAGAATGAGGCATGCACTCTATATCGTATCGGGACAAACAACAGCAGACATAGAATTAAAAGAACAATGCCCACAACCGCAAGAAGGACAATTCCGATAATCTTTAATATGCATAACAGTATTTTTAAAAATAGCAACTACAACACCTCCTTGCCGGAGGATGTGTCCTCATAGAAATTGAGAAATGCCCTTATATCAAAGTTACCGTTGGTATTATACATATCCCCGACTATGGATGAGGCGAGTTCTATCGCATCCTGCTTTCCGCGTGCTATCCCGACAACGTATTTGCTGCGGTTCTTATAGTGAGGCTGCATAAGCTCAAGTGAGCTGTATATATCAAGTATATTGCGCTCCCTTGATTCAGGAAGGGCAAGAATGTATAAGTTCGGCTCTGGCTTACCCTTTTCAAGGCGGTGAAGCAGACGTGTCTTTTTTTTAGCATTGTCTTCTTTAAAATATAGCTTATCGTACCAGATATAATGCACAGCAATCACGCCTCCCACCTTCTATTATACTACATATATATTACTCATTCATCAGGTCCAGCATAAGCTTCATGCATGATTTACGTTCTGCTTCATCACTGCACTGTCCAAGTGCAACATGTATATACTTTTTGATTTCCTCCATATTGTTAAAGAAAACAGGAAGACTTCCAAGAATTCCGGACATGACTGCCCTGTTAAACGGTCTTTCATGCTCCGCGAAGAAATCTGCCAGTTCATTGGTAAGTTCATCGCATCTGCTGTTAATATATGCTTCATCGGCAATAATATTCGACAGCTTATCCTCAACCAGCTTCATAAAGCTGCTTCCTGAGCTGAGTCTCTCAAGCTTGAAAAGCTTCTCGTAATCTTCACTGAGTCCAAGCTGCTCTGCTCTTCCCATATAGGAATTGTGTACATCATCCAGAGCATAGCTGTCCGATGAGAGCTGTGTCGACAGCTTTTCCTGCACACCTTCGATTGCCACGAAGCTGTCAAAGGAATCCTCTGCAGGAAGCACGCGGTCATATATTGCATCAAGCGCCATGTCGATAATCTTAAGACAATGCTGTCTTGCTGTACCATCTACAATAGCCCTTCCGGATGTGAGGAGAACCATGTATGCATCATTTACAGCATCCATGAGAAGAACGAAAACGTCAGTGACATTCACAACATACTCTGTAGCATCTGCAAGAACCCCGGCAGCTTCAAAATAGTCTTCCTGTGTCATGCCGACATAGGAGAATCTGTCAAGCTTATTAAGGCTGTCTGAGAGAACATCAAAGGCTGTGTCGAAATTCTCAGGTGTATGGAGCATTGAAACAGAACGAAGCATGTAGATGAAATCCTCCACCGCAGCCGTATCAGAACCCTTGTACAGTGTAAATGCATCGTGGAGAAGCTCAAAGAACTTGTTCTTTGAAAGACGCATCGGTATC
>OLVO01002354.1_pt1 | contig 17374 bp, 13 predicted proteins | sample 1672571 | NCBI WGS metagenome assembly OLVO01 (sample SAMEA3136700, study PRJEB25190) | human gut metagenome | biome: human gut; feature: human-associated habitat; material: faeces | place: Austria | collected 2013
CGAAAGTACTGCGGTGCAGTCCGTGGGAGGATAGGCCGTTCCGCTCATGCAGGGCATTTGACCCAAGCAAATCTGAGATGTATCTCAGTGGTTAAAAATTATCTTGAAATTCTGTATAGAATCTGGGATAATCTTTGATCGTGACATATGGGAGATTGGCGCAGCGGGAGCGCAGTTGCCTTACAAGCAAACGGTCACAGGTTCAAATCCTGTATCTCCCACCATTAATTACATGCCACGCTTTTGCGTGGCATTTTTATTTCGGGCGTTTAGCTCAGCGGGAGAGCACTTCCTTCACACGGAAGGGGTCATCGGTTCAATCCCGGTAACGCCCACCATAGATTTTTAGCCGAGGTTATTTGTCTCGGCTTTTTTATTGCACGGCAATCGATGATGAAGACCCGGATGGTGTGGTGACCTATTACGCTTTCTGCTCCGAGAGCCAGGCTGCTGCGGATGACGCTGCCAACGACGAGGACGCCGCTGGCCAGGATGCCGCTGACGATAATGCCAACGCAACTGGTGATGACGCCGAAGAGTCGAACATCGCCTCCTTACAGACCGGTGGGGCAATGAATGATGCCGCGTTGGCTGGCGTTGGCGGCATCGCGGGCATCTTGGCTGCCGCCGCTTCGCCTCCGTCGCACAACTAATTGTTTCTTGCGCTGTCTTTTCATTAAACGTGCTAATAGTTAAACGGACCGGGTTGATCCCGGTCCGTTATCCAAATTTATCTAGTTAAGTGTTGCTATACCGCTTAGACGAGCTGGCATAGCTCTTTGTATAGTTCCCTGACGCTGAAGCGCTCTTCTTGGTTCGCCTTGATTCCCTGATCAGCAAGCTTCAGCAATTTGCATACAGGAACGTTTGGGATTATTTTCGGCTCTTCTTTCATCTTAACCAAGTAAGGCGAATCATTGATCCTCGAAGCAAGTTGGTACGGGGTTTCTAGCGTGAGCAGCAAATGCATTATGCTGCAGAGAGCATAGGTATCGATCGTCTCTGAATGTCGAAGTTCTTCAATGCCCTCTACATCGCGGGTGAGCATTTCAGGTGGGGCATACTCAATTGTTCCGTAACGCCAGATGCCATATTGAGTGGTGGTAAACGGGGAATCTGTTTCAATGTACGAAGCGCTTCCCAGGTCAACGAGGCATATATCAAAGCAGCAGGAGTCTACTTGTTGCTGAAGGCTTGCTCTATCTGTTCTGATAATGATATTGCGCGGTGATAGATCGCGGTGCACGAAGGTACCCTCAAGCGATTGGGCATTGAGGAGTATTTTTAGGACCGCTTTGGCAATTGCGGCAACCGTAATGGGCTCGATCCCAATACACGCATCAAGGTCTACATGGGGAAGTAAGTCCATTGTTGCTGCCAGCGTGACCCCTTCAACATACTCTCTGACGATAATTGGCTTGCCCTTGGCGTTCCCTAGCCCAAATATGCGGGGAAAACCCTTTAAATGTGAAACCGCCAATGAACTGCGAAATTCTTCCATGGTAAGCAGTGTTTGAACTTCTTCGTATCTTTGCAGCGCTTCTTGAGAGGTTTCCTTGTATTTGATTTCCTTAATGCCGTCTTCGTGGAACAAAGGGGATTTCAGCGCGACGCATTCATTGAGCGTGTTGTAGGCTTTGCGCATAACCATGCTGTTGGAATATGGGGCTTTATTTTCCAGGAAAAATGTTAGAAAACGACGACTCGTTTCTTCCTTTGTGCAGTTTGGGTCCACAAAAGCTGGCGTAAAGGAGTCTAGGGAGAGAATAGATACTCGTTGTTCTAATTGGTTATTGAACCCGAAGCATGGGTCAACTGAATCCAAAACTGCCCTTCTTTCATACAGTGTGATTGATCAATACTGCAATCTGATGAGCCTTGAATGTTGCGCAACAAGGTAATGGACCCATGTAGCCAGTTAACTATTAATCGGCAATTTTCAGAACAAGAAACCTCGTTGTTTTGCCAAGACAGAGTGTGTCACCATGGCTGATTTTGACGGGGGGGGTTCTTTTTATTAGCAGATCCTTGCGGTTCTATCTCAGTGATAGATTTATCGGCTCCTGAAATTAGAGTAGTGCCGTTTGTCGATCCTAATCCCTGAGCGTACCAGGCACTTCCGTCTTCAAAAATGCGAAGATGTTTTCTGGAAACATCAATATCGACATCATTGATGCTGTTGCTACCTGTTGCCAAGAGCCCGATAGTGGTTCCTTCTTCGGAGGTAGAGAGAGGGTATATAGGAGAGCACGCAACCTCGTTATCGATTCTGATTAGCCCAAGTTTTATGGGTCTGTCGGCGGATTTGGTTGTGTGCTTTGGTTGCGCTAGTGTTGGCTGAAGCGTTGAAAATGTGAATGAAAGCTTCTTCTCCATGAAACTGTGCGTTGTTCTTGCCGCAATTTCGGGATCTGCGAGGCATCCAGTAGTCAGAAACATCATCACCAAAAGCACGGCCTTATCGGATGTTTCCGACATAGGTGATGCGTTGATTCTGCGAATAACGTTGGCATACAGATTTCCATCAAGGGAATAGTGCCTGAGAAGAGCCTCCATTTCCTTTGCCGCTACACCACCGTAGTGCTCTATAACCTCGTGGTACGCACAGGGTTTGGCTAAATTGGAAACGATTTTGCTTGTTATTGTTTGGGCGCTTTGATGAAAGTCGCCAAAAAACTCAGGATGTACCTGGCTTGGGGTTGCGTGGACGATCTGCCTTGATAAAAAGGTTCTTTCATTAATTCGATCACGGGGCGCACCGTTGCTGCACAGAGTTCGACCGGTAAGGAGCTCGCTTGCAGCTTCTTTATTGGTGATGTCGCCAAAGCTGCGGAGATCAGAATACATATAGGAACTCGGTGTGTGCATCTATATCCTTGTCCGGAGCGCAATTTCGCTGCAAGTTAAAACGATAAAAACGGTTACTATCTGCACGTAATTCATATTCTAACTTAGAAATACGAGGTCAATGCCATTATCTCTGAATAGTTTTAACGGGTAAACCTCTCAGTTGCGCATGTTGTGCACAAAGCAAATCGGTAACTAATGTTGCGCAACGGATCCTTTTCAAACTGCCTCTAAATAGCGAATGCATAAAAAGGATAACTAGTCTGACGCGTAAGGGCGCGGGCTAATGCAGTGCGAAAAGGAGAATAAATGAAGGATTTGCGTTCTAAGAAAGCAATTGTGGCAAGCCTGAGCCTGACGCTTGCTCTTGGTAGCGTGCCTGCAGCAGCATTGGCCGATGACGCCGATGAGAATAGCGAGGGAGCTGCTTCCGAGCAGTCAGCAGCCCAGGGGCAGAACCTTGAGGTGATCGCCTTCTTCCAGGGCGGCGCCCGCAATGGGTCTGAGACAATTCTCACCGCAGAGGGTGTCAGCCCTAAAGACAGCGTGGCGCAGTACGTTCACGACCAAGACGGCTACACCCTCCAGGCCATGTCCGCCAATGCCGCCACTGGCCCTGAGTTGTATATGACTTCGTCTTTAGAGGGCGTAACGTCGATTTATGTTTACTACATGGCCAAGGATCAGGCCGAGCAGCAGCCTGAGGCTAAGAGCTTGAACGTTGTGAGCTTCTTCCAGGGCGGCGAACGCGACGGCTCCACTGAAGAGAATACGGTCAATATTACTGCCGACAGCAGCGTAGCAGATTGCGTCAAGAGCTACGATGGCTATACTCCGCAAAGCGTTAGCGCCAATAATCTTACCGGCCCCGAGGTGAATATGACCTCTTCTCTGGAGGGCATCACTTCGCTTTACGTGATTTACAAGGCTGACAAGCAGGCCGAGCAGCAGCCCGAGGTCGAGACGCAGGACCTGAAGGTCATCGGCTTCTTCCGCGGCGGCGCGCTTGACGGCGACAGGGAACTCCTCACTGCCGAGGGCGTCGATGCGCGCGACAGCTTTGCGCAGTACGTCCACGACTACGACGGCTACACCCTCGACCACATGTCCGCCAACGAGGCCACCGGCCCTGAGGTGAACATGACCGACTCCGTCAAGGGCACCAACACCGTTTACGTCTACTACAACGCCAAGGAACAGGCCGAGCAGCAGCCTGAGCAGGTTAAGACTACTGACCTGCGCTTTATCGCTATCTTCCAGGGCGGTGAGAAGGACGGCGTGAACGAGGAATTTGGAAGCACCCAGGGCACCGCGCTCGGCACCAAGGTATCCGATGCTGTTCCCGGTCATAACGTTGCTGGCTATGCCTTCGATGGTTATGCCTGCGCAGAGACCGGCGCGGATCTTGCGGCTGACGACGAAATCGCTGAAGGCATGAAGACCATCTACGTCTATTACAAAGCAGACGAGGCTAAGGCAGATGAAATGCATCAGCATGTCGTGAATTACGACTTTAACGATGGCTCTGATTCCCGTACCGCAACTTTCAATGTGCCTGATTCGGAAATAGAAAAGGGTTTCACTGGTTGGCTGAATGTTTATCAGCCCCAGCGTGATGGCTACGAATTCCAGGGCTGGGCTTATAAAGATGGCGATGGCTCCATCCTGTCTGCTGATACCGCTTTGCCTAATGCCGACACAGTAGATGTTGTTGCTCAGTGGAAGGCTACCGATGCTCAGGCCGAGCAGATCACCGTTAAGTTTGTTGACAACTTCAACGGGACCGAATCTTCCGCCGAGGTCAAGAAGGGCGAGGCTGTTGCCAAGCCTGCCGACCCCACCTATGACGGTTGGACCTTCGAGGGTTGGTCTTCCACCCTCAAGGACGATGAGGGCAACTGGGAGTACACCCCCGTTGACTTCAGCAAGGCAGTTGAGGATGAAGACCAGGACGGTGTGGTAACCTATTACGCCTTCTACTCCGAAAACCAGGCTGCTGCGGACGACGCCGCTAATGGTGAAGAAGCCGCGGAACAGGAAGCTGCCGGTGATGACGCCGAAGCGGCGGATGAATCGAGCATCGCCCCTCAGACCGGTGACGCCACCAACGTTGCCGCTGTCGCTGGCATTGGCGGTATCGCGGGCCTCTTGGCTGCCGCTGCTGCGCTGCTTCGCCGCCGTCGCAGCAACTAGCTAATGCATACGCTGTCCGTTTGAGGCAGAGGTACTAGCAGGCGAATGGACTGGGTTATTCCCGGTCCATTCGTTTTTTAGTGGGAAAATGAAGCAAACCCGTATTTGAGCTTGCGTTTGACCGCATTGCGCGTGAAGGGAGTTGCCATGACTTTTGTCCTCGGGCTGGCTCAGTGCCGTCATCCTGAAGAAGGCGGTACGGAAGCTGTTTTGGAAATGGCCGAACAATGGTGTGCCGAAGCTTCTCTTCGTGGGGTGGATATCTTGGTGTTCCCCGAGTCGCTTATGACCCGCTATGAACTGGATAAACGGTCGTTCGCTTCTGAGGCTGAGTCAATTGATGGGCCGTTTTGCTGCGGAATGAATGCACTTGCGGCGCGCTATGGCCTTTGGCTTGTATACACCGTGAATGAGCGAAACAATGAGGGGAATCCCTTTAATACGGCTGTTATTACGGGAAGCGATGGGACAAAGCACGGGGTTTACCGCAAAGTGCATTTGTTCGATACCGATTTCACTAAGGAATCCGATCGTATGGCGGCGGGCTCTGCGTTGTTCGAGCCCATTGATGCTCCCTTTGGGCGCATCGGTCTTTCGATTTGCTATGATTTGCGTTTTCCGGAAGTGGCGCGCTTTGCGGCAACGCGTGGGTGCCAGCTGTTAATCAACCCTGCCGCCTGGGTGGATGGCCGCTTGAAGGCGGAACAATGGCGTACGCTTCTTTCGGCGCGCGCCATCGAGAACGAGATCTTTGTTGCGGGCTTAAGTCGCGTTGACAAGGGCTACATCGGGCAAAGTGCCGTGTTCGGGCCTGATGGCGTGATGCTGGCCAGTGGCAGCGTCCGCGAAGAGCTGGTTGCTGCCCGCATAGACCTTTCGGCGATTGACGGAGTTCGCGCAGCCATGCCCGTCCTTGAGCATCGCAGGCCGGAGCTTTATTAGTGGGGTGGGTATGGGTGCAGACGCCGTTTTCTCACTAGGCAGGGCTGGGGGGTCGCCCGGCAACTCCATACGATTAGTGCGGGCGGCGCCTCAAAGCTAAAGTGGGAAACGGTACCTGTCCCTATATTCCTACTTTGCCGTTTCAGCAATCAGGGCAGATCGTTCGACTTTTCGTTGCATAGTGTGGAATCGGCGTGTATGGGGCTTTCTTCGCGGATTCGTGGCCGAGATCTGTGGTGATGCGGCATAAAATCACAATGTTTACTAAATAAAACATACGGGAGTCAATAGGCTCTCTTTGGCACTCGTCCGAAACCTACCTCAACTGCACTATTAAGGGAGTTGCTGTGCTTAGCCGCTTTAGCGTAAAGAAGCCATATATCGTTACGGTTGCGGTGATCATCATCCTGATTCTGGGTGGTGTTTCGCTTACCAAGATGAAGACCGACTTGCTGCCCGATATGGATTTGCCCTATCTGGCGGTTATCACCACCGACCCTGGCGCTAGCGCTGAAAAGGTGGAATCCGAAGTTACCGATGTATTGGAAGGCTCGCTTTCGAAAGTAAGCGGTGTTTCCTCCGTCCAAAGCCAAAGTGCTGATAACTATTCCATGATATTCCTCGAGTTCGAGGACGGAAGCAATATGGATTCCGCCATGGTGAAGGCCTCGTCTGCGGTAAACGAGGTTTCTTCCCAGCTGCCTGAAACTGCTGGCAGCCCTAACTACATGGAAATCAGCATGGATATGATGGCAACCTTGTATGTTGCCGCATCCTACGACGACCATGATATTTTCGACACCACTTCGTTGGTGAAAGACAAAGCTGTTCCTGAATTGGAGCGCATTGACGGTGTTGCCGACGTTTCTACGGTTGGGGCGGCGGAAAAATCGGTAGAGGTGCGCCTTTCCGACAGCAAGATTGAAGACATCAACAACAAGCTGCTGGCCAGCATCAATTCCCAGCTTTACGATGCCAAGAAAAGCATCGATGAAGGTGAGGCGAAGCTGGCTGAAGCGGAGAGCCAGCTAAACGGCCAGAAAGAAGCGCTCGAGCAGAAGCAGCAGGAAACAAGCGATCAGCTTGGTCAGGCAAGCTCTGGCTTAACGCTGGCAATTTCCGGGAAAACCAGCGAGATCACTTCGCTGCAGGCGGAGATCGGAGCGCTGAAGGCCGTCGATCCTAGCGGCGCGAACCCCCAGGTTCAGGCGAAAATTGGGCAGCTTGTGCAGAAGGCGCAAACGGTAACGGGAGAACTTGAAGCCTACCAAAAGCAGCTTGCCGAAGTGCAATCGGGCTCTATTACCGCAGCAACGCAGTTCGGCAGCGCCAGCGCTCAGTTTGCTAGCGCCCAACAGACCATCGACTCCAACAAACAACAGCTGGCGGATGCCCGTTCTCAGTACGAAAGCTCGCGTGAAGAGGCTCTTTCCAAGGCGAATGTCGATGCCTTGGTGGACAAGGAAACGCTAGCAGGCATTATTAAAGCCCAGGATTTTTCGATGCCGGCTGGCTATCTTGATAGCGGTTCGGACGATCAGTGGCTGTTGCGTGTGGGCGACAACATCTCTTCCATTTCCGACCTGCGTTCGCTTTTGCTCGCCGACATCGATGGGGTGGGTGAAATCCGCCTTGCCGATGTTGCCGACATCACCGAAGTTGACAATGTCGGAGATCAGTACATGCGTATCAACGCTAAAGATGGCGTATTGCTTTCGGTGTTCAAGAATTCCACTGCTTCTACGAGCGAAGTTTCTGCAGATACCCGAGCAGCGCTTACCAAAATTGAGCAGGCCAATCCTGGCTTGCATCTAACTGTGGTGAGTGACCAGGGGTCTTTCATTGCGCTGTACATCAACTCTATTTTGCAGTCGCTGCTTTTGGGCGCGCTTCTTGCCGTGGTGGTGCTCATCGTTTTCCTTCGCGATTGGCGCCCCACGCTCATCATGGCTTTCAGCATTCCCTTCTCAGTGCTCTGCGCCTTGGTGGTGATGTACTTCTCGGGCATCTCGCTGAACATTATGTCGCTTGGCGGTATTTCCATCGCTATTGGCATGCTGGTAGATAATTCGATTGTTGTGCTGGAGAATATCTATCGCCTGCGCAGCCGCGGCATTCCGCCTGCTCGCGCAGCCGTTCAGGGCGCGAAGCAGATCTCGGGCGCGGTAATTGCTTCCACGCTTACTACCATTTGCGTATTCTTGCCCATCGTGTTTACTACGGGCATGGTGAACCAGCTGATGCTGCCCTTCGCGCTGACCATTGCCTACGTGCTTACCGCGTCGCTGCTTATCGCGTTGACCATGGTTCCCGCTGCCTCTTCGTTCCTGTTCAAGAACTATATTCCTCGCCGCAACAACTGGTTTGAGACGCTGCAGACGAAATATGCTCATTCGCTGGCATTCTTCTTGCGTCATAAGGCGTTGCCTCTTGTGGTGTCGGTAGTGCTTTTGGTTGTTGCAGTGATTGGTGTGGTGAACATGGGTATCACTATGATCCCCACCATGACCTCGAAAACGGCAACGGTGACAGTGACCATGCCTGAAGATACCGACAAGGAGACGGCGTACGCTACGGCGGATAAGGTTATGGACGAAGCCATGGGCATCGACGGAGTGAAATTCGTTGGCGCTATGGACGGAACGTCTTCGACTTCGATGGTTGCGAGTGATATTTCCAGCAGTAGCAGCAGCGACAAGTTCCACCAGGTGTTCACGTTCTACGTACAGACCGACAGTTCAGTGACCACCGAAGGCCAGGTGCTTTCGATTTTGGATCAGCTACAGCAGCGTACTTCTGGCCTGAACTGCGAAGTGATTACCGATGCTTCTTCTTCCGAGGCGATGAGCTCTATGACCGGCAGTGGGCTTTCGCTGAGGATCCAAGGTCCCGATCAGGATGAGCTGGTGCGTATCAGCGAAGATGTGATGGGGATCGTTGGCCAGGTGGAGGGCTATACCGAAATCGAAAACGGCATGGAAGATGCTGCGACCGAGCTTCACCTGGTTGTCGATCGCGACAAGCTTACCAAGGACGGCTATACGGTTGCTCAGTTGTATAGCGATTTGGCGAAAAAGCTTTCCGAAAGCGCCGATGCGCCTTCCATGACGCTCGATGGCAGCAAGATGAATGTGTCTGTAGTGGATAAGACAAACCCTGTTACAGCAGACAATCTTCTTGATACCGAGATTGAGATAACCAATCAGCAGACGGGCGATACCACCACGCACAAGCTTCGCGAGTTCGCTAAGGTTGAGCAGGGAGTTGCCTCTCCCACGATGATTCATGTGAACTCAACCCGTGCTATTACGGTGACGGCCGATGTCGAAGATGGTTACAACAATGCTTTGCTTGCGCGCGATCTGCAGACCAAGCTCAAGGATTATCAGCTGCCCGAGGGCTACACCATTCAAACCAGTGGCGAACTGGAAAACATCAACACAATGCTTTCTCAAATGATGCTGCTTCTGATTTTGGGCTTTGTGCTGATTTACCTTGTCATGGTGGCGCAGTTCCAGAGCTTGCTTTCTCCCTTCATCGTGATCTTGACTGTCCCCCTTGCCTTTACCGGCGGTTTGTTCGGTTTGGTGGCAGCTGGCGAACAGTTGAGCATGCTTTCGCTGCTGGGCTTCGCGGTGCTTATGGGCACGGTGGTGAATAACGGCATCGTGTTCGTTGACTATGTGAACCAGCTGCGCCGTGGTGGCCTGTCGAAGCACGATGCCCTGGTGGCTGCGGGACGTACCCGCATGCGCCCCATCATGATGACGGCAATTACCACCATCTTCGCTATGTTGCCGATGGTGTTCAGCGATGCGGTGGGATCGTCGATGCAGCGCGGCATGGCGGTTGTGGTTGTGGGCGGCTTGCTGTACGCCACGTTCATGACGCTGTATGTGGTGCCGGTTATGTACGACATCCTGTATCGTCGCGTTCCTCGCGAGGTTGATTTGGGCGATGAGTCTATCGACGACGATCCAGGCGATGCTCAAGCATATTTGGAGGCAATGCAGAACGCCCGTGCTTTAGCTGGAGTTAAGCCAAGAGTGGCCAATGCAGGTTCGGGAGGGAGTGCCGGAACAGCTTCGTGACAGGCATGGCTTTCGCAGAGGCAACCATTCACAATCCCCTCATCATTTGGGGTTTCTTTGGGGAAGAAGGAATGAACGTGTTACAGCATTGTGACGTTTTTGCTTGGGTATCCTGCTAGAATAAAGAAAGATAATAAGCGAGGCGCAGGGGCGCTTCGATACTGGGGCCTTTGCCGTATGGCGAAGGAGAAAGAGGGGCGAGAGCTATGAAGCAGTACAGGCGCGTATTTGCAGCACTCGATGGCGGCAGCACTCAGCAGGAAGTAGCCGAGCGAGCAATTCAGATTGCGAAGCTCAACCATGCAGAATTGATGTTCGGCCATGTAGTAGATTCGGTTCCCGATTCCTTGACGGGCACCGACTACAAGGAGCTTGCTGAGACGGTTCGCAACCGTTTGGTCGATTCCTTGGGCGATACGCTGAAGTCAGCCGAGGAAGATCCAGACATCCCTTCCGTAGAGGTTGTCGTTAAGGTTGGTCGCATTCAGGAAACCATCCATAACCTGATGATCAAGCCGTTCGAGCCCGAGCTGGTTATCTGCGGTGAGCGCGGTCTTTCGAACATCACCTACGTATTCGTTGGCAGCGTTTCCACTTATCTGATCAGGAACCTTCGCTGCGACGTTCTTGTTGTAAAGCAGGATTAGTCGGTTGCGCTGATCTACGATCAGCGCAACATACTCCTGAGACGCGACGATGCTGCGCGGGATTCTGGCGGCACAGGGAAATTTCAAAGCCCATAGGGCGGCGCAAAGGCCAGCCCTATGGGCTTTTCAATCTTCCCGCACTCGCCAGAATCTTACTCGCTGACTCTACCGGTGCATACCCCAAAGCTCGTTAACGTCCTTGTGGGCGTTTTTTATTGGGTCCGAGTTTCGATAGTAGAGCAGCATCGTCTAAAATAAGAAGCAGTGCGCCCGTGCGGTGCATTCTAAACATACTAGAGCGGCTGGCAGCTTGCTGGCTGAAACGTTACACACAGAAAGGCATGGCATGCAGCGCAACCATTACGATTTCCTCATCGTTGGCGCTGGCATCACGAGCGCCGTTTTTGCTCATGAAGCCGCCAAGATCGGCAAGACCTGCTTGGTCATCGACCGCCGCGATCACATTGCAGGCAACATCTATACGGAAGAAATCGATGGCATCAACGTGCATAAGTACGGTGCCCATATCTTCCATACGTCGCTTCGTCCCGTTTGGGATTACGTAAATCAGTTCGCCGAGTTCAACAACTATGTGAACTGCCCTGTTGCCAGCTACAAGGACGAGTTGTACAACTTGCCGTTCAACATGAACACCTTCTCGAAGATGTGGGGAATCAAGACTCCCGCTGAAGCGAAGGAAATCATTGAGCGCCAGAAGCAGGAAGCAGCCGAGCAGATTGGCGAAGGCGAGCCCTCTAATCTTGAGGAACAGGCGCTTTCGCTTATCGGCAAGGATGTATTCGAGAAGCTGATCAAGGGCTACACCGAAAAGCAGTGGGGCAAGAGCTGCACCGAGCTGCCCGCTTCCATCATCAAGCGCCTGCCCGTTCGCTTCATTTATGACAACAACTACTTCAACGACCGTTGGCAGGGCATCCCCATGGGCGGCTACACTGCTATGGTTGAGCGCATGTTCGGCGATACGGAAATTTTGCTGAATACCGAGTATCGTGAGTTCGTTGCTGAAAACGAAGGCATTGCCGACCGCGTTATTTACTGCGGCACCATCGACGCTTACTTCGATTATCAGCTTGGCGCGCTGGAGTATCGTTCTTTGCGCTTCGAGTCCGAGCGTATTGAATGTGAGAATTGGCAGGGCAACGCGGTGGTTAACTACACCGAGCGCGAGGTGCCCTTCACGCGCATTATCGAGCACAAGCACTTCGAGTACGGCACTCAGCCAACCACCATCATTACGCGCGAGTATCCCGCAAACTGGGAGCGCGGCGACGAGCCGTACTATCCTCTGAACGACGATCGCAACAGCGCCCTGTATGAGCAGTACGTTGAACTCGCCAAGCAGGAAGGCAACGTGGTGTTCGCTGGCCGTTTGGGTGGATACAAGTACTACGATATGGACAAGGCCATCGATGCGGCATTTGATTTGGTGAATGCTGAACTTGGCGTTGACCTGAGGAAATAGGATTGATCTCCATCTTCTTGCATTGATATGTTGCGAGCCTGGTATGGTTGCCGAAAGGGCAGCTGGCCAGGCTCGCTGTGATTTGTGCCTAGCGAGAACGTTGGCGCCGCTGTGTTGGGCACGCCGTTCGGTTGGAAGGAAAACGTATGAGACTGATAGGGATACTTGCCGCCGCTGCTTTGGCGTGCACGTTGGCGGGTTGCGCAGCTCCGCAGCAACAGCCCGACCACTCTCAGCTCAAGGTGAATGATGCGGGCGTTTCTTCGGATGGCGGTGCCCAAAGTGGCGAAGGAGCCGAAGGGGGCGTTTCTTCTGCGGAGGAAGCTAAGCCGACGGCAAGTGAGTTGCGCGCGAAGCTGGATATAACGGAAGACTATCGTTCCGACTTCAACCACGGCGAAAAAGGGGCCAGCTATCAGAAGTACATCGTGCTGCACGACACCGAAGTGGATAGCAGCGCGGCTTCTATCGTTAATTCATGGGAGAGCAGTGGCAACAAAGTGGCCTCACAGTTCATCGTGAATAAAGACGGATCTATCGTGCAATGTGTGCCGATGGATGCCATTGCCCATCATGCCGGCTATGGCGACGCAGGTCACAACAGCGAGTATGGCGTGCCGGAAGATGGACGCGACGACAAAAGGGGAACCACTAAAGCTCCTTCGAAGAGCATTACCGATTACGGTATGAATTCGTATTCTATTGGCATCGAAATAGTGCATGTGGGCGGGCAGGGCGCCTATCCCGAAGCGCAGCTTGAAGCGATTGACGGGCTTATTGCCTATATCGATGCGTATTACGGCAGCGAAAGCACCATCATCGACCACAAAATGTGGCGTTCTGGCAACTCTGACACCTCGGCTGAATTCGCAACGTATTTAGCTAATTACCGCGATCATCGTACGCATAACTAGCCGAATGGGAAAATAGGGACAGGTGCCAGATTCCCACCTGTGCCCATTTTCCGTGCGTCGTTTCTTTCAACGTAAAAAGCGAGTAAACTAATATGGCTTATGGCTATGCGCTTCGACTGCTGCTCTGAGGGGTATCGGGCGGTATGCGCCGTAGGTGCATAGTCGGCAATTGATACATTTCGCGCTTTTGCGCTTGCTGTTTGCTTGTTTGAAAGGGAGCCCAATGGCAGACAAGGTCGCAGTACTCATACCCTGCTACAACGAAGCCGTGACCATCGGCAAGGTGGTGGACGACTTCAAGCGCGTCCTGCCCGACGCCGACATCTACGTCTACGACAACAACTCCAAGGACGGCACGGCCGACATCGCCCGCGAGCACGGGGCCATCGTGAAGTTCGAGGGGCGCCAGGGCAAGGGCAACGTCGTCCGCTCCATGTTCCGCGACATCGACGCCGACTACTACCTGATGGTCGACGGCGACGACACCTCCCCCGCCGAGGCGGCGCCGGCGCTCCTGGAGCCGCTGCGCGCCGACCGCGCCGACATGACGGTGGGCGACCGCCTGTCCAACGGCTCCTACGGCGAGGAGAACGACCGCGCGTTCCACGGCTTCGGCAACGACCTGGTGCGCTGGCTGATCAAGAAGATCTACGGCTTCGCCTTCGACGACGTCATGACGGGCTACCGCGCGTTCAACCGCGTGTTCGTGAAGACCATGCCGGTGCTCTCCGAGGGCTTCCAGATCGAGACGGAGATCTCCATCCACGCGGTGGACAAGCGCTGGCGCATCGAGGACGTGCCGATCGACTACCGCGACCGCCCCGAAGGCTCCGAGAGCAAGCTGAACACCTACTCCGACGGCTTCAAGGTGCTGGGCACTATCGCGCGGCTGTTCAAAAACTACCGCCCGTTTCTATTCTTCGGCATCCTGGCAGCAGTGCTGGCCGTGTTCGGCATCGGCTTTATGATCCCTGTGCTGAACGAGTACTTCCACACCGGCCTTGTGCCCCGCTTCCCGACTTTGATCGTCTGCTGCTTTGTGCTGGTGGCGGCGCTGCTGCTGTTCATCTCCGGCATTATCCTGTCCAGCCAGCTTGCCAAGGATGCCCGCGATTTTGAGTTCCAGCTGCAAACTGTGCAGCATTGGCGTAATAGCGCAGAAAAGGAGAACTGAAATGCAGTATGATTATCTGATCGTCGGTGCCGGTCTGTTCGGCGCCGTCTTTGCCCACGAGGCCACCGCCGCCGGCAAAAAGTGCCTGGTCATCGATAAGCGCAGCCACATCGCCGGCAACATCTACACAGAGGATGTGGAGGGTATCGCCGTCCACCGCTACGGTGCGCACATCTTCCATACCAACAATAAAGAGGTGTGGGACTACGTCAACCGCTTTGCCACCTTCAACCGCTACACCAACTCCCCGGTGGCCAACTATAAGGGCGAACTGTACAACCTGCCCTTTAATATGAACACCTTCACCAAGATGTGGGGCGTCATCACCCCGGCCGAGGCTGAGGCTAAGATCGCCGAGCAGCGCGCCGCCCACTACACCGCCGAGCCGAAAAACCTGGAAGAGCAGGCCATCAACCTCGTGGGCACCGACATCTACGAGAAGCTCATCAAAGGCTACACCGAGAAGCAGTGGGGCCGCCCCTGCACCGAACTGCCTGCCTTCATCATCAAGCGCCTGCCCGTGCGCCTGACCTTCGATAACAACTACTTCAACGCCCTGTATCAGGGCATCCCCAACGAGGGTTACACCGCGCTGGTGGCCAACCTGCTGCAGGGTATCGAGGTCCGCCTGGACACCGACTACCTGGCTGACAAGGCTGCGCTGGATGCCTTAGCCGACAAAGTCGTCTACACCGGCCCCATCGATGCTTACTTTGACTATAAGCTGGGCGCTTTGCAGTACCGCAGTGTCCGCTTTGAGACCGAGACTCTGGACATCCCCAACTACCAGGGCAACGCTGTCATCAACTACACCGACGCCGAAACCCCCTACACCCGCATCATTGAGCACAAGCACTTTGAGTTCGGCTCCACCGAGCCGGGCACCAAGACGGTCATCAGCCGCGAGTACTCTGCCGAGTGGAAACCCGGCGATGAGCCGTACTATCCCGTCAACGATGCCCAGAACGGCGCCCTGTACGAGCAGTACAAGGCCCTGGCCGATGCCGAGTGCAAGGTCCTTTTCGGCGGCCGTTTGGGTGAGTACAAGTACTACGATATGGACCGCGTGATCGAATCTGCCCTGGCCTGCGTGCGTGCCGAGCTGGCAAAATAATCCCTGCAAGAAAAAGTTACAAACTGCGCCGCGCTGCCTTTTTACAGCATGGCGCAGTTTTTTCTGCTGCCCGCCAAGCGGCTCGCCTTGCTTTTTACCCCGTAATGGGATATAATAAACTCGACTATCTGCGCAGAAGCCTGCGCGAATAGATACAGAGGGAAAAGCGCACACGCGCACAAACAGGGAGTATATTATGACGAAGATTGCCGCTTCGATTTTGTCCGCTGACTTTGCGGACCTTGCCGCCGACTGCCAACGGCTGTTAAACCAGGGCACCGACCTTTTGCATTTTGACGTGATGGACGGCCACTTTGTGCCCAACATCAGCTTTGGCGCCCCCGTGCTGGAGTGCCTGCACAAGGCCCTGCCGGAGGAGTTCTACGATGTCCACCTGATGATCAGCGACCCGATTAAGTACGCGCCGGATTTCGCCAAGGCGGGCGCTAACCTCATCACCTTCCATCTGGAGGCTGTGCCCGATGCTGTCCCCGAGACCATCGCCGCCATCCGTGCCGCCGGCTGCCAGGTGGGCATCAGCATCAAGCCGGGCACCCCGGCCGAGGCTGTCTACCCCTACCTCGACGACCTGGACCTCGTCCTGGTCATGAGCGTGGAGCCGGGCTTCGGTGGGCAGAAGTTCATGCCCTCGGCGCTGGATAAGCTCAGCGCCCTCCGTGCTGAGCGTGACCGCCGCGGCCTGCACACCCTGTTGGAAGTGGACGGCGGCGTCAACACCGAGACCGGCCCACAGTGCGCCGCCGCGGGGGCCGACTGGCTGGTGACCGGTAGTGCCCTGTTCAAAGCCAAAGATCCCGCCGCCGTCATCGATACGCTGCACGGCAGCCATTAACCCAAAGGAGAACCCAAGCCCCATGGCAAAACAACCTACGATCGAACGCAGCGAGAACTATGGCTACTATAGTGATCTGCTGTGGTGTGCCGTGCCCCTTACGGGCATGGCCTGGTACTATTACGGCCTGCGCCCGGTGCTGCTGATGCTGGCAGCCCTGGTGACGGCCTATCTGTGTGATTGCGCCCTGGCCCCGCTGCATGGCGAGGGCTACCGCGCCCACGAGCCGTCCAGCGAGTGCTTTGCAGCGCTGATCGTGCTGCTGATGCCCGCCAGCGTTTCCTACGGCATCGTCATTGCTGCTGTCATCGCGGCCGTGCTGGTCAAGGAGGCCTTCGGCGGAGAGGGGCACTATCCCTTCCACCCGGCGGCGGTGGGCGCCGCTATCGCCGGTGTTTCCTGGCCGGAGCATGTCTACTACTACCCGGCCCCCGGCACTCAGCTGCCCATTTGGGGCGAGATCAATGATAACCTTGTCCAGGGCATGAATGAGTCCCTGCGCAGCGGCGGCCTGCCCAGCGCCAGCACGATGAATCTGCTTACCGGCAACGTGTCCGCGGGTATCGGTACGGGCGCGGCGCTGGTCATTCTGGCCTGCGGTCTGTTTTTGCTGGTGCGCGGCCGGGTCCGCCTCTCGGTGCTCATCCCGTTTATGATTGCCGTTATCGGCATTCCCTGGCTGTTCCCGCACCTGAACGAACTGCCTGCCTTCAGCTGGCCGTGGGAGTTCATCCGCCAGCGCATCTATCTTGAAAAGTACACGCTGTTGTCTGGCACGGCATTGTTCGGTGCCTTTTTCCTGATCTGTGAGCCGGTCACCATGCCCAACCGCGCCAGCAGCCGTCTGATCTACGGCGCGGCGCTGGGCATTGCCACCTATGCGTTCCGCATATTCAGCCCGTATCAGAGCGCCATCTGCTTTGCGCTGCTGATCGTCGGTGCCATCCCCGAATGGCTGGACCTCATCAGCCACCGCACCGAGCGTATCCGCTTTATGAAGAAGGAGGAACAGCGTCTTGCCAAATCCACAAAACCGGAATGACCGCCGCAAGGGCGAGGAACGCTCCGAAACGCTGATCATTCCCCATATTACCAAAGAAATGCTGGAAACGGCCC
>OLVO01002361.1_pt1 | contig 17353 bp, 9 predicted proteins | sample 1672571 | NCBI WGS metagenome assembly OLVO01 (sample SAMEA3136700, study PRJEB25190) | human gut metagenome | biome: human gut; feature: human-associated habitat; material: faeces | place: Austria | collected 2013
ACTTCTTGTGGTTGTACTACCGTAGCTTATTCAAAGGAACCGGCATTACCGGGTAAGGAAATAGATTTGGAAGTGGTTTATAAAGCTGAACATCCGGAGCACTTTGACAAGACGATAACGGTATATTGCAATGCAGAAACTTCTCCGTTGGTATTGAAGATTAGCGGGGATGCAAAATAACTGATTGATGGGATGAAGGAGCGGCTGCAATTGAAAAAATGGTTGAATGGAATAACGAATGTATTATTCTGTCTGTGCCTGCTTGTTGTGATACTGATAGTATTGCAGGTGTTTGTGGTGACCTCCTTCAAGATACCGTCGGACTCGATGGAACCGTCGTTGCTGGCGGGTGATTGTATTCTGGTGGATAAATGTTCGGGTGGAGCACGCCTATTCAATGTGCTTGATGCCGTGGAGAAAAAGGAGGTGAGGATGCACCGTATGTCCGGATGGAGAAATTTTCAGCGGAATGATGTACTAGTGTTCAATTTTCCTTATCCGGGCAGGTGTGACAGCATTGCGCTGGACGTGATGTTGTATTACGTGAAGCGCTGTATCGCCGTGCCGGGTGATACGTTGGAGATAAGGAATACACATTATCGTGTGTCCGGATTTGATGGTATCGCAGGAAATGTGCAGGCGCAGGAGGAATTAGGTAAATTGATATCTTCGGGTATGACGGAGGAACGGGGCCTTGTTCTTAAGAGCTTTCCCGATGGTGGCTGTAATGGGTGGACTATCAGCGAGTTTGGGCCTCTTTATATACCGGCCAAAGGCAGCGTGGTAGGAATGAATCCGGAAACACGGTTGCTGTATCGGAACGTGATAGAGTGGGAACAGAAAAAGAAACTGACATTGCATGGAGATTCGGTTCTGCTGGGGGACAGTGTGATACACAATTACCGCTTCTGTGAGAACTATTATTTTGTTTCGGGTGACAAGATGGTGAATTCAAAAGATTCCCGCTACTGGGGATTACTGCCGGAACCATTTATAGTGGGAAGGGCATGGCTGGTATGGAAGTCCGTCAGCCCGAATACTGGAAAAATGAGATGGAAACGTATCTTTAAAAGAATAGACTAAGATGAAAGTTCTGTTTAAATTGCTCTGGATATTATTGATTGCCGGGATATTGGAGGCTTGCAATGCTTCCGGCAGATTGGAGTACGCACTGGAGTGTGCTGCAACCAACAAAGGCGAACTGGAAAAGGTACTGGAACATTATAAAGATGAGCCTGAAAAATATAAAGCCGCTTGTTTCTTGATAGAAAATATGCCTTATCACTATGCCCTTGAAGGTGAAGAACTGGATTCTTTGAAAACAGTGCTGGCTTCGGCAGATGCTTATGGGGTGATGCTGAAGGATACTGCCGTACCGGATTGGGATTATTATACCCCTTCCGGATTGCAGAGAAAACCGGATGTACTGAATATAAGGGCTGAATTCTTGATAAATAACATTGATTTGGCTTTTGATGGTTGGAAAAAGCGTCCGTGGAATGCTTCCCTTTCTTTTGCAGATTTCTGTGAATGGCTGCTTCCCTATCGTATCGGAAATGAGACTCCGGACAACTGGCGGCAGATATACCATGACCGTTATTCCTTTTTGCTGGACGAGGTTTATACGGGTATCGATGTAGTGGAGGCGATTAGCGTAGTTTGGGAGTATTTGCAGAAGGAAGACCCTTACCGGTTTACATGGGTCTTTAACTATCCGCATTTGGGAGGAGAGTACCTGCTGCATAATCGTATCGGCAAGTGTCAGGATGCTTGTGATTTTATGATTTATGTGATGCGGGCCATCGGCGTCCCGGTAGCCTATGATTTCTATACTTTCAATGCGGAAACACGGAAAGGGCATGTGTGGAATGTGGTGAGGGATGTAACGGGTGTCTGCCTTCCTTTTACTTTCCCTTCCCGGAAGCCGGAACGGGGGAGTTTCTATATTGACAGTCGGCGCCCGAGCGTGGTTTACCGCCGGTGTTTTGGCAGACAATGGGACATGGATGGTGATTTTATGCGGAACCGGTCCGTACCGGCTGCTTTTAAGGATGTGTTTGCAAGAAAAGTGTCGGATAATTATTTTGATTCGAATCTGGAACTGCCGGTAGAAGGGATGGACGGGAATTATGTTTATGTGGGGTTGTTCAGTGCTTATGGGTGGCGGGGAATAGATTTTACTAAGGTAGAAAGTGGAAAAGCGCTTTTCAGGAATTTGGCTTCGAGGCAGGTTTATATATTGTTGGCATTCGCAAACGGGCAGTATCGCCCTATTGGAAATCCTTTTTATTTTGATGGCAAGGATATACATCCTTATGTTGCAGATACCTCCAAGTGCTATTCTGCTGAATTGTATCGGAAATACCCTCTTTCGGAACGTATCAGGAATTATATGGGAGGGATAAAAGACGGGCATTTTGAGGCGGCTTGTGATAAGGATTTTAAAAATGCGGAGTTGTTGTGTACTGTGAAAGATACGCCCGGTATCAATTATAATCACGTTATTCTTGAGAAACCGGTAAGGGGTCGCTATGCCCGTTTTTGTTCTTCGGCAGAGGGATATGCGGAAGTTGCCGAAATGCATTTTTATAAAGGAGAGGAAGAGATTGTCCCTATAGACAGTTGGGGAGATGATCCAGCCACAGCAAATACTTTTGCCTATCAGGTCTATGATAATGAACCGTTGTCGTATTTCATTTCATCAAAACCCGGTGCAAGTGTAACGGTGGATTTTGGAAAGGTTGTTACTATAGACAATTTTATGTATATGCCCCGTAACGATGATAACTTTGTCAGGATAGGGGATTATTATGAACTCTTCTATTGGGGAGAGGGCTGTTGGAACTCATTGGGGAAGAAAATGGCAGAAAAACCTTTTCTACCATATGACGGGATACCATCGGGAGCTTTGCTCTATTTGCATGACAGTACCCGTGGAGAAGAAGAACTGATATTTCATATGGAAGATGGTAAGCAGGTATTTGTATCGGATTGTAAGGATTGATTGGACTGCCTTTCAGATTGGAATAGAAAAAATGGAATAGTGATATGAAGCATTGGTGTGTATGGGTATGGTTTACAGCAGGTCTGTTTGTGGCTTGTTCTTCGGAAAATCAGTGGTTGGACACAGCTTTGAATCTTGCCGGTGATAACCGTGCGGAGTTGCAAAAGGTACTGGACCGTTACAAGGAAGAGGACGGTGACAAATATCGTGCTGCTTGTTTTCTGATAGAGAATATGCCTTTTCATGGTGCTTACGAGGGAAAGGCCTTGGAGAATTACAGGAAGTATTTCAGTGAATACGTTTCATTTCCTTATTCCAGGCATGTGCAAGAGTTGATTGATTCCTTGAAAAGAGCAGATGGAGAATTTTCTATAAATCAATTGACTTATAAGAGGGACATTATGACGGTGGATTCCGCTTTTTTGGTCAATCATATAGAATGGGCATTCAAAGTCTGGCGGGAGCAACCTTGGGGAAAGCATGTTGATTTTGATACTTTCTGCGAATATATATTGCCTTATAGAATAGGGGATGAGCCGCTTTCTCTCTGGCGCAAAGAAATTTATGAGTGCTATAGCCCGATTTTGGATGAATTCAGGAAGACAGATGAGGCTGATAATCCTAAGGTTGCCGCCCAGTTGTTGATGGATACGTTGCGGAAAGCGAACTACCGGAATACGGCTCTTTTTCCGGTGGGGCCTCATTTGGGACCGGATGTACTGAAATGGCATACGGGCAGTTGCCGAGAGTTTACGGATGCCATGATATATGTGTTGCGGGCATTGGGCATTCCGTGCGGAGTAGATAGGGTGATGGTATTAGGAGACAACAATGCCTCTCATTTCTGGAATTTTGTTTTGGATAAGGAAGGAAAGACATACATTGCAAATCTTCCTTATGAAGAAGTATGGAGCAAAGCGGAAGAATATAGCATTTCGAGGGGAAAAATGTACCGGGCAACCTATAGTATTGATAAGGAGGCGGTACGGAAACTGGGGAAATATTCCGATGTTTACCCGGCATTCCGACGTCCGTTCTTCCGCGATGTCACTGCACTTTATACCGGTAGCAGGAATTGGACTGTAGCTCTTCCGGATTCTTTGCTTTCCGGACAGTTTCGTGAGGGGGATATGGTGTATTTGTGCCTTGCCAACAGACTACAATGGCAACCTATAGGATATACTTTCTTTAAGAAGGGGGAGGCTCGTTTTGAGGATGTGGGAGGCGGGGCGGTCTTTACGCTGGCTGCCTGGAACGGAAAGGAATACGCTGCAGTATCTTCTCCTTTTCTTCTGGAGCGTGAAACCGGAAAGATACGGTTCATTGTTCCGGAAGCTGAAAAGCAGGAATTGGTCTTGTATAGGAAGTGCCATCTTACTTTGAGTGTTCTTTTCAATGACCGGATGATTGGGGGAGTAGTGGAAGGAAGCGACCGGGCAGACTTTGGGTGGAAGGATACTCTACTTTTGATAAAGGAGGCTCCGTATCGGCTATATACTGTGGCCCGGTTGAAGTCTGATAAACCGTATCGGTATATGCGCTATAAGGGTGCTGACGGATGTTTCTGTAATATCTCGGAACTGGCTTTTTATGAGAATACGGAAGATACCATACCTCTATATGGGGAAATCATAGGTACTCCGGGAAGTTTTGAAGACAATACACATGAATATTTGAACGCATTTGACGGTAATCCGGATACTTCATTTGATTATATACATCCGGATGGAGGATGGACCGGGATGGACTTTGGAAGTCCCCATCGTGTGGAGAAGGTGGTGTATACTCCTCGTAATGAGGTGAATTTTATTTATAAAGGTAATTTGTATGAATTGTTTTATTGGGGTGGAGGAAAATGGAATTCTGTCGGGCGGCAAATGGCTGTGTCAGATTCTATTGTCTATTCAGGGTTTCAAGGTGCTTTATTTTATCTGAAGAATCACACAGCCGGTAAAGATGAACGGATTTTTGAATATAAAGACGGGAAACAAATCTTTTGGTGAATTATAGAATACTATTGAATATTTGATAGATAGAATGAATAATGTACGTAATCTATTGGCTGGAAGTTTGGTCTACATTGCTTGTATAGTTTTATTGTCTTTGGCATGTAACGTTTCTTCCGGACTTCCTGTAGCTGATGTTATAGGGCAATGGCTCTATTTCGATAAAAGTGCATTGGTAGTTGCAGGATGTCTGTTGATGGCTGGATTGATGATGGAAAAAAGGTATTTTCTTTTTATACCGGTTTCGTGGGTATTGGTAATGCTGGGGGGCATTGAGGCTGTTTGGGGATTGAGGCAGCTTTATGGTTATGCTGTGTCCAACCATTCCTTGTATGTATTGACAGGTTCTTTCTTCAATCCGGGGCCTTATTCCGGCTATTTGGCCATGATACTTCCGGTCTGTCTGCATCAATGGCTGACCAAGAGGGGGGAGATTCTCTGCTCTGACCGGAATGACGGGAAAGGATGGAAAAAGGTGATGGATAAAGTTGGAGCTATGGTCGCTGGTGGTGTGATGCTGCTTATCCTTTGTGTGCTTCCGGCAGGAATGAGCCGTTCGGCATGGTTGGCGGCAGGAGTTTCCTGTCTGTGTGTATATGCTTGGCATATGGATTGGACGGATAAGTTCAGATTATTATGGCAGCAGCAAAGGCAGCGTGTGGTGATGGTAGTGGTCGGTGGATTCTGTGTCTTGCTATTGGCAGGCTATTTACTGTTTGTCTTGAAACCCGATTCTGCACGTGGCCGTCTTTTCATGTGGAAGATAACTTGTCGTGCCATTGCAGAAAAGCCGTTGACCGGATATGGGATTCATAATTTCGCAGCAGCCTACGGAAATGCGCAGGAAACTTATTTTGCAGCAGGTGATTATGAACCGTGGGAGGAACGTGTGGCGGGAAGTCCGGAATATGCATTCAATGAATATCTGCAGGCTGCGGTCGAACTGGGCATTCCTTTGGCTGTATGTCTATTGGTTGTGGTCGTGCTGTGTTTGTATAGGGGAGTCCGTAAAGGACGTTATGGTATCTGTGGGGCTATTCTTTCCTTGATGATATTCTCTTTTTCCTCCTATCCGCTACAACTTCCGGTATTTATCGTTACATTTGGAGGATTGCTTGTGGCGTGCTTGTCCGGTGCCGACCGTTGGCAATGGTTGGGGCTGGCTGTATCAGTAGGCATCATTGGCGGTTTTCGCCTGAAGAATGACTTGCAAGTGGAGCAGGCCTGTCGGGAGTGGATGAATGCGCGGGTGCTGTATAATGCAGGTGCGTATCAATCGGCAGAGAAAGAGTACGGGCGCCTTTATCCTCTGTTGAGGGACCGGGCATCTTTCTTGTTCGAATATGGGCATGGATTGCACAAGCAGCAGCAGTTCAGTAAATCCAACCGTATTTTGAAAGAAGCTTTACAGCGTAGTTGTGACCCCATGATACTGAATGTGATAGGCAAAAACTATCAGCAGATGGGTGATTGCTTGTCAGCGGAAGACTGGTTTATCCGTTCCACCCATCGTTTGCCGGGACGTATTTATCCCTATTATCTGCTTGCGAAGCTTTATGCGGAACCAAGCTTCAGGCAACCGGACAAGTTTGAAAAAATGAAGTGGATGGTATTGACGAAAGAGCCGAAAGTGCATTCTACGGCAATACGACAGATGAGGGAGGAAATAAAAAAGATTCAGCTTATTTTTGTCCATATTAAAAAAGATGAATAAAAACGTAAAGCGTTAATAATGAGCGAACTAATTACTAAAGTGCTATGAAAAAAGTGTCCACATGCAAATATCGGTTCGTTTTTTTGAAACGATTAATTTTATCAATTTATAATTGAGTATGAATATGAAGACACAGAACTATCGATACCTGCTATGCATGGCCGTTGCCCTGCTTGCCGCCTGCTCCGATGCCGGAAAGGGAAAAGAGTCCGAGGAAGGGGTGGCAACCGTCCTGCCAAGTGAAAGCAATGAAGTGACCGTGAAAGTCCTGAAGCGGGCGACCTTTGAGCATGAACTGGTGAGCAACGGAAAAGTAACCGCCGGTGCCATGGCGGATTTGCGTTTTGAGACTACCGGTGTAGTGGCACACATCTACGTGAAGAACGGTGACCCGGTGCGCAAAGGGCAGAAACTTGCCGAACTGGATAAGTTCCGCCTGAAGAACAAGACCGCGCAGGCCAAGGATGCCTTGGAAAAAGCGGAACTTGAGTTGCAGGATGTATTGATAGGGCAAGGCTATCCGGTGGGGGATGCCTCCAAAGTACCTGCTGACATCATGAAGCTGGCCCGCGTGAGGAGCGGTTACGACCAGAGCCTCGCCCAGTATGAGCTTGCCGCGTATGAAGAGGAACACGCCACGCTGGTTGCGCCTTTTGACGGGGTAGTGGCGAACCTGTTCTCCAAACCGTTCAACGAGGCAAGTACCTCGGAAGCCTTCTGCTCCATTATCGGCACTCAAGGTATGGAGGTGGACTTCACGGTGCTGGAAAGCGAACTGCCGTTGATAAAGAGTGGCGACAAGGTGATTGTTACCCCTTATTCGGATGCCGGCTTTAGGCAGGAGGGGCGCATCACCCAAATCAATCCTCTGGTGGATGACAAGGGGATGGTTAAGGTGAAGGCTGCCGTCAATGGCAAGGGACGGCTGTTCAGTGGGATGAACGTGAGGGTGAACGTGCACCGCTCTCTGGGCGGACAGCTTGTAATCCCGAAGAGTGCCGTGGTGTTGCGTTCGGGCAAGCAGGTGGTGTTTACCCTGAAAGACGGAAAGGCGCAGTGGAACTATGTGCAGACCGGTCTGGAGAATGCGGAAAGCTATAGTATGGCCGACGATGCCCTGAAAGAAGGCGATACGGTCATTGTGACGGGAAATGTGAATCTGGCACATGAAGCATCGGTGAAGGTGGTTGATAGATAATGAGTGATAAGTGGTAATTCAAAATTCATAGTTCAATTGATAAAGTTTTTGATACAGCGGCCTATTGCCGTACTGATGGCATTTACAGCATGCTTCATTGTCGGGCTGGTGACTTACTTCACCTTGCCGGTATCCTTGCTGCCCGATATTGCCATCCCGGAAATTACAGTGCAGGTGTCGGCGCAGAATACCTCGGCGCGTGAATTAGAGAATACGGTGGTGAAACCTCTGCGGCAGCAGCTCATCCAAGTGGCGAAACTGAAGGACATGGACAGCGAGACGCGCGATGGTGCAGGCATCATCCGCCTGGGCTTCGACTTCGGTACGAATACCGACCTTGCCTTCATAGAAGTGAACGAGAAGATTGACGCCGCCATGAACTATCTGCCCAGGGATGCCGAACGCCCGAAGGTGATAAAGGCAAGTGCGACGGACATTCCTGTCTTCTATCTCAATCTGACCCTAAAAAACGACAGTGCATACGGCAAGGTGGACGAACGCGCGTTTCTTGATTTGTGCGAGTTTGCCGAAAATGTCATAAAGCGTCGCATCGAGCAGTTGGCAGAAGTGGCAATGGTGGATGTCACGGGTTTGGTCGAACGCCAGTTACAGATTGTGCCCGACCCGGATAAGCTTGCTGTGTTGGGGCTCTCCATTGAAGACATAGAAAACGTGCTGGCGCAAAACAACGTGGAGCCGGGCAGCATGACCGTGCGCGACGGCTACTACGAATACAACATTAAGTTCTCCACCCTGCTGCGGACAGAGGAGGACGTGAAGGGCATCCTGCTGCGAAAGGAAGGACGTATCATCCGCTTGGGAGACTTCTGCCGGGTAGAGATTGTTCCTGCCAAGGAGAAAGGTGTCTCCATGAGCAATGGCAAGCGTGCCGTTACCCTTGCCGTCATCAAGCAGGCGGACGAGAATATGGAAGACATGAAGCTTGCCATCAACAGCACGATGGACTACTTCAAGAAAGTATATCCCGACATTGATTTTAGCATCAGCCGTAACCAGACGGAGTTGCTGGACTATACCATCTCCAATCTTCAGCAAAATTTGTCGTTGGGTTTCCTGTTCATCTGCATTGTGGCGGTACTCTTCTTGGGTGACATCAAATCACCGTTCATCATCGGGTTGAGTATGGTGGTATCTATTGTCATCTGCTTCCTGTTCTTCTACTTGTTCAAGATGTCACTCAATATCATTTCTTTGTCGGGATTAATCCTGGCGTTGGGTATGATGATTGACAGCAGCATCATTGTGACGGAGAACATTTCGCAGTATCGCGAACGGGGCTATTCGTTGCGGCGGGCTTGCGTGACGGGAACGAGTGAGGTGATTACGCCCATGCTGAGTTCGTCGCTGACCACTATTGCCGTATTTGTGCCGCTGATATTCATGAGCGGCATTGCAGGGGCGTTGTTCTATGACCAGGCATTCTCTGTTACGGTGGGGCTGCTGGTTTCCTACTTCACGGGTATCATGCTGCTGCCGGTCCTCTATATGCTGGTCTACCGGACGGGGTTGCGCGGCAGGTCGTGGTTCTCCCGCATCCGTATCAACAATCCGTTGAAGGAACATACGCTGGACCGTTTTTATGATGCGGGCATCGACTGGGTATTCTCCCACAAGACGGTAAGTAGCGTATTCTGTGTGGTTTCTATACCTCTTTGTGTCTTTCTGTTCTATTCCGTCGGCAAGGAGCGTATGCCGCAGATAGACCAGAATGAACTGATAGTCCACGTGGAATGGAACGAAAACATACATGTGGACGAGAACCGGCATCGTGTGAATGTGCTGTTCGGACAGTTGCTGGACGAGACTGTGGAACAGACGGCTGCCATAGGCCAGCAGGACTATCTGCTGAACCGTGAGCAGGCTCTCTCTTCTTCGGAGGCAGAATTGTATTTCAAGACTTCCTCGCCTGACGGGATTGCTCCCTTGCAGAAGCAGGCGGGCGAGTGGCTGACACGGGAATATCCGTTGGCGACAGTCTCCTTTTCTCCACCCGAAACCGTGTTCGAGAAGCTTTTCGTGACCGGGGAGGCCGATGTGGTGGCGGAACTTTATGCCCGTAACAAGGAGAAGGCGCCGGCGGCGGAAGAATTGCGCGGACTGGAACAACAGTTTGCGGAGCTTACGGGGACAGCGCCCGTAGGTATCGCTTTCGAGAACCAGCTTGACATAAGCATCCTGCAGGAAAAGCTGTTGCTCTATGACGTTTCGTATGACGAGCTTTACCGTACGCTGCGGACAGCGTTCAAGGAGAACAGCGTAGCTATGCTCCATTCCTACCAGCAATACCTGCCTATCAGCATTGTGGGCGAGGAGCGGACAGTGAACGAGGTGCTGCAGCAGACATTGATACAGACCCGTCCGGACAGTAAGGGCGAAGTGGAGCATATTCCGCTTCGGGAGCTGGTAAAGGTGCGTCCGGCTGAGGATTTGAAAACGATTACGGCAGGACGCAACGGTGAATATATACCGTTCCGTTTCTATGAAGTGGACGATGCTCCGGAGTTGATGGAAAAGGTGAAGCGGGAGGCAGATGCCACGGGTGACTGGGATACGGCCTTTTCCGGCAGTTTCTTCTCCAACCGCCAGATGCTGGACGAGTTGGTGGTGATTCTTTTCATCTCTATCCTGCTGATGTATTTCATTCTTGCCGCCCAGTTCGAAAGCTTCGTGCAGCCGCTCATCGTACTGCTGGAAATTCCGATAGATGTGGCGTTTGCCCTGCTGCTGTTGTGGATATGCGGGCATACCCTGAACCTGATGTCTGCCATCGGACTGATTGTGACGTGCGGTATCATCATCAACGACTCCATCCTGAAGCTGGATGCCATTAATGAATTACGGAAAGAGGGGATGCCGTTGCTCGAGGCCATCCACGAGGCGGGACGGAGAAGGCTCCGGCCCATCATCATGACATCGCTCACCACGATATTTGCCATGGTTCCGCTGCTGTTCTCGTTCGACATGGGCTCGGAGCTGCAGAAGCCGCTTTCCATAGCGATGATTGGGGCGATGTTCGTGGGGACACTGGTCAGTCTGTTCATCATCCCGTTGATATATTGGTTTATTTATAGAAAAGAAAGAGCATGAAGAAATTAAGTCTTATACTTTTGTTCAGTCTGGGAGCCCTTTCCGCTTTTGCCCAACAGCGGATAACGCTCGATTTGCAGCAGACCATTGCCCTGGCGAATGACAGTTCGCTGGAAGCCTTCCGCACCAAGAACATGTATCTGGCCGGTTATTGGGAATACCGCACCTATAAGGCAAACCGCCTTCCCAGCCTGACGCTGAACATGACTCCGGCACAGTACAACCGTGATATCACCAAGCGTTACGACTCCGAACAGGACCTTGACATCTATCGCAGCCAGCAATCCTTCTATGCATACGGCAATCTTGCCGTCAGACAGAATTTCGACTTGACGGGCGGTACGTTCTATCTGGATACGGAGCTGGGCTATATGCGGAGCTTCGGTGGAAACAAGTATACCCAGTTCACCAGTGTTCCGGTTCGTTTGGGCTACTCGCAGAGTCTGGTCGGTTACAATCCTTTCCGTTGGGAACGCAGGATTGAGCCGCTGAAGTACGAAAAGGTGAAGAAGGAGTATATTTACAATGCAGAGCGAGTATCCGAGCAGGCCACTACCTATTTCTTTGCGCTTGCCATGGCACAGGCGGAATATGATTTGGCCAAGGACAATGCCGTCTCCACCGATACCCTCTACCGCATCGGCATGCAGCGCTTGAAAATAGCCGCCATCAGCCGTGCCGACCTGCTGACGCTGAAACTCGACGTGGTGAATGCCCGCAATACTTTGCAGAATGCCGCCAGTGCCTTGAAGCGCGCCATGTTTTCGTTGGCATCTTTCCTGAATATGGAGAAGAACACGGATATCAGGGTGTCGCTTCCGGGACGTCCGAGGGCGCTGACCATACCGGTTGATGAGGCTTTGCTGGCCGCTCAAGCCAACAATCCGGAATTTCTGGGGCTTCGTCAGGAAGTGCTGGAAGCCGAGCAGACAGTAGACAAGACGAAGAAGGAATCGCGCTTCAACGCCAGCATCAACGCCAGCGTCGGCTTCAACCAGGTGGCAGAGAAATTCGGTGAAGCATACAGGCATCCCATGCAGCAGGAGATGGTGTCGGTCAGTGTCTCCATTCCACTGGTGGACTGGGGCGTGAGGAAAGGCAAATACAACATGGCGAGGAACAATCTGAACGTGGTGAAGACTTCTGCCCGGCAGAGTGAAATCAGCATTGAGGAGGAGGTTATCATGACCGTCAGCGACTTCAACGTCCAGCAAGCCCTCGTCGCCAGTGCCGAAGAGGCCCTCGACCTTGCCATCCTGGCGTATAACGAAACCCGCCAGCGCTTCATTATCGGCAAGGCAGACATCAACAGCCTGACCCTCTCGCTGAACCGCCAGCAGGAAGCGCAACGCAATTACATCTCCGCCTTGCAGGACTACTGGCTGAATTATTACAAGATACGGAAACTGACGTTGCACGACTTTGCCAGCGGATTTTCGCTGTCGGAAAAATTTGATTATAATAACTGATGAAACGAGTTTCTTCCTTCACCGTCATAGTGGCGTTTGTCTGCCTTGCTTTGGTAGGGGTGGCGTTGATACCGCTGCTCCCCGTCAAGCTGAATCCGTCACGCAGCCTGCCCGGCTTCACGGTGGGCTTCAGCATGCCTGGCACTTCGTCGCGGGTGGTGGAGATGGAAGTGACCAGCAAGCTGGAATCCATGCTGGCGCGTATCCGCGGAGTGAAGCGGCTGAACTCCACCTCGGGTAACGGCTACGGCAACATTACTGTGGAGCTGGACAAGCATGCCGATGTCGAGGCAGTCCGCTTCGAAGCTTCCACCATCATCCGGCAGACGTGGCCCCAATTGCCCGAAGGTGTCAGCTATCCCACCATTCACATGAAAGTGCCCGACGAGAACGCCTCACGCCCTTTCATGTCCTTCACACTGAATGCCCCTTCCACTCCGATATTGATTCAGCAGTATGCCGAGGAGCATATCAAGCCGCGGCTGGCAAATATTCCGGGTATCTATAAGGTGGAACTCAGCGGTGCCACGCCCATGGAGTGGAGACTGGAATATGACAGTGAACAGTTGTGCTTGCTGGGTGTGACCCTATCGGACATCAGCGAGGCAGTACAGCGGCATTACCGGAAGGAATTTCTGGGTACGCACAATGTGGATACAGGTAACGGTAGCCGGGAATGGATACGCCTGACACTGGTGCCGGAGAGCAACTCCCTTGGTTTTAATCCTGCTGCCATCACCGTGACGGCTACCGACGGGAAACTGCTCCGCTTGGACGAACTGGTGTCGGCTGTCCGTATGGAGGAGGAGCCGCAAAGCTATTACCGCATCAATGGGCTGAATTCCGTCTATCTATCCATTACTGCGGAAGAAACTGCCAACCAGTTGCAACTGAACCGTGCCGTGATGGACGAGATGGAAGCTGTTCGGCAGGTACTTCCTGTCGGATATGAAGTGCATACCAGCTATGATGCGACCGAGTACATACGGGAAGAACTGGACAAGATTTACTTCCGTACCGGTTTGACGGTACTCATCCTGCTTGTATTTGTATGGCTCATTACTCGTAAGTTGAAATATCTTTTTCTGATAGTTACCAGCCTGGCTGTAAATATAGCGGTGGCACTTATCTTCTACTACCTCTTCGGACTTGAGATGCAGCTTTATTCGCTGGCGGGTATCACTGTCTCGCTGAATCTGGTGATAGACAGCACCATTGTCATGACCGACCACATTCTGCATCGGCGTAATCTCAAGGCCTTCCTGTCGGTGTTGGCGGCAACCCTCACTACGATGGGTGCGCTTGTTATCATTTTCTTCCTTGACGAGAAGATACGGCTCAACCTGCAGGACTTTGCAGCGGTAGTGATCATCAATCTGGCTGTTTCCTTGATGGTGGCGTTGTTCTTTGTTCCGTCGATGATTGAGAAGATAGGACTGGTGAGGCGGATTACGGGGAAGAAGAGGCGTCTTGTCTTGCCGGGGCTGACGCAAACATTCAAAACAAGGTTGGGACGGATTTTCAGACGTTTCCCCGTTTATTTCTCCTGCTGTTACTCTGCTCTCATCCGTTTTCTGTGCCGTTGGCGCTGGGCTGTATGCCTGCTGTTGCTGTTGGGTTTCGGTCTGCCCGTTTTTCTGTTGCCCGACAAACTGGAAGGAGGGGGAAAATGGGAAGCTGCTTACAATAAGGTATTCGGTTCGGATACCTATAAGGAGTCGGTGAAACCCGTTGTGGACAAGGCGCTGGGCGGCAGCTTGCGGCTTTTCATACAGAAGGTGTACGAAGGCAGTTACTTTACCCGTAATGAGGAGGTGGTGCTCTATGCCAACGCCAACCTTCCCAATGGCAGCACCCTTGAGCAGATGAACACTTTGATGAAACGTATGGAGACCTACCTCAGCCGGTTCAAGGAAATCAGGCAGTTTCATACTTCCATCTACAGCCCCCGGCGTGCCAGTATGCAGATTTATTTCAAGAAGGAAGCCCGGAACAGCGGTTTTCCCTATACATTGAAAGCCAATATGATAAGCAAGGCACTGGAACTGGGAGGCGGCAGCTGGGGCATCTACGGATTGCAGGACCAGGGGTTCAGTAATGACGTCCGCGAGAGTGCCGGCTCCTACCGCATCAGGATGTACGGCTACAACTACGACGAACTCTATGAGTGGGCGGAGAAGCTGAAGGCCAAGCTGCTGACGCACCGGCGTATCAAGGAAGTGCTCATCAATTCGGAGTTCTCCTGGTGGAAGGATGACTATCAGGAATTCTACTTCAACCTGAACAAGGAGCGCATGGCGCAAGAGGGCATCGACGCGCAAGTGCTTTTCTCTGCGGTGCGCCCCATCTTCGGCAAGAATCTGGAGATTGGCTCGGTAGCGGCCGAGCAGGGAACGGAGAAAATCAAGCTCTCTTCCCGCCAGTCTGCCGAATATGACATCTGGGCGATGCAGTTCTTTCCCTATGGAGTAGGAAACGGCAAGCATTACAAGCTTTCCGAACTGACTACTGTGGAAAAGGGACAGATGCCGCAGGAGATTGCCAAAGAAAACCAGCAGTACCGCCTCTGCCTGCAATACGAATATATCGGCTCCAATGAGATGGGCAACAAGATACAGAAACGTGACCTGGAGGAGTTCAACAAACTGTTGCCGATGGGTTATACAGCCGAGTCGGACAGCAACAGTTGGTCATGGGGCGAGAAGGACAACCGCCAATACCTGCTTCTGCTGGTGGTGATAGCCATCATCTTCTTTACGACCAGCGTTCTGTTCAACTCCCTGAAGCAGCCGCTTGCCATCATCTTTGTGATTCCGGTTTCTTATATCGGGGTATTTCTTACTTTCTATTGGTTCCGGCTGAACTTCGACCAGGGCGGTTTTGCCTCGTTCGTCCTGCTGTGCGGCATCACGGTGAATGCCAGCATCTATGTCCTGAACGAGTACAACAGCATCCGACGTCGTTTCCCCCGTCTTTCCGCTCTTCGTGCCTACGTCAAGGCGTGGAATGCGAAGGTCGTTCCTATTTTCCTCACGGTAGTTTCTACCATTCTGGGATTTATCCCTTTCATGATAGGTGAGGACAAGGAGGCTTTCTGGTTTCCATTGGCGGCGGGTACCATTGGCGGACTGGTGATGTCCGTCATCGGTATCTTCTTTTTCCTGCCGGTTTTTGTGCTGAAACAGCGTGATTTTCTTAGGAAATGATTACTTTTGCTCGATTTTGTTACCTGAATGGATACTTGAATTTTAAATATGGAAAGTGCGGAGTACTCTTTGGATGAGTTATTATGTCAGTCTCTTCTGTTGTTTCGTCAGTATCGGTTTTATGATGCTCCGGAATGTGGAGAAAAGGCATTCCGGATATTGGAGGAAGCCCATGTATGGATGGGGCGTACGCAAGAGTGTGTGGATATGGCGAAATGGGGGTGCGTGATAGAGTGTCTTGCGCAGAAATACTACATAGAAGATGATACGGATGCGATTCTGGAAGAAATTGATGCTGCCTTGGTTGCGCATTGGAAGAGGATAGAGAAAATCCATGCAGAAGTCACCACCGTTTATTTATGGCTGGGGTACTATTTCCTGCTACGTTTCAGAAACCGGGAATCCCGTTCCCATTCCCGTTGTAAACAGATAATGTCCAGCTTGTTGTGTGCTTTGGTCGAAATCTTTCGTAAGGTGGAGAAGGGGGGAGCCCCGACAGAAGTCTTGTCACATCTTTCGGTAGATGTTTGGGGAGAGACCGTCTGCTGGATGGAGCAGGTACATGATTCCCGTCTTTGCGAGAAGCAGTCGTCAGCTTTGCTGGCACAACTCTATAACCTGAAAAGTGTGGAGTTGGAAAAAGGTCCGGGAAAGCAGGATGCTTTGCTCCAGCAGATTCTGGAGTTTTATTGCTTTTAAGGGAAAATTATCTCTGCTTAGTTTTATCATTTCTGCTTCCACACTTCCACCCACTTCCTGCATCCCTTTATTCATCGGCATTACAAGTGCTGTGGAAGCAACTCAAAAAGGTGGAAGCAACTTTTGCTTCCACAGCGGAAATACGCCGAAAAGTAAGTTAATATCTTGTTTGTTAGTGTATTAATAGAATGTACAGCATTTTGCAAATATCTTGTTTACACGATATGCGTTTCGTGTAAACACGGTATTAACTTCGTAAAAGACCGTTTACCGATAGACTGCAGCTGGGCTCATAATAGGAATAAGATAGGTGCACAGTATGGGGAAACTATGAGTATAATAGGTGTTCAACGGTTATGAAGCACCTTGTTGACGGTCGTTAGTCGAGTGGTTGACGGCCGTTGGCAGAGCGCATCACGGCCGATAGGCGCTGATAACTCCGTACAGAAAATGGAAAGGAAGCCTATGTAAGGGGAAACAAGCTCTGAGCTATTTGTTTTGTTTGTCACATTTATCTTGTTTTTGTACATTGTTGAAGCGGTTTTTTGTATCTTTGAAGGGAGAGGCCGTAAAAAAGCTTATTCTCATCCAAAGTTTAATTATATATACATGGATTATGAAGCGATGTATAGTACTGTTCATAACATTCTGCTGTGCAGTTGTTTCTAATGCGCAGACAAATGGCATTGTGACTGATGGGGAAAAAGGATTGCCGTTGGCTGGTGTGAATATTTATCTCCAAAAGGATTCTGTGTATACGCAATGATAATCTGGTAAAGAACATGTTCATATGAAAAAACTGTTATATCTTGGGCTTTTGTCCGTTTGTGTACTGTTAGGTTCTTGCGTAGAGAAGAACGTATCCAATGTTTTTGATAAGGTAGAGAGGTATATGGATGTATATCCTGACAGTGCATTGCTGCTGTTGGAGCAAATTCCTCATCCGGAG
>OLVO01002378.1_pt1 | contig 17201 bp, 14 predicted proteins | sample 1672571 | NCBI WGS metagenome assembly OLVO01 (sample SAMEA3136700, study PRJEB25190) | human gut metagenome | biome: human gut; feature: human-associated habitat; material: faeces | place: Austria | collected 2013
AAAAGGAGCGGGGCAAAAATTTCCGCTTTACGCTGACCACCAACGGTATGCTCATCGATGATGACGTGATCGACTTCGCCAACCGGGAAATGAGCAATGTGGTGCTGTCGCTGGATGGCCGCAAGGAAATTCATGACCGGCTGCGGGTGGACTATGCAGGCAACGGCAGCTATGAGCGCATTGTGCCTAAGTTCCAGAAGCTGGTAGAGGCCAGAGGCAACAAGAACTATTATATGCGCGGCACCTTTACCCATGCCAATCCGGACTTTACGAAGGACCTGTTCCACATGGCGGATCTGGGCTTCACGGAGTTGAGCATGGAGCCGGTGGTGTGCGCGCCGGAGGACCCCGCCGCACTGACAGCGGAGGATCTGGAGATCGTGAAGGACCAGTACGAGCTGCTGGCCAAGGATATGCTGCGCCGGGAAAAGGAAGGCAAGCCCATCACCTTCTATCACTACATGCTGGATCTGACGGGCGGCCCCTGCATTTACAAGCGGATCTCCGGCTGCGGCTCCGGCACGGAGTATATGGCTGTGACCCCTTGGGGAGACCTGTATCCCTGCCATCAGTTCGTGGGTGAGGAAGCCTACAAACTGGGCGACATCTGGAACGGCGTGACCAATACGGCTCTGCGGGAGGAATTCCGCTCCTGCAACGCCTATGCCCGGCCAGAGTGCAATGACTGCTGGGCGAGATTCTACTGCTCCGGCGGCTGCGCAGCCAACGCCTTCCACGCCACGGGCTCTATCCGCGGCGTTTACGAGGCAGGCTGTGAATTGTTCCGCAAGCGTATTGAATGTGCCATCATGATGAAGGTGGCGGAAGATTCTGCCAAGGCCAACGGCTGATGGAAACGCCCATTGCTGACTTTGTCCGGCGGTACGTGGATTCCGGGATGGTCCGGGCGCATATGCCCGGCCACAAGGGAAAGCCCTTTCTGGGCTGTGAGACACTGGACATCACCGAGATCCAAGGTGCGGACAGCCTGTACGAAGCGGAGGGCATCATCCGGCGCAGTGAGTCCTATGCCGGGGAGCTGTTCGGTTCCGGCCGGACGGTGTACTCCACGGAGGGGTCCAGCCAGTGCATCCGGGCGATGCTGTATCTGGCGCTGACCTGCGGAAACGGGTCCCGGACGGTGGTGGCCGCCAGAAACGTACACCGGGCGTTTGTATACGCGGCGGCCCTACTGGATTTTGAGATCGTCTGGCTGTGGCCGGAGCGGAGCACATCTCTCTGTGGCTGCCCGGTATCGCCGGACACATTGGAGCGGACGCTGGCGACCCTGCCTGCGCCGCCGGCGGCGGTCTATCTCACCAGCCCGGACTATCTGGGCGGCATGGCGGACATTTCCGCTCTGGCAGAGATATGCCGGAAACACGGTACGCTGCTGGCGGTGGACAACGCCCACGGCGCCTATCTGCGGTTTCTGGAACCATCCTGTCACCCGCTGGAGTTGGGCGCAGACCTGTGCTGCGATTCGGCACACAAGACGCTGCCGGTGCTGACCGGCGGCGCGTACCTGCACATCAACCGTGCGGCGTCGGCATCTCTCCGGGAGAGTGCAAAAACAGCGATGGCCATGTTTGGTTCCACCAGTCCGTCCTACCTGACGCTGGCGTCGCTTGATCTGTGCAACCGCTATCTGGCGGATGGATACCGGGATCGCCTGCGGGAGATGTGTGGGCGTCTGGAGGAAGCGCGAAAGGCGCTGACGGCTGCCGGTTGGCAGGTGGAACCGTCGGACCCGCTGCGGCTGACTGTCAAGGCCCCAGCTGGGATGACCGGCGGGCAGTTGGCGAACCGACTGCGTGAGAGCGGTGTGGAATGTGAATACGCCGATCTGGATTTTTTGGTGCTGATGCTGACACCGGAGAATCGTGCGGCGGACATCGAACGGCTTCTGCATGCTTTTGGAACAAATGATGCCGTTTATGCGCCGCAGCCGACGTTGCCGCTGGCCCGTGGAGAACGGGTATGTTCCGTGCGGGAGGCGCTGTTTGCTCCACGGGAGACTGTACCGGCGGCACGGTCGCTGGGCCGGGTCTGCGGCGCCCCTACCGTGGGGTGTCCGCCTGCGATCCCCATTGCGGTGTCCGGTGAGCAAATTGGCCCGGAAGCGCTGGAACTGTTCCGGCGGTATGGCGTGGAGCAGGTGGAAGTCCTGCGCTGAAAACGGTTTTGAGAAAAGCAAGACCGGCAAATCTGAACACTGACAAACCGCAGACCCGGCAGTATTTACCGGGTCTGCGGTTTGTTTTCTTGCTGTATGCATCCGGCTTGTGAACTGTGGAGTCTTGCCAACGGCGCGTTTTGGGGATGGCCTTCTGCCGATGAGGGAAAATAAAACGCCCGCTGTTATAGTAGGAATGCGGTCTGGCAACTGCAAGGTGTAAAACGAAGGGAGACCACACAAGAAGGAATACCACAAACAGTTTATCAAAAATCTTCCAGTGTGCCTCTTGGATAAATTACCAGAAAGTCCAAAGACTAAGCGTAGTTTCACGAGGATAAGGAGATTTGAAATATGAAAGCAACAGGAATCGTGCGGCGCATCGATGACCTGGGCCGGGTGGTCATTCCCAAGGAGATCCGCCGCACTATGCGCATCCGCGAGGGCGATCCGTTGGAGATCTATACCAGCCGGGATGGCGAGGTCATCTTCAAAAAGTATTCCCTCATGGGCGGGCTGGATGATTTTGCGGCCCAGCTTTGCGAGACTATGAGCCGTTCCACCGGGGCCATCTGTGCCGTGACAGACCGGGACAGCGTCATTGCCGTGGCCGACGGCGCCAAGCGGGAGCTGCTGGGCAAGGGCATTACCGCCCAACTGGAGCAGGTTATGGAGAACCGCCGCATCTACCAATATGACGGTCAAGGGCCCCAGATCCCGGTATCCGACAGCAGTGACCGCCTGATGGCCATTGTGGCCGCGCCGATCCTTTCGGAGGGAGATCTGCTGGGACTGGTGCTGTTCATCAGCGACAGCCCCGCTGCTGCCGGGGACGCGGAGTATAAGCTGGCCCAGACCGTCGCTGCCTTTTTGGGCCGGCACATGGAAAACTGAAGAGATCGACAGCGGCAGGCGGCCAGGGGTTGATCCATGGCCGCCTGCTATATTGGCTCTTGAAAGCGGGCGATTACAGGGCGGAGCGATTGCATTTTTGCAAAATGCAATCGCTTACATAGGCGGCTTCGTGAATTATCGAATAGAACCGGTGACGCAAGGAGCGCTGCATTCAAAGAAAAATATCTGAATTTGTAAATGTTGCACAATACAGAAAGACGTTGTTTTTGATATCTGTAGAAAATGGCGATTTTCTATTGCAATCCAAATTTTGCCATGATATCATATTCACAAATCACGGCACTTGGCGCTTTATTTTTATTGTGCATGAATGTAAGCGCTTTCTTACACTGGAAAGGAGAACCGGTTTTATGGATACCCCAACGATTTATGATGTATCCCGCCTGTCCGGCGTCTCCACCGCCACGGTCTCCCGGACCTTTACGACGCCGGACCGGGTGCGGGAATCCACCCGCCGCCGGGTTTACGCCGCGGCGGAGGCGCTGCACTACCAACCCAGCGCCATTGCCCGGGCCATGGCCCGGCAGCAGACCGACAAGATCGCCTTCCTGATCTGTAAAGAGGGCGCGACCATCCTGGATGAATTTTACGCCAGCATTTGCGAGGGCGTCATGCGCCGCGCCAACGGCACCAACTACCAGCTTCTGATTTCCACAGCGGAGGAATGGACCCGCACGGCCCAGAGCAAGCAGATCGAGGGTGTCATCCTGGCAGGCAACGCTCAGGCCGATCTGATTTCCGAATTTCAGCGGCAGAACATCCCCGTGGTCCTGGTAAACAACCGGGCGGCGGGCTTCGATCTGCCCTGCATCGTGGCGGATGAAGCCGGCGGTGTGCGTCAGGTAGTCAGCCATCTGATCTCCGCCGGACATCAGCGGATCGCCATGCTGATGGGCCGCTTCTCCCCTTACGTCACCAGTGCCCGCTACAATGCGTTTCTCTCCGTTATGCGGGAAAACGGCCTTTCGGTGGATGAATCCGGCGCGTTGATGTGCGACCGGGATATCCAAAGCGCCACAGAGGCGGCCCTCCGTCTGCTGAGCCGCCCGGATCGGCCCTCCGCCGTATTCGCCTTTAACGATGTGCTGGCCGCCGGCGTCATGAAAGCCGCCCGGCGTTTGGGGCTCCGCCTGCCGGAGGATCTGGCGGTGGTGGGCTTCGACGATTCCTCTGTCTGCCCCATGATGGAGCCGGAGCTCAGCTCCATCCATGTGGATTGCCGACGGATGGGCGAGCTGTGCATGGAGCACATGGCTGCATTGCTGGACGGTGCGCAGGATGTTCCCCGGCTGACGGTGGTGCCGGTGAATCTCAAGATCCGGGCATCCTCCCGCGCCGCGATCTGACAGAAATTTTACACAGGCTTCACCTGGGTTTGATTGTTTCAGCACTATATAAAATGTATACTCTTCGGTGGAAAACGTTTTTCACTCAATAAGGAGGCGTTCTTGTGAAACGGAAAAAGAGAATTGGAACGGTTGGAAAGGCCATAGGCTGTCTGTTTTTTCTGATGGTCTCGCTGTTTCCCATCTACTGGCTGGTGGCAATGGCGATCCGGCCTACGGATGAAATGAGGGGACATATCGCTTTGATTCCCCAAAGTCTGACAGGCATCCATTTCGCGGAGCTGTTTTCGGCCAAGAATTTCGGCACCGCCATCATCAACAGCTTGCAGACTACGTTCGGTTCTCTGTTTGTCTCGCTGGTTGTCGGTATCTGCGCGGCCTATATCATTGCCCGCCGCCGGTTCCGGTTCGGCCTGAAAAAGCCCATGACATACTGGGTCCTGCTGGTGCGCGTGCTGCCGCCGGTGGCCTTCACCATCCCGCTGTACATTATGTTCAATAAGCTCGGTATTCTGAACACCAAGCTGCCGGTACTGCTGGCCTGCGTGCTGATCAACGTGCCGCTGATCATCTGGTTCCTGATCAGCTTCTTCCAGGATCTGCCGGAAGAGGTGGAGGAAAGTGCCAAGGTGGACGGCGCGACCGAGTGGCAGCTGTTCTGCCGGATCGTGCTGCCGCTGGTGGCCCCCGGCATCGCGGCAGTGGCCATGCTCTCCTTTATGTATGCCTGGAACGAGTACACCTACACCGTCATTTTCACCCGGACCGCCGCCAACAACACCGTTCCTCTGGCGCTGGCCCTGCTGAACACGGAGGATAACCTCACCAACTTCGGCCTGGTGGCCGCAGGCGGCGTGGTCTCCGTCATCCCCATCACCCTGTTTGTGATCTTTGCGCAGAACTACTTGATCTCCGGACTTTCAAGCGGTGCTGTCAAAGAGTAACAAAATAAAATCCAACAATTTCAGATTAGGAGGAAAACAAGATGAAAAAAGCGTTGTCCCTGATTCTGGCGCTGGTTATGGCCCTGTCTCTGGCCGCCTGCGGCGGCGGTAAGACCGAGACTCCCTCTGACAGCAATACTCCCGCTGATAATACCTCCGCAGAACCCACCAAGCTGTCCCTGATCCTGCGCGGCGGCACCTATGCCGACGTGATCAAGGAGTGCCTGCCCGCTTTCGAGGCTGAGCACAATGTTGTCTGCGAGGTGCAGGAGCTCTCTGAGGGCGACCTGTACTCCGGCATCGCTCTGGACGCCATCAATGACAAGGGCTCCTATGACCTGTGCATGGTGGACGGCTCCTGGATGGCTGAGTTCACCGAGAACGGCGTTCTGGCCAACCTCACCGAGCTGGGCTACTCTCTGGATGAGGACGTGATCCCCGCTACCACCGCCATCTGCTATGTGGGCGATGACCTGTATCTGGCTCCCTACTACGGCAACGTGACCGTCCTGCTGTACAACAAGGCCAACGTGGAAGCCGCCGGTTACACCGGTGACACCATCCTGTCTCTGGAGGATATGCTGGCGATCTGCGAAAAGGCCAAGGCTGACGGCAAGCTGGGCTTCATCTATCGTGGCGACAGCCAGAACAACCTGGTCGTCGACTTCCTGCCCATCCTGCTGTCCTACGGCGGCTGGGTCATCGACAGCAACAATCAGCCCACCGTCAATACTCCCGAGTTCAAGGATGCTATGAACTTCTATCTGAAGCTCATCGCTACCGGTTCCGCCCAGGTTAAGGATGACCTGATCGCTTCCTGCGATACCGGCGCCGGCACCATGGGTGTGGGCTGGCCCGGCTGGTACACTCCCACTGCTGATACCGCTGCTGATTACTGCGCCATCACCGGTGCTGTCGCCAAGGGCGGCGAGACCCACAACGCCAACGTCTACGGCGTTTGGACCATCGGTATCCCCAACAACAGCCAGAACAAGGAACTGGCCACCGAGCTGCTGAGCTACCTGATGGACAAGGATGTCCAGAAGTCCACCGTTCCCTCCGGCGGCGTGCCCTGCCGTTACTCCAGCCTGCAGGATGCCGAGATCCTCAAGACCTATCCTCAGTATGAGGTTGTCTGCAAGGCTCTGGAAGGCGGTATGTATCGTCCCGTGATTGCTGAGTGGACTCAGTTCTACACCATCCTGGGCGCTGAGATGGACAACATCGTCAACGGCGTCAAGACGGTCGATCAGGGCCTGGCCGATGCCCAGACTCAGTTGGAAGCTCTGATGAAGTAAGCATTCCGCTTACATCCCCATTTAGCATGTAATGAAACGTGCGGCCGGGCGAAAAGCCCGGCCGCACAACAAAAAAGAATGTTTCCCCCATTCCTTTTAATGATTACGATCCGTAACGCTTCTGAAATGTGAGGCCGCTGTCATGAAAAGAAACGTAAATACCAAACTCCGCTCCGCAGATGCCCAGACCAAACGGTTTGGTTTGGGAATGCTGTCCCCTACCGTTGTGATCCTGCTGATCATGACGGCGTATCCTTTGTTCTTTACGCTGGTTTACAGCTTTACCGACTACAACCTTCTCCGCAGCCTGAAGAAAGGGTCTCATTTTATTGCCCTTCAAAACTATACAAAGCTGCTGAGCGACCCGTATTTCCAGCAATCCATTCTCAACACCGTCAAGTTCACTATTCTTGCTGTGATCTTTGAGATGTTCATCGGTCTTGTGATGGCGCTGTTTGTCAACAGTCTGAAACGGGGCCAGAAAACCATGCGCACCCTGCTGCTCCTGCCGTATCTGCTGCCTACCGTCACTGTGGCTCTGAGCTGGCGCATGATGCTCTCTCCTAACTACGGCATTGTCAACCAGGTTTTGCAGGCTCTGCACCTGCCGGTCTACAACTGGTTTTCCGATATCCACACCGCCTTTGGCATGTTAGTGCTCATCGACGTGTGGCAAAGTGCTCCCTTTGTCTTCCTGCTGCTGTACGCTGCCCTGCAATCCGTGCCGCAGAGCCAGTACGAGGCTGCACGGATTGACGGCGCGAACCGCTTCAAGATCCTCTTTTATGTGACCCTTCCCAACATCAAGAACAGCCTGGCCCTGTGCGCCCTGCTGCGTACCATCGACAGCTTCCGTCTGTTCGACAAGGTGAACCTGCTGACCGGCGGTGGTCCCGCCAACAGCACCTCCACCATCACCCAGTACCTCTACAACTACGGTATCAAGTCCCTGGACTTCGGCTTCGGCAGCGCGGGCGCCATCGTGATGACCGTTCTGGTCCTGCTGCTTTCCAGTGTGTACATCAAACGTGCGATTTCGTAAGTGCTTATGGAAGAGAAGAAGTTAACAGTTACTTTTGTAAATGTGGGCTACGGCGAGGCTATTTTACTGGAAAGCCCGGATCCCTCCAAGCCTGACGGCGTATTCACCGCTCTGATCGACGGCGGCAGCGCCGAGGACAGCGAATTCGCGGACCGCTCCTCCGGTCGGGTCCGCATTGAGGAATATCTGGAAAAACGGGGGACCCGCCGTCTGGATCTGGCCGTCAGCACCCACATCCATGAGGATCATCTCTGCGGTCTCCTGCGGGCAGCCCGGATTACCCCCCCGGCGGTGCTGTGGCAAACGCTGCCGCCGGATCTTTACCGATCCCTCCGGCCTCTGGACGGCTCCGTGGCGAGAAACCTCTCTGAAAGCAAATTCATGCAGGCCCTGAATGACTACGGCACCCTTTGCGCTCTGGTAGAGGACCACGGCGGAACCATTCTTGCGCCGAAAAGTGGTCAGGAATTGGTGATTGCGCCAGATTTGACCGTTCAGATCCTGTCACCCTCTACAAAAAAACAGTTGGCCCTTGCGGACGAAATAAATGCGTTGTATAATAGTGCAAACGTTTGCAGTACGTTCCTCCAACGGTTGGACGCGCTGGATGCCCGCATGAACAACTACAGTCTCATTCTGCGGCTGAATTACCGGGGTACCCGGATTTTGCTGCCGGGGGACACCAATGTGACGGGCTATGACGGCATTGATCCCGCGGACCTGCGGGCGGACCTGTTCAAAGTGGGACACCACGGACAAAAAGACGGCGTCGACGAAGCGCTGGCCGAATTGATCCGTCCCACCGCAGTGGTCTGCTGCGCGTCCAGCGACCGCCGCTACAACAGCGCCCATCCGGATACCATGAAGCTGCTGGCAGATCATGGGGCAGCCCTGTATTTTTCCGACTGTCCCCCGGTCCCCGGTATGCAGATCCCGCCCCATGAGGCTCTGCGGTTTACCGTCGGCCCCAACGGCGCCTTGGACGTCCGGTATCTTCCGGCATCCGAAAACGAATAGGAGGAACACACCATGGCAGAAGTCATTTTAAAGAATATCAAGAAGATCTATCCCCATCAGGAGCCTAAGAAAAAGAAGAAGGGCGAGCCGGAGAAAAAGACCAACCTCCAGATCACGGAGGAGGGCGTTCTGGCCGTTGATAACTTCAACCTGCACATTCAGGACAAGGAATTCATCGTGCTGGTTGGCCCCTCCGGCTGCGGCAAGTCCACCACCCTGCGGATGGTGGCCGGTCTGGAGGAGATCTCCGGCGGCGAGCTGTACATTGGCGGCCAGCTGATGAACGATGTGGCCCCCAAGGACCGGGACATCTCCATGGTGTTCCAGAACTACGCCCTGTACCCCCACATGACCGTCCGGGAGAACATCGCTTTCCCCCTGAAGCTGCGGAAAATGGACAAGGCTGAGATCAATCAGCGGGTGGAGCAGGCGGCGGAGATTCTGGACATTACGGAGTATCTGGACCGCAAGCCCAAGGCCCTCTCCGGCGGCCAGCGTCAGCGCGTGGCTATCGGCCGCGCTATCGTCCGGGAGCCGAAGGTCCTGCTGATGGACGAGCCTTTGTCCAATCTGGACGCCAAGCTCCGCAACCAGATGCGGGCAGAGCTGATCAAGCTGCGCCAGCGCATCAACACCACCTTTATCTACGTGACCCACGACCAGACGGAGGCCATGACTCTGGGTGACCGCATCGTCATTATGAAGGACGGCGTCATCCAGCAGATCGGCACGCCGCAGGAGGTCTTTAACCACCCCGCCAACCTGTTTGTGGCCGGCTTCATCGGCATGCCTCAGATGAACTTCTACGACGCCGAGCTGGTGCTGGAGGACGGGCAGTATGCCGTGGTGCTGGACGGCGCCAAGGTGACCCTGCCGGAGGAGAAGCAGGCCAAGCTGAAGGCCAACGGCGCGGCAGCCGGTCCCATCACGCTGGGCGTCCGGCCGGAGCACCTGATCCTCAGCGGCGACGAGGGCTCCATGATCCACGGCACCGTGGACGTCAGCGAGATGATGGGCAGCGCCGTCCATCTCCACGTCAGCGCCTGCGGCAGCGATACCATTATGATCGTTCCCACCACGGAGCTGGAAAGCACCTCTGCATTTACCATCGGCAGCCCTATCGCCTTTACCTTCAACGGCGTTATGGCCCATCTTTTCGACCGGAATACCCAGAAAAATCTGGAAGTATAAAAAGAATTGAGACTGTCGATAAAGTGGTAAATTCTCCGCGACGGTAAGGAAGGGTGTGCGCGGGAAACCCAAGAAGGGTGTCCTGTGCCATTGAAATCCTTAGTTTTCAGAACTTTTATAAAGTTCTGAAAACTTGCCCAGCGGGGCGAAAAAACTTTTTCGACACGCTGTGAATTACTTGAAAGGATCATACAGCGCATCCGCTCGCCCCAGACAACACCTGGGGCGAGCGGACCTGTTGGTTTCATGAGACTATGATGGATTACTTTCGTGAACTGAATTTTGTGTCTGTTGCTCTGCGGCTGCTGCTCTCTGCGCTCATCGGCTTCTCTCTGGGATTGGAGCGGGGACGCAAGCGCCGTCCTGCCGGGTGCCGGACCTATATGCTGGTGTGTATGGGAGCGACCCTGACACTGCTGCTCAGTCAATACGAATACATCATGGTCACTACCAAGTGGGCGTCTATTGCCGCTGAGATCGGACTCCGGACGGATGTCTCCCGTTTTGGCGCACAGGTCATCAACGGCGTCGGCTTTCTGGGCGCCGGTACGATCCTTGTCACCGGCCGGCGGGAGGTCAAGGGCCTTACCACCGCGGCGGGCCTCTGGGCCTCCGCCTGTATGGGCCTGGCCATCGGTGCCGGTTTCTATGAATGTGTTTTCCTGGGAACGGTGCTGATCTTCCTTTCCATGCGCTATCTCCCCATCGTGGAAAACATGATGGTGGAACATGCCCCGTTTTTGAACATCTATGTGGAGTTTGAATCGCTGGATCACATCGGTGATGTGATCGGCCGCATCAAAGAGCAGAACGCACAGGTTCTGGATGTGGAGGTTGACCACGGCAGGGGCCCGGGCTCCAGCAATCCCAGCGCGGTCTTTTCCCTGCGGCTGGCCAAACGCCATAGCCATTCCGATGTGCTGGTCTCCATATCTGAACTGGATTGCGTCTATACCGTGGAAGAATTTTAAAGGAGGGAGAAGATCTGATGCTGCCTATTTTTGATGGACTGCGTGACGTGACGCTTGCCTCCGTCACCACACGAATGCTGCTGGCTGTCCTCTGCGGCGGTCTCATCGGCATCGAGCGGGCTTACAAGCGCCGCCCTGCCGGCTTCCGCACCCACATTCTTATTTGCCTGGGTGCGGCGATCACCACACTTACCAGCCAATTCCTCTATCTTAATCTGCATTACTACACGGATATGGCCCGTCTGGGCGCGCAGGTGGTGGCAGGTATCGGCTTCATCGGCGCCGGTACCATCGTTGTCACCCGGCAGCATCGGGTCAAGGGCCTTACCACTGCGGCGGGTCTCTGGGCCTCCGCCATTATCGGCCTGGCACTGGGCGGCGGCTTCTATGAAGGCGCTCTGCTGACAACGGTTCTTGTGTTAGTGGCAGAATCCTTCCTCTCACGACTGGAATACCGGATCCTGGACCATGTGCCGGAGATCAATCTCTACATGGAGTACACCGGAAAGCCTTGCTTGGAGGAAGTCCTGCGTTTCCTGCGGGAAAATAAGGTCTCCCTTCAGGATATGGAGATCACCCGCAACTCCGACAGCGAGAGCCACAACGCCTGCGCGATCTTCTCCCTGCGTTTCAGCAAGGGCGTTTCCGTGGATGAGCTGCTGACCCATGTATCTCAGATCGAAGGCGTTATCACCGTTCAGGAATTGTGATCCCTTCGGAACCGTGTTATACTGATCCCGCGGCGGAGCTTGCCGCTGAATAGCCTGTTTTTGTTATTTTAACTGATGAGGAGCGGAATATGAAAGAATACGATATCATGGTAGTGGGTCCTGTCTCTCTGGACCACAACATCGATTATTTGGGCAACGAGCGCAAAGAGGTGGGCGGCGCTGTTGTGGCTTCCGGCTTTGCTGCCGCCGGCAGCGGCGCAAAGACCGCCATCTTCTGCAAGTCCAATGCGGCGGACGCCGATGTGAAGGAGCGCTTCGCCGGAGTCAACGCAGACCTCTACTGGGCTGCGTCCAAGGCCACTTGCTCCATCCGCAACCAGTACTTCACCGCCGACAAGGAAAAGCGGGCCTGCACCTCTATGGGCGTGTGCGACCCCTTCCGTTTTGAGGAGCTGCCTCAGGTGAAGACCAAGGTCTATCACTTTGCCGGTCTGGTCTACGGCGATTTTGACGGCGCTCTGCTGGCGGAGGCCGCCAAGCACGGCAAGGTGGGTCTGGACGTGCAGTGCATGCTGCGCCATGTGGAGCCGGATAAGTCCATGGCCTTCCATGACTGGGCGGAGAAGAAGGAACTGCTGCCCCTGATGGATTACTTCAAGACCGACGCCGCCGAGGCGGAGGTCCTCACTGGCCTGACGGACCGCGTAGAGGCTGCGAAAATGCTCCATGACTGGGGCGCCAAGGAAGTGGTCATCACCCACAACACCGAGGTGTTGGCTTATGACGGCAACAAGGTCTACACCTGCCCCATCAAGGCCCGGAACCTCTCCGGCCGTACCGGTCGGGGCGATACCACTTTCGCCGGATATATCGCCGAGCGTCAGCGGGGCAGCGTGGAGGAAGCGCTGAACTTCTGCACCGCCCTCGTCTCCCTGAAAATGGAGACCCCCGGTCCCTTCAAGGGCACCCGGGAGGACGTTCTGGCCTACATGAAGGAATTTTATTGATCGATCGAATACAACCAGCCCGTCCGGAATATTCCGGACGGGCTGGTTTCTTCTATCTTTGTTTGGTGGCGCGGCTTACCGGGTCAGCGGGTCCACGGAAATATCCATGTCGATCTCAAAGGCCCGGTTCCACGGGAAGCGGTAATTGGAGAGGCAGACCTTTCCCCAATGGGCTGTGACGGTATCCACATGGGGCTTTAGGCCGATGAGCAAGCTGCTGCGCTCTAAATTTTTCAGTACCGGGGCGGTGGCCTTATCCATCCCCGCTGTCAGCCGGGCGACAATGGCGGGACGGTCCAGCTCCGGTAGGCAGAAGTTGTTGGCGTCACCGCCAAGATCATTCCGCACATAGGACAAAATATCCTCCCGTACCACGTTTTTATAGCAGAAATCCTTCAAAATGCTGTCGGCAAGGGTCTTACAGAAGGCAGTTTCCTCCGATCGCGAGGTCTGCCCCTGAACAAGATGGGCGTAGCGGGCTACACCGTGACTCAGGGCCGTGCCGGTGACGATGGCCATATCCAAAAAACCGGCGTAGCTCAACAGCTTGCCCAGCTCCGTTTTTTTCGTCAGTTCGTCATGGAAGGCAGTGCCGTACTGACCGTTGCCCGCGTCGATGAGGATCACCGACAGATCGGCCTTCAGACGTTCATTCAGTGTGGCGGTTAGCTCTTGGATGTACTGCCGTTTCTGGGCGGCGTCCTCCGGCTGGGTCAACACCAGCACATAGAGCTCCGCAAAGGCGGGGGTGTCCTCCGCCGTCAGGTCAAAGTAGTCCAAATGCTCCGCCACGATCTCCGTCAGGGGCTTATAGTCGTAGTCGCAGGCGGGCCGCTCCTCCGTGCCGCCGAAATATTGCACATTGACCTGTGCGCCGTTCCACCCCACCTCGCTGAGATACAGCTTGGTCACGGCCTTGAAGGCCAGATCGTCTACGCCGGAGAGGATGGCGTCCCCCTCCCGCAGACGGGCTTGCAGATAGGCAATCTCGTTTTTCTGGATGCAGTCCTCGGAGGAGGAATCGTCAATGCCAATGAGCACATGGAACCGGTCGCCGCCGATCCGGCTGACGGTTTCCAACAGTTCTCCGCTGAGGGTCAGCTTGTTGATCCGGTGCTCCGTGTAGCGGAGGGCGGCATCGTACATCGCGCTGTCCTCAAAGCGCAGCAGATCGTGACCGTCGGCGTCCGTATCGTAGGTGGCGCGAATATTTTCCAGCGTCAATTCGTCCCCGGTGAGGGTTTTCCGGGGTGCCGCGCCGATGGTCCGCATGGCGTTGTAGTATTCCAGCGTGCCGCCGGCGTAGCCCACGGTGGGGGCCAGCCGCATAACGCTGTCCAGCAGCCAGACCTCGTTGTTGGGGTCCTCCGCCAAAGCGGACAGCAGGCTTTCCAGCAAATCTGTCAGAGGCCAGGGCTCGCCGTCACGCTCTGTGGTGGTTTCCGCCAGACGGGAGGCCACCAGTCCACCATAGAGCAGCTGGTCCACGGAAAGAAGGTAGCGGTCACAGCCTGATGCCTCCTGTTCCAGCACCCAATCGTACAGGAGGCCGGGATAGCCGCTTTGCCCGGTCCAGAATTGTGTTTCCAGACCGTTTTCGGCGTAATAGTCCTCCATCTGCCCATCCAGCAGTGTTTTGAACATCCATTCCTCTGGCATATTCAGGACATACCCCAGACTTTCCGCCAGATATTCCACCCGGCCCACGTTGTCAGGCCGGTCATCCAGCGGAACGTAGGCGATCACGGCACGGTCTGACTCCGCATCCGGCAGATCCAGCGGAGGGCGGGCACCGCAGCCGGACAGAAGGGCCAGACATAAGGCTGCTGCCAAGATTCGTTTTTTCATGGGTCCTCCTTTTGGGGTTCTAAATGGGCGTATTCCAAAAAGAGCGGAGCATTCGCTCCGCTCTTTTGTGATCTCCCTTACAGGCCGAAGCTGCTGAGATCCAGACCGCCGGTGACGCCGTTCATGCTATTCTCCATGGCGTCATTGGCCTGACGCAGCGCCTCATTGACGGCGGAGACCACCAGATCCTGCAGCATCTCCACATCCTCGGGGTCCACGGCCTCCGGCTTGATGGTGACGGAGAGGACCTCCTTCTTGCCGTTGACCTTGGCCTCCACAACACCGCCGCCTACGCTGGCGGTGAACTCCTGCGCCTCAACGGCGTCCTGTGCTTCAGTCATTTTCTCCTGCATAGCGGCGATCTTCTGCTGAAGCTCCGCCTGACGGGCGGCTCCGGAAATTTTGCCGTTGGTGAAGCCGCGGCGTGCACTGTAACCCATAGTAAATTTCTCCTTTTATTTGATTTCAATATTGTCAAACTGACTGCCGAATTGCAGCAGCTGCTTCAGATTTTCCTCCGGGGACGGCTTTGGCGGCTCTCCCTCCCGGAGCAGTAACCGCACCGGCTGGCCGGAGACCTTTTCCGCCTCGGCGGACAAAACGCCCCGTACCCGGTCATTGTCCAAACGGTTCAGGGTGATCTCATCGGGTGCAAACACTGTTAGCTGATCGCCCTCCAAAACGCCGCCGCACAGGTCCAGAAACGCCCGGTACATGGGAGGGATCTGACCCTTGCAGTTTTCGGACAGAGCCTTCCACCAGTCACCGCTGACGGGCGCGGCGCTGTGAATGGCCGTCTGTGGCTTCGGCGCTGAAGGAATGGAGGCTGCCGGCTTGGCCGGGACGGCCTTGGGCTGTGCGGGCCGGACAGGAATGGCGTCCTCGGGAATGTCAAAGACCCGTTCACCGGGTTCCTCCCGCATGGGCGGCTCCTCCGGCAGCGGCGGCTCGTCCCAAGGGGGCGGGTCCTCCGCAGGCGGTGGTTCCACAGGTTTGGACGCGGGCTTTGCAGGGGCCTGAGACACCGGTGCTGCCCCGATCGCCTTTGCGGCAGAGACGCTTTGGTTCACGGCGGCGGAGATCACCGCGCCGCGGGCCGCTGCGTCCTCTAACCGGGTGATCCGGTTTTCCAAGGCGGTGAGATCGCCGCAGAGACTTTCGTCGCACAGCCGCAGGAGACAAAGCTCCGCATCGGTGCGGCGGTCGGCGCTGTAATAAAGATCAGCCGCAGCCTTTTGCAAGGTGGAGGCCAGATAGAGAAAACGGTTGGAGGGAACATCCTTGCCCAGCTGGTCCAGCGTGGCGCTGTCAAATCCGCCGGACAGCAGCGCTGCACCGCCCTCCGGGGCGGTTTTTCGCAGCAGCAGATCCCGGGTCAGGGTAGAAAGTTCACCCAATACAGCGCCTACATCCTTGCCCCCGGCGTACAGCTCGTTCAGCAGCAGCAGCGCCGCCTGGACATTCCGGTCCAGAATGTGCCGCATAAGCTGGGCAGTTTGCAGATTGCCTGCCAGACCCAACACCTCCAGCACCGCCCGGCTGTCCACTGTGCCGCCTGCGGCAGCACATTGATCCAGAAGGCTCAGGCCGTCCCGCAGAGCGCCGTCTGCCAGACGGCTCAGCAACTCGGCACCGTCCGCCGTCAGGTCAATGTGCTCCTGACCGGCCACATAGGTCAGCCGCTGGGCGATGTCCTTGGGGAGAATGCGTTTAAAAGAGTAGCGCTGGCACCGGGAGAGAATGGTGGCGGGCACCTTGTGCAGCTCCGTGGTGGCCAGAATGAACATGAGGTGGGCCGGCGGCTCCTCTAAAATTTTCAACAGTGCGTTGAAGGCCGCCGTGGACAGCATGTGGACCTCGTCCACGATGTAGACCCGCTTTTTTACGTTGGCGGGGGCGTAGATGGCCTCATCCCGCAGGGCCCGGACCTGGTCCACGCCGTTATTGGAGGCGGCGTCCAGCTCCAGAACATCCAGAAAGCTGCCGCTTTCCAGCCCCAGACAGCTGGGACACTGACAGCAGGGGTCGCCGTTTACAGGGTGCTCACAGTTGACGGCCTTGGCCAGAATTTTGGCGCAGGTGGTCTTGCCGGTACCTCTTGTGCCGGTGAACAGATAGGCGTGGGAGGTACGGCCCTCTGCCACCTGCTTTTTCAAGGTCTCGGTGATGTGCTCCTGACCGATGACGTCGGAAAACACCTTGGGCCGCCACTTGCGGTACAGCGCCTGATACATACCACATTGCCCCTTTCGTGAGGATAGAAAAGGACAGGCCCTCAGCCTGCGCGCCGCGACCGGCGTGGACTTCGATCTTGACGTCACCGTCGAGCGCATCGGGCGTGAGGAGAACGGCCGCGTGATCGTCGTCCTGCGCGGCAGCAGCCATCTGGCCTATGTCACGCTCCTGCGTGCGCAGAACGTCGAGCTGATCCTCGCGCGCTACGAGGGACTGCGCATCCCCAAAAATGCCCTCCGCGTGGACGCGGACGGCAGCAGCGGCGTCTACTGCCTTGTGGGGCTGCGCGCCTACCGCAAGCCGGTGGAGGTCCTCTGGCAGGGCGAGGATTACTGCCTTGTCCGGCCCGTCGGCATCGAAACGACCAGTGAAAGCCTGCGCCAGCTCTACACGCTGCGCGCCGGCGACGAGGCGATCGTCTCGGCAAACGATCTATATGATGGAAAGGTGGTTGAATGAACATGAGCATTCGGGAAAACATTCAGCAGGTACGGGAAAACATTGCCGCCGCGGCGCTCTCCGCCGGGCGCAGGCCCGAGG
>OLVO01002383.1_pt1 | contig 17175 bp, 17 predicted proteins | sample 1672571 | NCBI WGS metagenome assembly OLVO01 (sample SAMEA3136700, study PRJEB25190) | human gut metagenome | biome: human gut; feature: human-associated habitat; material: faeces | place: Austria | collected 2013
TTTGCATATCGGTCAACACCGTTCATGAAAAAAGGAGGAGTGCGTATGTGGACAAGGGCAGAGTTAAAGAACCGTGCAAAAATGTGTCTGAGCAGATATTACTGGGCGGCATTTGCGGTGAGCCTGATCTTTGCGATCCTCAGCGGATTCGGCGGATCGAATGCAAACACGCAGAGAGTTACAAGCTACCTGGAGCAGAATGCGACGGGAAGCAGCCGGGATGATCGGTGAATTAGGAGGCGACGGCAGCCTCAGTGGAAGTACCCAGAGTGGTCTTGCCAGCGGGATCGAGCTTGTCCCTGGACTTGGCGACGCTTACGGACCGGGAGCCGGAAATGCCGGATCCATGGTTGCGAGCAACCTGTTTTACCGTCTTTTCGCGGGAGCGGTGGTCGTTATTGTGATCGTCTCTGTCGTGATCGGAATTTTTGTACAGCCATTGTTTGAAGTCGGACGGAACCGGTTCTATCTGGAAAGCCGTGTGACGGGGCAGTCGGCGGGTGTCGGAAAGATCTTCTGGACCGAGCGAAACGACATCTACCAGAAATTCTACGGAACGGTGAACGCAAAGGTAGGCGTACGCAAAGGTATCGTCAACGTAAACCTATGGAGCCGTAATATAACGAACACCCATTACTCTGCATTTTATTTCGAGTCATTCGGGAATCCGTTTATCCAACTGGGTAAGCCCTTCCAGATCGGTGCGGAGGTGGCGATCGCCTTTTAAACGCAAGCGTTCGATAGAAATAAAAAAAGGGAGAGCCGGTTCTTACACCAACTCTCCCGATAACATTTCACATAAAAACAAAATCGATCTTTTTTATCTAGCTATTTTAAAAATCGTAAGAAATATCAGCTTAAAGTACTCAAACAATGTAGGATGATTAATATATCTCATATTAAGTTTAATTTTCGCCGGCATAATATCCTCAACATAAGTTTTGTCGGGATTTGAGGATTGTCCAAGTAATCTATTTTCATCCATATACACTATAGACGCATAATCTGTAATACCCGGTCTAACTGCCAACACACGCCGTTGTTCAGCCGTGTACAGATCAACATACTTACGTACCTCGGGCCGAGGACCTACCAAACTCATATCCCCTTTGAGTACATTGATCAATTGAGGAAACTCATCCAATTTATACTTACGGATATAATAACCAGACCGTGTAATCCGTGGATCACGCCCTCCTACGGTAATAAGTCCCTTCTTATCAGAACCTACACGCATACTTCGAAATTTAAGCAACTGAAAATCTCGATTGTTACGTCCTACACGAATTTGCCTATAAAAAACTGATCCGGTAGAATCACACTTAATCCAAATTGTCAAAATGATAAATAGAGGACTAAGCAAGATAAGTCCTATCCCGCTGGCTACAACATCAAAAAAACGTTTCAAATCGATTGATTATTTTATTGGGTAATAATATCAACAAAATTAGAGATCACATACTCTACGTCCTCATTCGTAAGACTGGTATGCAAAGGAAGAGTAATCTCGTTATGGTATTGGTTGTAAGCATTCGGATAATCTACGATATCAAAACCTAAATTTTTATAGGCTGTCATCATCGGTAAAGGTTTATAATGTACGTTACAAGCGATCCCACGTTCAGCCATCCGTTCTATCACAGCATTTCGATATTCCACATCCTCACCAAGCAAACGTACAAGATACAAATGCCCACTCGAAGAATGGTCATCACCAAAATGATCCAAGACCTGCACATTGCGCCCCTTCAGTCCTTCATTATACCTCTCAATAATCTGACGACGACGATACAGCATTTCCGGATAACGCTTCAACTGCGCAAGACCAATACCCGCCATCACATCCGTCATATTACACTTATAATACGGAGCGACAATATCATACTCCCATGCCCCCAACCTCGTTTTAGCAAGCGCGTCCTTGTTCTGCCCATGAAGGGAAAGCAATTGAAACTGTTTATAAAGAGACTCGTTGTCAACCCCATCATGATTTCTCCAAGTCAACGCACCTCCCTCTGCTGTCGTAAGGTTTTTCACGGCATGGAAGGAAAACGAAGTAAAATCAGCGATCTCACCACACATCTTTCCATGCCATTTGGCACCAAAAGCATGAGCGGCATCCGCAAGTACGATAACCCGACCGTACGCCTTCTGGATATCGTTCGCTGGCGAAAACAAATGTTTCTTGCTCTCTACGGCAGCGAATATCTTATCATAATCACAAACCACACCGGCAAGATCAACAGGCAGAACCACCTTTGTCTTCTCCGTGATCGCATCTGCCAACTTATCATAATCCATCTCAAACGAATCAGGAGCGGTATCTACCATGACAACCTTTGCCCCTACATGACAAGTTACGCTTGCGGTAGCGGTATACGTATAAGCGGAAGTAATCACCTCGTCTCCTGGCCCAACGTCCAAAACACGCAATATCAACTCCATACAAGCCGTAGCCGAATTCAAGCATACAGCTTGCTCCGTCTGACAGCACATGGCAATTAATCTCTCAAATTCTTTTGTTTTAGGCCCCGTGGTGATCCAACCGGAACGAAGAGCCTCTGATACTAGATTAACCTCACTCTCAGTTATATCAGGAGGAGAAAAAGGAACTTTCTTCATAAGAAATAATTTTAATCTTCTATTTTTCGTATCTCACAGAGAAATGAGATCCTCATTTTAACTTCATATCAATTTTAGAAACAACCGCTTCCATTCGCTCTTCACATTCTTTTAAATCCTGCCCTTTCACTACTATTTGAGCCAAACAATGACTTGAATTGGCAAATCTTTTCACCTCAGAACCGGGACGCACAAAGAATGTCAAATCATAAATAAAAGAGTCCCTTTCACCTACATATCGCATGTCTTCTAAAATACCGTCTCTTTCTGGAGAAATTATCATTCTTGACAAACCCGCCTCACCTTCTTTACGTCCATTCCATATTTCTTTTGGATCAATGCCCAGCGCTGCTGCAATCACCATCTGGTAATAATTTAAGCCATAATGAATACTTACAAGTTCAGGCAAACAATTGGCTCCGATACGACCCGTTAATTCCAACACATATATTACACCATTTTCTTCTATAAAATCGATATTAACAGCGCAATTATTAAGTCCCATAGCTTTGATAGCCATTTCGGCTTCTTTCCTTATTTTTTCACGAAGTATATCCGAACATTCATAAGGGACATAATGTCCTACAGGAACTGCCGTATCTGCCTGATAAAGTATATCACCATGAGGCATAACAAAAAGGATTTCACCATTAGAGATAAATGCCTGTGCCCCAAACTCACGTCCCTGCAAGAATTTCTCCACAAGCACATAGTCAACCCGAGTAGCACTCATCGCTTTACAAAATCCATCAAAAGCCTCTTCTTTATTAACGGCTTTATAAATACCTTGACTACCCGCTAAATCCGTAGCCTTAATAATCACAGGATATCCACCAACCTTATCTATAGCGTCTAATAACGCCTCATCCGTATATATTTGTTTAAATGGGGCCGTATTTACACCATACTCACTGAATCGAAGTTTCATTTTTGATTTATCATTACAAAGCTCCGCTACTTCCTCCGAATATCCAGGTAATGCACATGTATCACATAACCGTCCAAGAGCTTTCAAGCCACGATCCAAGCAACAAGTTGCCACGCCGTCAAATCGTAAATCAGCTGTTTTACTCTCCACCTCATCCGGATCAAGGATATTCATATAGCACACCTCATCAGCCAAGGGTATGCAAGGGGGACCATTGTCCGGCATCGTTCCCGCAATACTTACCACCCCCATTTCACGAGCCGCCTTATACAGCCCTATTTGCCCACGCCCAGCTCCTAATATAAGCAAGCGTTTACCTTTCACATTCATTATCGATTCTTCTTATTATATATGTTTTTACGGAAAACGACTGTATTAACTGTCGCAAAAATGATTTTAAGATCACCCCCAAAAGTCACATTTCGAGCATAGAACGCATCCTTCTCCAATTTTTCCTCATTAGAAATGGAATTTCGGAAATAAGCTTGCGAATAACCTGTAATTCCAGGACGTACCTCCAGCCGTATCTTTCGCTTCTCATCATACTCCTCCAGCGGTCGATCCGTAGTCACAGGCCTTGGTCCGATAAAACTCATGTCTCCAATCAAGACATTAAAAAACTGAGGTAATTCATCAATAGACGTTTTACGGATAAATCTACCCACTTTAGTAATCCTCGGATCATCAGGTGAATTATAGGTGGAATTATCTGAGTTACGGATATCCGGAGCATTCATTTTCATCGAACGAAACTTAAACATCTTAAATATCTCTCCATAACGACCGCGCCGGGAAGCAAGATAAAATATATCTCCCCTATCTTCTATATAAATAGCCAAACCAACAAACAAACTTATAAGAAGGACAAATGGTATAGCCGAAAGCGCACCTATAATATCAAATAAACGTTTAAAGAAATTCTTATACATGATTTACTCCATTTCGAATTGAATCTTTTCGACAGCTTGTTCACAGAATCTTACAGCTTCTTCACGAGTATTTCCTTGTGTTATAACGTAGCCTATACGATCCAAACTATTACGTATTTCTGAAATTTTATCACCTACTCTTTTCAATAATACAAATTCTATAACATTCGAATCTTTTTTCACAGCATCTATACCTTTTATTGATTTAATAACTCCCACTGAAGATTGGATAAAACGAATTGCTGCACCTCTATTAAATCTACTTTTCAAATCAGTATATTCTCCTAAAGCTATACGTATATTAGCCTCTACCATATTAATACCTGTTGATAATGGGACAAGATGAGTCGTAATACAGTCTCCCCCCAATCTTGCTCCTATCTCGACTATCTTAGGCCCAGTAGACGTAAGTTTTATTTCCGTATGCGAAGGACCATGATCGATACCTAATGCTTTAATCCCTGCTTTTGCGACTTCCGCTATCCTCATCTTAATATCTTCTGCGAACATGGAGGGTTGCGTATGTCCCATTTCCACAAAATAGGGCGCACCAGAAGTCAACTTATCCGTAACTTGAATCACATGGCATACACCATCAACACTCATTGTCTCTACGCTAAACTCATCGCCTTCCATGTACTCCTCAAGTAGAACTCGTCCATCCCTGCTATACTTCTTACTATAATTAAAAGCTTGGATCAAGACCTTTTCATCCGCTATATCTGTTATAAGTTTCACCCCACGATTCCCCGAATTATCAGCAGGCTTTATTATAAATTTAGTCGTAAAATGCTTAGTCGCCTCCATAAATTCATCAAGCTCACTAACTATATAAAACTCAGGGATAGGAACATCATGCGCTTTAAAACACATACGCATTTCCGCCTTATTTGTCGCATTAAGAGCAGTTTGAGGGGTAATACCTATTAATCCCAACTCTTCACACACCGTAGCAACCGCTTGCATAGGCATATCGGAAGCAAGCGTCATTATCCCATCTATTTGATAAGCACGAGCAGCCTCTACAATTCGGGGAGTATCTATCGTACTAATCTGCAATTTCGTTATCCCTTCTTCTTTAAACCCGACAGCATCCGGATCCATGTCTACAGCAATCACATCCAATCCCATTTCCTTCGCCTTTTTAATTGCAGGAAGCTGGAGGATGCTTGCTCCTAAAATCATTATTTTTTTCATCTATTATAACAATAAATATAGGTATTATAGCACTTATACAAAAAGTATCAAGGCACATATAATCTTGTAAAATATCACTTACCCAGACATTCCATGTATAAAAGCTCAATCTGTCTAGCGATTTTACTAGGAGAATATCTATTTATCACACTTCCACTTATAGATTCCCGCTTATACTCATTATAATGTTTGTACATATATTCCATAGCATCAACCAATCGTTCTTCACTATTCCGTTCAATTAATAAACCATTAGAAGAATCAACAAAATCTTCAGGGCCACCGCACTTAGTAGCAATAACAGGTAATCCTAAAGCCATAGCTTCAATATAAACGACCCCAAATGTTTCAGAATTTGACGGTAAAACAAAAACATTTGAATAAGATAGCTTAGGCAACATTTCTTCCCTACTCAATTTCCCGGTAAATTCCACACATTTTTCAATACCTAATTCTATAATCAAATTTTTCAAATAATGCTTTTTAGGTCCATCGCCAACAATAGTCAAATATTTATTTTCAAACTTCAACCTAGAAAATGCCTTAAGCAATAAATCAAAGCACTTTCCATCAACAAGTGCACCAACAGATATAAAAGAAAAATTTGCTTTGCCCCTATTAAATTTACTTTGAGCGTTGATATTAAATTTTGATACATCCAACATATTCGGGATGACACAACTCTTTACCCCAAATTGTTTACGAATATTCATTCCCAGACTATTTGAAACGGTAATAAGCGCATCCAATCGGTGGTATATCCTTTCTGCATAAAATCTAACAAAAACCGGCATAACGCTTTTTCCTAAAAAGCTCCAATGCTCAGTTCCCACACACGGTACATTAAATAAATCTTTCAATTTCAAAGCTATAGGCATGGTATATAGATAATGCGCATGTATAATATCAGGCCTACCATGATTACGTAGAATAATCCTATACAAAAATCTTACCATTTGGACTATATAAAAATAACCCAATTTATACATAGTCTTTATCGGCATTGGAAACATATAGAAATTGTACACATCTATTCCATCAATAACTCTATGATTAAAACCAATATGTCTATCATGAGCTTTAAGGCGTCTGTCTATACTCAATACGACAACCTTATGTCCTAAAGCATACAATGCTCTTGCTTGATCTGCCTCAAAATTTCCGATCATTACATCTTGTAAAGACGGAAATCCTCGGGAAATAATTAAAACAAACATTTTGAATTACTGTAAAAAAACTAATATTTCAACTAGGTTAACCCTCACTTCAATCACCTATAGAAACAATCAAAGCTCTATAATTTAAAAGTTTGCTAGATTTTTCATATTAGTCATAACAAATTCACTTTTCATCCAAAGTAATATTATATACGCTTCATTATAGTTATTAACTTCTCTCGTTCAATCTGAGAAAACAAGATCATAAAAATCAAACCAATCGCAACAATAAATGTAACTATTAAAAAAAGCAACATCTCTGTCCACCCATAAAGGCGTATATCAAAAAAAGAATAACTTAGAAATATTATACCCATGATACAAATTATAAATACCGAAGGTACAATTACTTTCTTAATATAATCCCCTATCATAAAACCCAACTCTTTATATGCCAATACCATTATTGCTATCAGATTTACAAATTCAATAACCGACATTGTTATAAACACACTATACAGAGGCAATTTCAAATGAAGCATAAGCCAAGATACAGGTAAGTTAAATAGCATAATAGACATTTCACATATTTGATAATTTCGCATACGTGCAGCCGATTTAAAGGTTGTATCAATAGCATCATGCCAACAACGTATGACCACAAACAATAGAATACATCTTATAAAGGTCGCTGCTCCTTCCGGTTGTTTTCCCAACCAAACTTGCAAAATCTCAGGAATGAATAAAAATAAAGGGAACCCCAAAACTATGCATATAGCAAATCTTGCTTTTGTCGCTAAAAATTGAAGATTATAAAAACGTTGTTTATCTGTTGAAAAAGCCATCATACTCTGAGGCTGAAAAGCAACAGTTATATCATTCACCAAAGTCTGTAATGCGTTTTTCACTTGATAAGAGATTGTACGTGAAGCATTAGCGACTATTCCACCAAATATATTAAGAATAAAATTCACACCTTCACTTGTTAGATAGTATCCTAAATTACCAAAAAAATTCCATCCTGCGAAAGAGGTCATTCGCTTAAATAAAACTCTATCCATTACAAAATGAAATTTCACTGTATCCTTAAAAGTTTTATAACAATACCCCCCTATCATAAGAATATGTACAATAGTTACACATAAAAGTAATATTGCATAAAAAACGACCCTCTGAATCGGACTAAATGACAAAATAAATATCACACAAAGACGCAAAACAGAATCTATAATAGAAATAACTGCCAAGGCATCAAATTTCTCATTTGCCATAGCAAGTGCATCAAAAGGAACTGTAATTATAGAAACTGCTGCCGACAAGATAGTAAAACGAAGTATACATCCTGCAACTATTAGTTTTTCAGTATTCAAATTAAGATTAGGGAGCAATATCGCACCTCCAATCTCTGCTAATAGAATAAAGATAACCGCAATTAACACATGAATGATCATCCCCATGCAGAAGATTTCATTTTTCCTTGCGATACTCTCTTCCTTATTTACATTTAGAAATCTCTGAACAGATGCGGCGAATGTTGATTTGAGTGACGTAAAAACAGCAATTATACTACCAATAAGTCCGTATAAACCAAAATCATCAATTCCCAAATATTGCAGCAATACTCTTGATGAATATAGCGCAATCAACATGGTTACAGCTTTCCTTCCATAAAGTAGTAACGTATTACGAGCAATACGCCTGTTGTTTTCAGAAACATTCACAACTATTAAAATTAAAAATTATTTTTATCCAACACCCAATTTAGTATAACGTCTCCGTGGAATACTAAACACTAAAAATGCACCCAAAAAAACAGCGACATATATAAAAATTGTAGCAGGAAGAGATAATATCGTAATAAATTCAGTAAATCCTCCACGTGGTGCCCAAAGAAGCCGAGTTATAATCAAAAGTTTAACCGATGTATTAAAGGGTTTATTTTTATCTAACTTAGCTAATGAGGCCAACAGAAATCCATAAATCACATTTCCAAGCACTATTCCAATATAACCAAAATCATGATACAACTCTGCTATATAGCTTGTACCTGTTCCTGCCCCTTCAAGATATTTATCACGGAACATTAAGTATGGAAGCGCATGAGCAAGGTGATAACCCTCGGTAGCCTTATCCGCATTATTACCTGCGCCATCAGAACCAAAAACTAATCCAAATACACCATCATGAAGAAAATGTAATGAATAAAATCGATCTGATCTTAAGCGAGAATCTAACTCATAAGATCTTTTTATTACATTAACACTTACTCCGTTATTATACACAAAATCCACAATAGAATCACCCACATTACTAAATTCGATCTTATCTCCAGTTCGTATTTTAGAAAAAATCCCTAATCCGACAAGTAAAAAAGGAAATGCTATCAACCCCATCCTTATCCAACTTTTCTTTATCCATATTTCACCTTCTCTCTTATTCCGGTAAAAATAATATATCATCAAAAATAGGGTTCCCAATATGAATGGGCCTCTTTGCCCTCCCAACAACGTAAGAGCCAAGTATAAAAAATAGAACATACAGATTTTATTACACGACTTTCTTTCAGGAAATGTCGCTAGATAACAACAAAAAGCAACAGGAAGAGCCTGTTCTATCCTATTGAGTGTCAACAATAAATAATTGCCTCTCATCATCTCCTTTCCTTCGACCGTATAGCTAGCCAAATAGCCTATCGTATGTACCAAAACTACAATAAAAATCGCATATATCACAGAGAATACAAAAGCAACCCAAAATATTCTAAGAGAATATTTGCGTATAATTTTTATATATCTATCAGGTAAAACATATTCAGCATGACTCTGTTTATTCTTTCTCCTATTACGCACATAAAAAAATATATAAGAAAAAAAAACAGTCAATAAGCTCAGCAATATACATAATTCCGCATGTGTATTAATCTCCTCAGAAAAGACCTCTACTTCATAATTAAAATAATAAGATAACAAATGCCTACCCATAAGAAACGAAAAAAAAGCCACACAAAAGGCAAACAGCATACCTTTTGATTTCAAGTCTCTTACAGCATACACAGTTATATTTGCCCACACCAAAAAAAGACCACTTATTATAAAGTCAGATTGAACTATCAAAAAAAACAATATAAAAAACATGTTCAATGTCAAATACAGTCCAAACCCTATATATTGCTTTAATCTTACCATATAATCAAATATAACTCAAAATCAATCAATTACAATCAAACCATTAATAATGGTCATTCTTTTTTATAAAGAATCATAAAATGATACAATAAACGACAAGACATCATCAGTTTATGAATCATCGCTTCTTTCAACGATTGATTAATAATAGGAAAATACTCCTTATATTGATTCAAAATCAAAAATATCTCATCATAAATTATATCAAAATCTTGCTCTCTCTTAGCATGAATAAATGTAGCATGGGCATTTCTTAATAATTTATAAACCCCAAACGAAACAGTTTTCCGAGAAAAATGATTGTCAATCATATACTTTACCATTTCTTGGGTTGCATAAATAACATCAAGATGCTTTCTCTGAAATTCAGAACGTACGATACTCCCCTTACGTTGAAGATAATAATATCCAGGAGTAGAAACATACGACACCAACCTTGAATGAGCTATATGTTTATATGTAGTATAAGAATCCTCATAATATTTACCCTTTGGATAAGGATACGCCTTAAGTAAACCTAAACGAAAAAGTTTAGACCATGCATGATTTCCATAATATTTTTCTTTACACAACTCCACTAAAGCCTCTTCCATTTCCATTGCGCAAGGAGCTTTTGTTGACATATTAAAATATATAGAAAATCCTTCCGAAGTTTCTGTTGCTCTGTAATATGGAGAAACCACCATATCAATTTCACTAGAGTCCTTCAACTAGATTCTGAATAAAACGCTCCGATACCCAATCATCGGAATCCACAAAAATCACAAACTCCGATTTTGATCTTTCTACCGCATAATTCCTCGCATCTGATAATCCTCCATTCTGCTTATGATAAACCCTGATTTTTTCCGGATAGTTGATTGCATATTCATCACAGATGACAGGACACTCATCAGGAGAACCATCATCTACCAAAGAGATTATATAATCATCATAAGTTTGATTCAATAAAGAATCAACACATTTTCTCAAATATGGTTCGACATTATACACTGGTACAATTATGTCGATTTTGGGAACATTCATACGATTTGATTGTGATTAAAAAGGCTATAAAGAAAGCAAATATCTCTTTCCAGAATCAATTCAGATAATTAAGGGCTTCTGTATAATACTGACTTCTAAATTCTGAATTCTTTGACTGTCCTCTGTCCAACAGGTACGCAATTCGATTAGGAGTCCCTTCGTTTCCGTAAGCCTGATACCTCTGAAAGATAATACATCTTACAACGATAAGATGATACACCTTACATCAACAAGATGATACATCTTCCGCACGAAGATAAAACATCTTTATCAGACTAGAGTAACCTGTAACTTTCAACAAGACATAGAACCCTCAATAACCCAATCCCCCAACGTATGCCGCCCACTATCAAAATTAATCCCAACCTTTACGATCGGCAACCCACAAAGGGCGAAGCGCTCCGGGTAATTGCGCAAATTGATTTGCTCAAGGGCTATATCCGCGGTCTTGTTTAACTTCAATTCCACGACATAGAGTGTTGTCGGTGTGCGCATCACCATATCCACACGGCCTTTCGGGGTACGGACTTCCACGTCCACATACATTCCTAGCAGGCTGAAGATCGTGTAAAGCAAGGACTGATAATGGCCCTCGTAATCCGTATTGTCACATTGGGGGATGGTGGACAGGAAGGTCTGCAACAGACGCAGGGCATCGTCCATCCGCTCTCCAGAGATCGCCTCGAAAAGAAGGGCTACTGTAGTAAGTCCATCCGCTGTGTATTGATGCAAATAATTGGGCAATAAACTCTTCATCAATCCCATACGTACCTCCTTGTTTGGGATGTCGAGCGTGTACAAATTCGTGAGCGAGGAATAATCCTTTATCGTGATGTAACCACTCTGATAGAGCAATGGCGTAATATCGACCATCCGTTCCGTGGGTGCGTCAAACGACTCTGCCAAAACCTTGCGTGCGCCTATTTGCTGGGGTTTCACGTGATACTTGTTCAGCATCTCGATCAAATAGGTGGGCGTACCGCTACCGAACCAATAGGAATTTAGTTTACTGTCGGTCAAGGCGTTCAACAGGCTGAACGGATTGTATATATCGGGCGAGGGCCACGTGAAATGGTAACCGTCATAATTCGATTTCAAGGCTCCCAAGGCACCCTCCGGAGTAACGCCGAGGTTGCCGGCCAAACGACCGATATCCTCGCCCATCTGCTCACGCATTTCCTCCTCCGTGATGCCACAGAGCGAGGCGTACTCCGGGAGCATGCTGATATTCTTGATATTGTTCAACTCGCTGAAGATGCTCAATTGAGAGAACTTCGTGATACCTGTCAAGAATACGAAACGCAAATAAGGATCGCAGGCTTTCAGCGGACTATAGAAGTTACGCATCACGTCGCGAAGCTTCGGCAGCTCCTTCTCCTCATGCACCACGTCCAGCAAGGGAGCGTCGTACTCGTCGATCAAGACAACCACCTTTTGACCGGTCTGGGCGTAGGCACGTTGGATGAGACTTTCCAGACGTTGGTTCGTATAAATAGCGCTCTCATCACGTCCGTATATCTGCTCGTAACCATACAATTTCCTCTCCAGCTCACTCAGAAGCCGATCCTTGTCCATATGCTTTGCCGTGCTCATGTCGAAATGAAGCACCGGATAGCTTGTCCACTCCTTCTCCAGGTGCTCGATGGCCAAGCCCTCGAACAAATCCTTTCGCCCCTCAAAATAACTATGGAGCGTAGAAGTAAGCAACGACTTCCCGAAACGGCGGGGACGGCTCAAGAATATATAACCAGACGCACCGTGTGTCATTCGGTAGACCAATTCCGTCTTATCTACATACACATAATTCCCCTCTCTCAATTTGGAGAATGTCTGTATTCCTATCGGATATAATCGCCGCCCTTCCATCTTCGTCTCTGTTTATTGGTTCGTCAAGACAAATATAACGTTATTTCCCTAAACGATCAATTTTCAACCCTCTATTTTTCCATTCCACGCCTCATCGCCCTATACACCTCCTTGAGCGCCCCGGCCCCATACCCCATGAACTCCGGTTCATCCATCTCTACGCATAGTTCTTGTACCAAGCGGGTCAGACTCTGGGGATTGATACTCTTTTTTTTTCGCTTTGCTGTAGGTGGCGGTGCCTACGTGGGCCTCCGCACAAAACTCACGGATAGAGATTCCTAACCGCTTACGTGGAAATTCCACTAACTCATCAAATAAAATCTGGTTCAAATCTAAATTTTCCTTCATACTATGCTAATTTTCATTAAACAATCATCCAATATTTCAGCCTATAGGCTGAAACGCAGAATCAATTATTAGCAATAGCTTTAGAAAATTAATCTGAAATCCTATTGATATGGACCAACAAATGTCTTACTTCCTTCCTCCCATCACCAACACGCTTCCGACTGGGAACTGTACACTACGGGAAGTGTACCGATGGATCACCGAGGATAAATCTCTCGAAACGGTTACCAACGAATTACGCGCCTTCATCAGGGAAGGCAGGGTAGCGGAATACCGCCAACTCAAACAGCGACAACTGCCGTTCGTAACGCCCCACGGCGTTTTTTCCCGTCGTAAGAGCGACGCTCTCATCTCCGCCTCGGGGTTGGTAGTGATCGATATCGACCATCTCGCCTCTCTCGAGGAGGCGGAACAACTCCGGGACCACCTCTTCGAGGACCCCTATCTCGGGACCCGCCTCGCCTTTGTCAGCCCCGGAGGACTTGGAGTGAAACTTTTCATACCCGGAGACGAGACCGTTCGATGGGCCATGAGTTACATACAGCTCCTGTATGCCGACACCTTCAAGGGTGAGGTGGATACCTGTGGCAATGATATCGCCCGCTGCTGTTTCTTGTCTCATGATTCTAACGCTAAAATATTCATACCATGAACAACGATCTTTCCAAACTAGTAGAAGCGGTACGGGCGGCCCATGCCGACATCGCCCCCACTTACGCCGAGTATGTACAATTGGCTTTCGCCATCGCCACCGATTGCGGGGAGGCAGGACGTAGCGACTTCATCAGTCTCTGCGAGCCATCGCCCAAGTTCAACGCCCTACACGCCAACAAGCTTTTCTCCAGTGCCTTGCGCACCGGAAACCAGAATGTCCATCTGGGCACCGCTTTCCACTTGGCCAAGCTGGCGGGCGTGGAAATAGGTTTCAAGTTTCAAGGTTTCACGAAACCCTTTTCCTCACACACACGTGTGAGTACATATAATATAGCCGATACGGTAGATCAAGCCCACGAGACCAGCGATCGGGAAACCGAGGCAAACGACGCCCCACTCCACATCGGCAGCGAGCCTTACACCTCCCTGCCACGGCTGGTACCCGGCTATCCATGGCCCTCGTTGCTACGGAACATCCTCGGTTTCGCCGATAATGCCGAGCAGCGGGATATCCTTTTGCTCACGGCTCTCACCGCCCTAGGCGCCACCTTGGGCAAGACAGTGCGTTGCCTCTATGGGATGCATTGGATCTATCCCTGTATCCAGCTCTTCGTGATCGCTCCGCCCGCATCGGGTAAGGGCATCATGGCGTGGCTGCGTAAGTTTATCGAGCCTATCCACCGGGAGATCCGCCAACAAGTGGACCTAGCGATGAAACAGTACCGCCAAGATTTGGCGGCCTATCATGCCTTAGGCAAGGAGAAAGCCAAGATGGAGATGCCCCAGATGCCTAAAAACAGTATGTTTATCATCTCCGGCAACAATACCGGGACGGGTATCTTGCAAAATATCATCGATTCGGACGGCACCGGTATCATTTTCGAGACCGAGGCGGATACCATCACCACCGCTATCGGGGGTGATTACGGGCATTGGAGCGATACGCTCCGTAACGCTTTCGACCATGCCGGGCTCTCGTTCAACCGACGGACCGATAACGAATACCGGGAATGCGACTCCACCTTCCTCTCGATGGTGCTCTCGGGTACGCCCGGACAGGTAGCGCCGCTTATCCCCTCGGGCGAGAACGGGCTCTTCAGCCGTGAGGTCTTCTACTACAAATCGCAGATCCGGGAATGGATCGACCAATTCTCCGTCGACGAGGTAGACGCCGAGAAGGAATTCCACCGGATGGGCTACGAGTGGAAGGCCACGATCGATCAGCTCAAGTGCCGGGGTACCATTACCTTGCGCCTCGACGAGCGGCAACAAGCCGCTTTCAACGACAGCTTCGTACGTCTTTTCCTGCGTGCCCGGCAATCCAACGGGCAGGAGATGAACAGTTCCGTGGTACGCCTCGCCATCAACCTCGTACGTTTCATGGAGGTGGTAGCCATGCTTCGTGCCTTGGAACAACCGGAACTATTGCTGCCGGCCCAAGGCATCAACAGCGACAACCTAAAGGACAAGATCATCGGAGGCTGGGAACTCCATATCACCGACGATGACTTCGCCGCCCTTCTGACAATGGCGGAGCCGCTCTACCTCCACGCCACCCATATCCTCTCATTCCTGTCTACCGGCGAGATCACCAGCCGAGGCCTCTCGGAAAAGGACAGTCTGCTCAGCTCCATGCCAGACGAGTTCACCACCGTCCAATGGATGGAGACCGCCGAGCATGCCAACATCCCTAAGAACACCGCCAAGACATGGCTACGCCGACTATGCGACTCCGGAGCCCTCCTGCATGGCGAGCATAAAGGGATTTATTTGAAACCCATATAATGTACGTACGTGTGTGTGAGGAAAGAGGGTTCATGAAACCTTGAAACTTGAAACCCTCCTATAGTCATTTTAAAATTCAATACAGATGAAAAAAATAGATCTCGCCCGTCAATATTGCCTGACAGGCACCCCTTCGAACGCTTTGCATAAGTTGAACCGATATATCCGTGACGTGAAAGGACTGAAAGAGGCCCTTATCCGTCATGGTTATCACTCGAAAGACCGCTCCATCACGCCGAAGCAAGTACAGATATTCTATGATTTTTTAGGGGAACCCTAAAATTCTTCTCCTAGAGCGAATAGGTGGAAACAAATGGTATATCCGGGCTTTCCGCCTATCGTATCTTTGCTACAGAAACAAAAACATCAACCTTGTCTCCTATGCGCTACTTTAATTATCAAGAGTTTGAAGACTCCGCCACGGCCCGGCGAGACGGGATCGACAACAGCCTCACCCCGGTGGCCCGGAGGATGGTCACGATCCTTGTGGAAATGCTACTAGACCCGCTACGGCAGGTCTGGGGCAGACCCATCGTCATCAGTAGCGGCTATCGCTGCCCCGAATTGAACATCCTTATCGGGGGAGCCAAGCACAGTCACCACCTCCTCGGTTGCGCCGCCGACCTGATAGCCGGCTCTCCAGATGATCATCGCCGCTTGTTCCGACTGATACAAGAGACGCACGAGCTGTGCGGACTCGAGTTCACTCAGCTCATCCTAGAGCCCGGCGCCCGATGGATCCATATCTCTTACGTACCCGGCAATCTTCGCTGTCAGGTTATCGATAAAGAAAAGTCGCCTAATTGACTTAAGTCTTTCAAACTGAAGACTTAAATCAAGGAGCACGAAGAGCCAAGTCATCAAGCGTGAGGACTCAACTCATCATCCCCCAAGTTCTTTATGTATCACTTAAAATATCTTACGATTATGTCATTAAACTATTCCATTGCCATGATGGGCAACCCGTTGAAAAAAGAGGAACCCAAGAAAGCCTACGCCAAGGCGCAAACCAACGGCGAGCTCAGTCTAAAAGAGCTATCTACCCTGATAGCGAGTAAATGCACAGTGCACCAAGCCGACGTTTCGGCCGTGCTCATCGCCACCACCGAGTGCATGCTGGAAGGTCTGAAAGCCGGTAAGCAGGTGAATTTCGGCGATCTGGGTGCCTTCCGCCTCCAGATCAATTCCGGGGGAGCGCCGAGTGCCGACCTGTTCACCTCCGACTATATCAAGGGGGTGAACATCCAGTTCGTCCCCGGCGAGGAACTTCAAGTCATCTTCCAAGGCCTCAAGTTCAACCTCGTCCCCACCCGGGCCGCCCAAGCCGCCGTCATCAAGGCCCAGAAGGCCGGTAAGACAACGGTGGATATCTCCGGTAAGAACGGCTCCTCGGACTCCGAGTCGCCTGACGAGATTTAGTGTTACTTTTGGCTTGACCCAAAAGTAACCAAAAGGTCAAGGCTGACGCTGACGGGCTA
>OLVO01002391.1_pt1 | contig 17149 bp, 10 predicted proteins | sample 1672571 | NCBI WGS metagenome assembly OLVO01 (sample SAMEA3136700, study PRJEB25190) | human gut metagenome | biome: human gut; feature: human-associated habitat; material: faeces | place: Austria | collected 2013
CCTGTGGCGATCGCCAAGATCTCCAGCTCTCGTCTGCTGAGTAGAGGAATTTGTTGTATATGCCAACCTCGTTTCTTAGGGTTATAGGCTTGGTATATGAAACGACTCGCGCCATTCCGATAACATCCTATCTTTTTGCATTTCGAATCGGAGACGATCCCTATCAAATAATAATGTCCCGACTCTTTACGAACCGGAATCAGCCGATGGTAACTGTACCGCTCCAATGATTTTGTGATAAAGGGATATTTCGGCAGCAAACGGAATAGGCCGAAATAATCACTCCATTCGTCCGAGTTTTCTTGTAACGTCCGTGATAGATTCCCTAAAAAGCTTTTCCATAACGGCAAGTCTTCTGGATGAATGATCTTGGAAAAGAAATCATATCCTAACGTCATCGCCTCTTCCATGGAATGGCCGCACAGAAAAAGATCGTCCGGCTTGATATAGCAAAATCGCTTTTGAACCATATCCAATACAAATAAGCTGCTGGGAATCATAGCTGCAAGTACCTTACAATATTGAACAATAGCAGGTTCTTCTTCAATGCCGCTATCCGTTATTTTTTGAGTAAAATTTTCGAGGTAATTCATATTAGAATATTTTTAAGGTCAATTCTCCGGACTTGATCCTACATGAATAATCAATTTGCGGGATCAAGATACATTAAAATTCCATCGTGCCATCCCAATCCTAATCACGAAGACACGATGAGAATTTAAAGATTGTCATACGCTTTATCGGATCTCAAATTCACCAGTTAACCACCCTAACTTATGGCTTAAGATTACTTGATATGCTCCTGTCTGCATTCCGTCTATCGGAATGTCGATTATATCGCCCATCGCACCGGAAAGTATATTCTCATATATTATATTACCATTCTCATCCGTAATATGAATTGTCAGGTTGTCCAGAGCATCCTTGAACTCTATGCTCAGTACATTGTTATTTATGGACAATGTGGGTGGCAACGCCGTGATGGAACGATAATCCTCATCATCCCATCTTCCTTGTGTAGGAATATCATCCCCGTACGCCAATGAAATGGAGAAAAAAGAACCTAAAAAGATACAGAAGGTCAACAAATTTGTTTTCATGCTCTAATATTGTTTAATTACTGGTTGTGTTTTAATCGTTTGTGAATATCAGTAAAAAAACAATAAGCGAATGAACAAATATGAACAATGCGAAAAAATATTTTTTCGTCCTATTCTCGCTTTTGTTCATTTTTGTTCGTTTTTATTAATTTTAAATCCTGCATAAATTATTATATATCAGATATATATTTATCAAAATCCTTCGCTGTTCCTTCCTTCTTGGTGAGCTTCTCATACAATCTTTTTCGATAAACGGATACATTTCCCTTACTCAACAAGATTTCGATCGCCCCGGGTTTTACTCCTATTTTACTTAGATAACAGATTTTCCTCTCCGATTCGTTTAAGGAGGTGGATTTTTGCAAGGTGGTCACCATCTTTGGGTAAAGTTTGTCCACCGAGATGAAAAGTTTATGCCAATCCGTATCCGTGGGTTCCCAGCCAGCGGGGGAACGGAATTTATCATATAGGCGTTCGTTTTGCAGTCGCTCTGATTCCTCTATTTTTTTCCGCTCTTCTTCTCTTGCTTGTTCCCGTTTCTTTAAGTTTGAGTTCTCGCTCCGAAGGGTGAGCAAATTTTTCTCTAATTCATCTTTGGTATGAGACAATTTCTCTAATTGCATGATTTTTTGCCTGATCTCCTCGTTTGTCCGCTTTAGTTGCTCATCTTTTTCCTTGGAAAGTTGTCGCTCTTTCGTTTTGTAAATTTGGATTTCGTTCTGTAGGCTATCCTTTACGTCAGATATATTTTTCAGGGTCTGCTCATTTCTTTGAATTTGTTCTTCATTGGCTTTTAACCGTTGTAACAGGCTTTTTCGTTCTCGCCTGTAATGGATGAAACGCAGTAGGGCTACTGTTAATAAAAACAGGCAAGCCGTTATGAGTAAAGAATAAAAGGACTTCTGTTTAGAAGCGTAAAGCCGTGCCTCCCATAAATCCTGTTCGATTTCGTTATATGAATAGAACGCTTGTACGTTCCGGATGGATTCAGCATTCTTTCCTTGCTCTATAGAATCTTTTAATAATTCGTATTGCTTAGATAATAACGCCGCTTGTTCCCATTGCCCTTTCTCCAAGGCTATTTCTTTCAAATGGAAAAGTCCTCCGGCACGTGTCTCGGGTAAAGGTGCAGAATTTATGCAGGCTTGTAAGTAAAAGCAAGCCGAGTCGATTTGACCGCTTTTCTTATAAAGTTCCCCAAGCACTAGATATACGGGATATTTGGCTTGTGGTTTTGCTACGTTTTGTAAAGATGTCCGCAATAATCCATGTGCTTCCTCCAGGCGTTGTCTGTCTATATAGAAACCTGCTAATTCCGTATAAACCGAAGGAATAATTCTCTTCCTCATTAAAGCGATCGCTTTTTGGTTGCAAATAATAGCGCTGTCTTGATGGCCCAGCATCAAGAAGGTACGCCCTAAATCCCGCAACGCGAACACCTGTCCTGTACTATCACTTAATAAATGAAAATTTTCCACCGCTTTTTTCTGGAAAGGCAATGCCTTCTCATAAACCTTCTGGTAGGCATAGAGCATACCTATATGATTATGGATCCTACCAAGCAAGGCATGATCCTCTATCTTTTCCTCATCCCGAAGAGCCTTGAGGTAATATTCCTGCGCTTTTAGCGGGTGCCCCAAGTCTTGATTGATTCTTCCTTTATAATACCAAGCTTTCGCTTTTCTTCCCAAGTCGTCTGTTTTCTCGTAATAATCCGCGGCGATCGAGATCAGGGAGTCGGTGGTATGCGTAACGTACGTCTTGTCTTCCGCTTCCGTCAGCAGCAAATAATAATGTGCCTTATCTTTTCGGGATAGGTTTTCTTTGTTCTCTATTTGTTCAAGGAGCATTAAGGCGCTATCCGGATGTTGGGGCATAAGGTTCTCTATTTTTCGGAAGTCTATGGTTTGATGGCCCATTCCGTCGCAAGAGATCCATATAATAGGTATTAGAATTAACAGGAAAACAATGTTTTTCTTCATCTGCGTATTATTTGTTGGCGATAAAGATAATACAAAAAGGCGAGGATATTCCGGCTGGAAAGTCCGACTTTTTTGAACGGTTTTTATTTCTGTTGTAAATGCATTGAATAACAGATTGTTACGCTGGTTGTAAACTGTCTGTTTATGGCTTGTCAAATGAATAACTTACGGCTTGTCAAGTGAATAACTTACGAGTAGGGGTAGCCGTCAGTTAACGGCTTGGGAAGTGATCAGTTATTCACTAGAGAAGCCTTTTTGAGGGAGAAGATATACTTAGATGCCACTTGAAGTATATCTTCTCCGGGCATAGGATATATACTTCATCGGCAAAGTAAGTATATATGGATAAAAGCAGGCTTTTTACCTTACCAGCCACTTCTCAATATTGCGGGTTTCAGAGGAGAAGTTCACGCCGATCTTGAAGACCTCCCGATTGTCTCCGGCGAAAGGTAGGGCGTAGCCTTTCTCCTCGATCTGCCGCAGGGCCTCCTCGGCGGTTCCGTTGAGCTTGAACTCCATGATATATACATAGCGATCGGTTTGCAATACGAGGTCTATACGCCCGTTCGAGGTATGGTACTCCATTTGCGTGTACAGGCCGACCAGCTTGAAGACGATGAAGAGGACGTTCCGGTAATGCAGCTCCGTGTCTCGCTCCGGCTTTTGCCCGGCGATCACCTCGTAGGGTGTGTCGGCGAAGAAGCTTTGGAGGCGGTGGAAGAAGGCGTCGTAATTGCCAGACCGTATCTCCCGAACCAACTGTCCGATCTCGAAGGGGGTCTTAGAGGCTTGTATGCTCGTATAGAAAGGAAGTAGGTATTTGACGAAACCTTCTTCCACCTCCTTGTTCGGGAAACCCAGTCGATAAATGCCAAACTCAGGATCATAGCCCTTGATGGTCAGATACCCGCTTTGGTAGATGACGGGTATGGGATTGTTCGAGGCGGAGTCGATGCTGTTCAGCACATCGGCGTCGGTCTCCGTGTTGGCCATCTCGTAGAGGTCGTAATGGGTGTGCTTGAGCAGCTCCACGAGGTAGGAGGGTGTTCCGGTCTCGAACCAGTAGTCTCCGAATTCCATCTTAGCGAAGGTATTCAATAGGCTGAATGGATTGTATATACCCTCGGACTTGGCGGTGAAATGGTATCCGTCATAGCGTTGCTTGAGTTTTAGGCAGGTTTCCTCGTAGGTCGTCATTTGGGTATCAGCCAGTTCCTTCACTTCGTCATCCAGATAGGCATGTATCTCTTTTTCTGTGATGCCGCATATCTCGACGTACCGATTATCCATCGACAGGTCCATGAGGTTGTTGAGGTCGCTGAATACGCTTACCTTGCCGAACTTGGTCACGCCGGTCAGGAACGCTAGGCGGATATATCCGTCCATGCTCTTCAGAACGCCGTAAAACGCTTTCAGTATAGAGCGGTAGGCCTCCTGTAACTCCGGATTCCCGATCGCCTGTAGCAAAGGCTTGTCATACTCGTCTACCAGTATGACCACTCTCCGTCCTGTTCTCTCATAGGCACGGCGTATCACGCCGGTGAAACGATCGGATGGTGTTATCTCTCTCTCGTCTTTCCCCCACAGGTCTTCCCAAAGGTTCAGATAACGTCGTAATATACTCTCTAATGCCCCAGGGTCAGAATATCTCTCCGCATTTAAATCCAAATGTAAGATGGGGTATCTTATCCAGTCTTTTTCCAATTTCTCCATTGCCAGTCCCTCGAACAGCTCCTTCTTTCCTTGGAAATAGGCCTCCAGCGTGGACAGCAGCAAGCTTTTCCCGAAGCGTCGGGGGCGGCTGAGGAAATAATATCGTCCGGTTGTTACTAATTGGTAGATTAGGGCGGTCTTATCAATATAGAGATAACCATCTTTGCGAAGGCTCTCGAAGTTCTGTATGCCGATGGGATAAATTGTCTGGTTCATATCGTCCTATATTTTATGCGACTTATAAGCAAAGTTACATAAAATATAGGAGAGGAACCGTATCTTTAGAAGTAAATTTTCAACAATAATATCTTACTATGAAGTAGATTTATAACTTGCTGACAGTAAGATGGATAAATATGCTTGTCGAATTTCCGTAAAAACACGTACATGTTTTCACGGATTCACGTACGTGTTTTTGGGAATTCACGTACGTGTTTTCCGAAAAACATGTACGAATAAAAAACAAGTCTGGAAAAACAGACAATAAGTAAGAAGTTTTTATTCCTTATACTTAGCCACCATAATCACGGGGTTGGATTCCTCATTCAATCCCGCTGCGATCTCATTCAAGCGGCCTTTCAGCTTACCTTTCTCGTAGTCTTCCACCAACTCATTGGCTTCTAGTTTCTTTATGAAAGCGATCCCATCGTTATTGATGATCTTTAGTATTCCGTGTTCGTACCACATATCAACGGGTGTCTGATCTACGAAATCGTTATTATATACGACACACTCAAAGATAGCGTCCTCTTGTTTATCATATACCAAGTCGGTTCTGGGGAATCCGGTTTCTTTCTCAAAATCCCATTGTTTCTTTGTTGTTTGCATGAAATAATACCGGTCGGTAAGAATACTTGGATAAAGAAATACTTCCGGGGCCATAGAGCGGATAGGTGGAGCCCTTACGATAAAGGGTTTGATAGAGTGATCTTGGGAATAACTATAAATCGTATCTGTAGATGGCTCTATTAAGACCCAACTTCCATTTTGGGAAATTAATTCGGTATTACGAGGTCCTGCGGACCAAATTCCTTTTGATAAAAACGGTGATATCTTATGCTCATAAGGGAGTTCGATTTCCTTGACAATGCTCCCGTCTTGTTTGGACAGGAGCCAAAATGCGCTTTTTCTCAGATTTTTATAATTGCCAATCTCATCGTAGCAGATTAAGTTGTCTTGATCGAAATTGTATATCTTCCCGCTATTGAAATTAAAATCTTTATCGTACTTTAAAGTTCGCTTAAAGTTTCCGGACAGGTCGTATACGATAAACTGGCTCGAATAGTAGTTGTTGATAAACAGCTCACCTTTCTCCTCATCGAGGGCAATAGACCCGATATTCGTGTATTCTTGGCTACCTTGGCCGCTGCGGTTGATTTTTCTCTGGCCTTTTCCGGTCCGGTCGAAGATAAATATATCTCCGTCTTGTCCGTTCTTGTTTCTAAGGATTATGAGATTTTTGCCGATGGCTTGCATGCTGGCTGAGGTTATGAATTCCTCATTCGTTTCTAATGGGATGTATTCCACATCCAAAAAGTCTTGAAGAATCAGTTCCTTCTTCGGATAATTTGCCGTGATATCCACGGTTAAAAAGTCGTTAGCCGGTTGCTTACCACTTTCGCATCCCGTTATCAGGAACAGGATCATCGCAGAGATTGTGAGTATAAGTTTCATGGTAGTATGTTTTTAAAGGTGTCCCTTTAGCAAACATATGCTTTTCTCACTGTTAGAAAAATATTTTATACATCTATTTTCGTGAATGTGTTGTTTAACATTATCTTTGCAAGTCAATGAACGTGAATATGGAAGATGATTTTGATATAAGGGATGCCCGGATGCCGGAAAACGAACGAGAGTACGAGAACGTGCTTCGGCCGCTTTCGCTCCGTGACTTCAGCGGGCAGGCGAAGGTGGTGGAGAACCTGAAGGTGTTCGTCATGGCTGCCCGCATGCGTAAGGAGGCGCTGGATCATGTGCTTTTGCATGGACCTCCCGGGTTGGGAAAGACGACGTTGTCGAATATTATAGCGAACGAGTTGGGGGTTGGTTTCAAGGTCACGTCGGGGCCGGTGCTGGATAAGCCGGGAGATCTGGCCGGGGTATTGACCTCGCTGGAGAAGAACGACGTGCTTTTTATCGATGAGATTCACCGGTTGAGCCCGATCGTGGAGGAATACCTGTATTCCGCTATGGAGGATTACCGGATCGATATCGTGATCGATAAAGGACCAAGCGCCCGCTCGATACAGATCGATTTGGCTCCGTTTACATTGATTGGCGCTACGACCCGTAGCGGCTTGCTGACTAGTCCGCTGCGTGCCCGTTTCGGTATCAATATGCACTTGGAGTATTATGATATGGAGACGCTGACGAAGATCGTGCTCCGTAGTGCTAATATCTTGAATGTAAAATGTGAGTTGAACGCCGCTAGAGAGATCGCTTCCCGTAGCCGGGGTACGCCTCGTATCGCCAACGCTTTATTGCGCCGTGTGCGTGATTTCGCTCAAGTGAAGGGGAACGGAGATATCGATAAGGCGATCGCTTGCTTCTCTTTGGAGGCGTTGAATATAGACCGGTATGGCTTGGATCAGATCGATAATAAGTTGCTGACGACGATCATTGATAAATTCCAGGGAGGCCCGGTCGGATTAACGACGATCGCCACGGCTTTGGGCGAGGACCCCGGAACGCTAGAAGAAGTGTACGAGCCTTTCTTGATCAAAGAGGGCTTTATCAAACGCACGCCCCGTGGCCGTGAGGTCACCGATTTAGCTTATACCCATCTGGGACGTAGCCGGGTGGGGGAACAAGGTTCTTTATTTGATTAGACAGATACGATATGGCAGGAGGAATGAAGCGGCTCGCTAAAGAGACAGCCGTTTATGGATTGAGTAGTATAGTGGGGCGTTTCCTGAATTGGATGTTGGTGCCGATGTACACACGTGTGTTGGCCGGAACAGGGGATTATGGGATCGTGACGAATTTATATGGTTGGACAGCCCTGTTGCTGGTCTTGCTTACTTATGGCATGGAGACGGGGTTCTTCCGTTTCATCAATAAGAAAGAGGAGCAAGAGCCGATGCGGGTGTACGCTTCCGTGCTGTATTGCCTGCTGGGAAGTTCGGCGCTGTTTAGCGTAGCGGTTTTCGCCTTGTTACCATCTATTAGTGCCGGCTTGGGATATGGTGACCATCCGGAGTATATCGGGATGATGGCGGGTATCGTGGCGGTAGACGCTTTTTGTTGCATTCCGTTCGCTTATCTTCGGTATAAGGGAAAAGCATGGCGTTTCGCCGGGATTAAGTTGCTGAGTATTTTCTTGAATATTATCTTGAATATATTCTTCTTGATCACTTGTCCGTGGTTGCATACGCACTATCCGGAGGCGATAAGCTGGTTCTATCGTCCGGATTATGGGGTAGGCTATGTATTCGTGGCGAACGTGTTTACGACACTGATAACCTTATTGCTTTTGATCCCGGATATCTTGCCGGGCATACGGGCGAAAGTAGACGGAACGGTATTGAAACAAATCTTGCGTTATTCCTTCCCGATCCTCATTCTAGGTATTGCCGGTATCTTTAACCAGACGGCAGATAAGATCCTGTTTCCATTCTTGTTTGATGATAAGGAGTACGCGAACGAGCAATTGGGTATATACGGCGCATGCTTCAAGATCGCCGTGGTGATGGTGATGTTCACGCAGGCTTTCCGGTATGCCTATGAGCCGTTTATTTTCGCTAAAAACAAGAGCGATGATAATAAGAAAGCCTACTCGGAAGCGATGAAATATTTCATCATATTCGCCTTGTTTATCTTCCTCGGGGTAATGTTCTATATCGATATCTTGAAGTACTTTGTCGGGCCGGCTTATTATCCCGGATTACGGGTAGTGCCGATCGTGATGCTGGGCGAGTTGTTCTTCGGTATTTATTTCAACCTCTCCTTATGGTATAAGCTGATCGACCAGACACGATGGGGCGCCTATTTCTCCACGATCGGATGTGTGGCCACGGTCTCTATTATCTTGCTGTTCGGTCCCTCGTACGGTTATATGGCTTGTGCGTGGGCATCGTTCTTTTGTAATTTATTGATGATGCTTTTATCCTATTTTGTAGGACAAAAGAAATTCCCGATCGAGTACGACTTGAAATCCGCATTTCTTTATTTCGGAGTGGCGACGGTGTTATACGTGGCAGGCATGGCACTGCCGATACAGTCTGAATGGCTCCGGTTGGGATACCGCACGATCTTATTAGGCGTATTCATCGCATTTATGGTTAAAAGGGATTTACCTTTACGAGAACTCCCGTACGTAGGACGTTTCTTCCGTTAATCGGTAGGTTCGGAGGGCTTGGACGGCGTGGCGATTGGCATCGTGATAACGAAGCGTGAGCCTTTCGTATAAGACGGATCTGTCTTTATCTTACCGTTTAGCCGGTTAACGATCAAGCGACATAGGTAAAGCCCCAGGCCAGAGCCGGGAATGAAATCATTGGTCTTCGTGAAACGCTCGAATATCCATTCCTGTTTGTCTTGAGGGATGCCGCAACCCGTATCTGTTACCGACAGGGTCACTAAATTGGCTCCGCTATCCAGATGGTATGAAAGCGTGATGCTTCCTTTCTCCGTGAATTTATTCGCGTTTGCCAGCAGATGCGAGATGATCAAACTGAAATAAGCACGGTTGGTCAAGATCATATCATTCTCCTTATCGCCTTCCACCACATAGTTGATCTCCGGCTTCTCTTGATATTTCTTTACCTGTTGCATCTCATGTAAACAAAGCTCATGGATACGTGTGGGAACAAGAGGAAGGGAATCATTGCCGCTATCGAGCTGGGCGATCTCAAGGAGATTGTTCAGCATGGAAGTCAAGTGGTAACAGTTTTCATAGATAATACGGCTGAAAGCCTGTTTCTCGTCCATGGAGATATCGTCGTTGGTGATGAGTTCCGAGAAACCGTTGATTGCGTTTAAGGGAGTCCGTATCTCATGCGACATATTCCGGATGAAGGCGGTCTTCATCTCCTCGCTCTCTTGTGCTTTCTGGTTCGCTATCAAGACCTGCTCATTGGATTTTTGTAGTGCTTGATAAAGAGATCTCATTTTGCCTAGCCGGAAAAAGATATAGAATACGGTGCATAAAGCTAGAAGCAATAAGGACATATACAGGTAATTCTCTTTCTTGCTTTCCTGTAATTCCAGTTCCAATGATTTCTTTTCGATCACCAACTCGTTCGCCCCTTTCTCGATCTCCAGATTTTCCATTTTCTTCCTGAGTTCTTGCATACGCAAGGTATCTAGCAATACTGCGTACTCCTTGGATGTCTCATAGGCCTCCTTGTACATCCGGAGGCTGTCGTAGGCGGCAGCTTTGGCGGATACATAAGCGATTACATGTTCCTTGTAAAGCGGTATCTGTTTGGAGAAATTGATCAAAGAGTCGCTGAACTCAATGAATTTCTTATAGTCCTTAATACCTAGGTAATAATTCGATGAGGTGTAGTAGAGCTCATACTCCGGGGCGGCGCTAGCTGATTCCGGATAAGTTTTCAACAGATTCATGAACTCACGGTAATAGGAGGTCGCCAAATCTTTTCCGATAGCCTCGGCGCTAATGGCAAGGTTTGAATAAGCGCTTAATAAATGGCGTTTGTTGATCGCGTAAGGACGTTTCCTCATCTCCGGGATATTAGAGTAGCCCAAGATCGTGTTTAGGTAACGGGTAGCATATTGTCCTCGTTCTTGAGGGTCACTCGCATAAGCGCATAGCATGAAATAGGTGTTAGGCAAGAAATTGTACGCATATCGTAGGGGCAGTTTTTCCGCCTCGGCCAGAACATTATCGAAATATTCTTTCCCTTGCTTGAAGTCCTCCTGAAGCATGTTCTCTTCCATGACGCTGTTGCTGACAGCCATACCAAGTACATAATTACAGGCTATTTTCTCATAGGGAGACAATTTGTCGGGTTCCTCCAGCTTGAATAGGCAATTCATGAGGACTTTCCTTCTCGGTTCACCGGATGTGTAGAATATGACGCGCGTATCTTGGATCATTTTCATGAACGATACGAGGCTGGTTCTGGCTTCTCCTTTTAGCTCCTGCTCGGCCTTGGCGATGTAGGCGTTTGCGCTATCGGTCTGGTCCGTGTTGATATAATGCCGGAGAATCTCGGTCAATGCCGCTTCCTTATAGTAATTGTCATTCGCTTTTAAGGCTTCCTGATAGAGTTGTTTAGCGTTTACTAATATGTCATCGTTTCGTGAGATGTCCATTAAATTGGTAAGGATTTCCAATCTTGAGCGTTCGGAGGTTGCTTTTTGCAAGGCGTTTTTGAGTGAGTCTGGTGTGGTCGTTTGAGATGAAACGACAAAGGACATAAACAATAAGCATAAAAGCATTAGATATCGTTTCATACAAATAGGATCTCTTGTTGTTGTATTGTAAATGCAAATATACGTAATCTCACCATAAAAAAGCTATTAAATAGTTAGAAAAACAAACAATTGGAATATCTTTGCATAAATATGGGACAAGATTAATACCGCATGGAAAAAGGATTGCTACATAAACAGATTATGGATTTTTTTGTCCGTAATTTCGACGTCAGGCAGGAAAAGGAAGATGAGCTGGAGACGATAGAATCCATTAAAAAGGGGATAGAGTTTAAGGGGACGAACTTATGGGTACTTATTTTCGCTACGTTTGTCGCTTCTCTCGGGTTAAATACCAACTCTACGGCAGTGATCATTGGCGCGATGTTGATCTCGCCGCTGATGGGACCGATCATGGGATTCGGCTTGGGATTGGGAATCTCCGATTTCGAGTTGATCAAGCGTTCGTTCCGTAATTTCGCTACCGCTACTATTTTTAGCGTGATTACCTCCACCTTATATTTCTTGATCTCACCGATCAGCGAGGCGCAAAGCGAGTTGCTTGCCCGTACGCAACCTACGGTATACGATGTATTGATCGCTTTCTTCGGTGGTCTGGCCGGAATCGTGGCGAGCTCGACAAAGAGTAAGGGTAACGTGATTCCGGGTGTAGCTATCGCTACGGCTTTGATGCCTCCGCTTTGTACGGCTGGATTCGGGTTGGCGAGTGGCAATTTGTATTACTTTTTCGGTGCTTTTTATCTGTATTTTATCAATACGGTTTTTATCAGTTTGGCTACGTTTGTCGTCGTTCGTTTGTTGAAATATCCGAAGAAAGTTTTCTTGGATAAACAACGGGAAAAGATCGTGACTCGTTACGTGGGTATCATTGTTTTTTTCACGATCGTGCCGAGCCTTTTCTTGAGTTATAACTTGATCCGGAGTAGTTATTTCAATGATCGGGTACGTAACTTCGTATCGGAGGAGTTGACTTTCCCGAATACGCAAATCTTGAATAAGGTCGTTACGGATACGAGCGAGAAAAAGGAGGTGAAAGTAGTCTTGATCGGCCAGACGGTACCGGATGAGATGATCGCTAACGCCCGGGCTAAATTGCCTAAGTATGGATTGAAAGATGTGCATTTAGTCGTGCAACAAGGCTTCGGACAAGAGGCCACGGATATCAATGAGTTGAAAAGCCTCTTGATGCAGGATTTATATAAGAATAGCGAGGAGGTACTACGTGCGCAGACCATCCAGATAGATTCGTTAAAACGACAGGTTGACAAATATCAGAGTTATAGGCGTTTGACATCCGAGTTGCTCCCGGAGATGAAGGTTCTTTTCCCCTATGTAGTTGAGGCATCTTGCTCGAATACGTATATCGTGAATACGGAGACGGCGAAGCCGGATACGGTTATGCTGGTTTATCTGAAAAGTAAGACGATCATTAAAGATGCGGAACGTAAGAAGATCAGGGAATGGCTGTCGGCTCGTGTGGAAATGAAAAATATTAAATTACTAATCGAATAATTTAGACTAATCAGAGTAGAATGAAGTTGATGAAAAGAGTGTGGGCGGCTTTGTTGCTTTTAGCCGCTTCCGGCCAGTTATATGCCGATGAGGGCATGTGGGTGCTGAAGGAATTAAATAAGCAGAATTTGGCGAGAATGGCTGAGTTGGGTTTTACCCCATCCTATGATCAGTTGTATAGTGAGACGGATCCTTGCGTGGCGAACGCCGTGGTAATCTTCGGTGGGGGATGTACCGGTATTACGGTCTCTAACGAGGGATTGATCTTCACGAATCACCATTGTGGTTTCGGAGCCATCCAGCAGTTGAGTAGTGTGGAGCACGACTATCTGAAAGATGGTTTTGTCTCTCAAAGTAAACAGGAAGAACTTCCGGTTCCAGGCTTGACGGTACGTTACCTGAAAGAGACCGTAGACGTGAGCGATCGTATCAACAGCCAGATCTCCGGTATCGAGGATGAGTTCCAGCGTTTGTCGGCGGCTGATTCTATCGGTCGTGTGATTTGTGATTCCGTGGGAAATAATGAGTTCCTAGCGGCTGATGTTGTCCCTTTCTATAGCAATAATAAATATTTCTTGGTGGTGTACGATGTTTATCGTGACGTGCGTATGGTTTTCGCTCCGCCTAGCTCTATCGGTAAGTTCGGTGGCGAAACGGATAACTGGATGTGGCCTCGGCATACCGGTGATTTTTCCGTATTCCGTGTGTACGCCAACGCAGATAATAAACCGGCGGAATACAACGCGGATAATAAGCCTTATACCCCGAGATATGTAGCGGAGGTGTCTATGCAAGGCTATCAAGATAAAGATTATGCCATGACAATCGGTTTTCCGGGAAGCACGGATCGTTATTTGTGCTCTTGGGGCGTGCAACAGCGTATCGAGAATAGTAATAAGCCTCGTATCGAGGTGCGTGGCATCAAGCAGGGCATCTGGAAAGAGGCGATGTTGGCTAGCGACGCTGTACGTATCAAATATGCTTCTAAGTATGCGGGAAGCTCCAATTATTGGAAGAACTCGATCGGTATGAATAAAGGATTGGCGAATCTAAACGTGATCGAACGTAAACGTGCGGAGGAGACGGCCTTCGCTGATTGGGTAGCGAAAGATCAGGCCCGGGGCGCTAAATATGGCGAGGTCTTGAATTTGCTGGAAAAAGGATATACCTCGACCAATAAATATAGAGAGGCTTTGACCTATTTGAATGAGGCGTTTTCTAGTGGAGCGGAGATTATTCGTTTGGCCCGTATGGTGCAATCGGTGGATATTGAAGGAGCTACCCCGGAAGAGATTACTGTCTTTTTAGAGGATCGTATCCAACCGTTCTTCAAGGATTACGAGCCGTCTTTGGATCAGAAGGTACTGGCCGCGATGATGAAGATCGCGAAAGAACGTGTATCTCCGGAGTTCTTGCCGGATATTTATACGAGCGTTGATAAGAAGTATAAAGGAAATTATGAGAAATATGCGGCGGATGTATTTAAGAAGACTTCCTTATTGTCGTACGACAAGATCGCCGAGATGTTGAGAAATCCGAAGCAATATGAGAAATTGAGAAAAGATCCGGCGGCGGAACTGAGCTTGTCCGTATTGGTGTCTATCTTCCAGTTACAGCAGTTGATGGGCGATGCGGAGTATGATATCGCTAAGGGAGAACGTTTGTATTTCGCGGGCTTGAAGGAGATGTATCCGGAGAAAGCTTTGTCTTCCGACGCTAATTTCACGATGCGTTTAAGCTATGGTTCTATCGGAGGGTATCGTCCTTATGATGCCGCATGGTACAATTATTACTCAACGGATAAAGGTATCCTAGAGAAAGAGGACCCGACGAGCGATGAGTTCTGGGTACAACCGGAGATACTGGATCTGGTTCGTAGCTGTGATTTCGGACCTTATGCGAATGAAAAAGGGGAATTGCAGCTGTGCTTCCTCTCGAACAATGATATCACTGGTGGTAATTCCGGTAGCCCGGTATTCGATAAAAACGCCCGTTTGATCGGACTTGCTTTCGACGGTAACTGGGAGGCGATGAGTGGTGATATCGCTTTTGAACCGGATTTGCAACGTTGCATCGGCGTAGATATCCGCTATGTCCTTTTCATGATCGATAAATGGGGTAAATGCCCAAGGTTGATTGAAGAGTTGAGGCTCGTTCGATGAGAGAAAAAAGAGATGGGCATCCATGATTTTCGCGGATGCCCATTCTAAGGAGCTAATAATGCCCATTGTAAGGTGCTTTGAATGCCTATTCTAACAACCTTACGATGGGCATTGTAATATCCTATACGATAGGGAAGTTCTAAATGCCTAATTTAGACTTGATTGCCTTTGGTATCGCATCCTTATGTACCATGATATAGATCGTCTTGGCACGGACAAAACTATCGGACATGTTCAAGTATCCGCCGAAAGTATTACGCTCGGTTCCCCAAGAGTTCTTCGTGATATAATATTTCGTGCCGTTTTGATCTTTGGCGATGCCGGTAAGGTGCATCAAATGGTCATCGGTCGTGACGAACGCCTCGAAGCCTTCTTGACGGACCTGCGGGGTGACGTTTACTTCCGGGAAAGGTTTCTCGAATTTGTAGACTTCCTCCAGACGTTCCTTCTCGTCCATTTTCTCAAAGCGAGCACGGTCGGTAGTCGAGTAATCTTCCACCTTCTTTACCTCCGGGTTGATCGCCACGCCATTCTTGAAAGAGAAGCCTTTCTCGCTCACGTCGCCATCCCAACATACCGTGTAACCATTATTTAAAGCATAATCCGCGACTTGCATCATCTCATCCAACGGGAGGTTATACATTTGCGCATGTTCCCAGTTATCGGGAACCTCTACCTCGAATTTCTGGTAATACGGATGATGCGTGAAGCTTGTCAGCTCGATATAATCGTCCATATTCAACCCTAGGGAGGCGGCGAATGTCTTCGGGGTATATTCCTTGCCTTGATAAGTGAATTTCTCCGGAAGCTTGCCTAGGTAGGTATCGAATAGGTTATCGATTAGTTTGTAATATTCCGGGCTACGTTTCTTCATGTCCACGGCTGTCGTTGCGATCGCCTTGATGTATTTTACCATCTCGGCATGATTGTGCCGGTCGGAATCGTAGTTGATACCCGAGTACACCTCTTCCGGAACGATACCTACTTGGTTGAAAGCGTTCATGAAGGTGTGGGAAAGACTTCCTTGACCGATATTACCTCTGCCTTGGCGGACATAATTATCCTGCAACTGGTTCATGTATTTCTGGCGGACGATAAACATCTCAGAGAGATCGTACGTCCCTTTTCCCATACGGAGTAATTCCGACTCCATGAAAGAGGTCGTGGCGAAGCACCAGCAGGTTCCCGTGGATGCTTGATTCTTGACTGGCGTGGCGGGTACCTTTACTACATCCGTAAATTGGTAGCCTTGAGCGAATGTGCTCAAGGAACCTAACGCTAAGGCGCATGATAGAATGAATGTTCTCATTGTATATGAATTTAAGTTTATATTATTATTGTAGAGACGGGGTGTGCCTCGTCTCTACTATCGGATGTGGTGATTAGAAGCCTCTTTCGAATTGGGTCCAGAATGAGTCTCCCATTTCTCTCCAGCGTAGCATCGTGGCTCCGGCGAAATCGGCGGTATATCCGGTTAGGTATTCTTTTGCGGCCTCCTCACCTTGTTGGGTAAGAATCTCTTTGTAACGGCTCTCTACGAAAGGAAGTTCTGTCTGCCCTTTCTCCGTAAAATGGGCGATAGATGCTTTCATACGATCTTTAGTCGCTCCCCAACGTACGGTAGCGAGTTTATTGGCACGACGGAAAGCCCATACGGCGGCATCTTCCCGGTAACGGTGCTGTCCGCAAACCTTGAAGCAAGCCGGGAGATCTTTCGTCCCACAGAAGATGGGGATGCGGGGGCTTTGTCCGGGATTATCATAGGCCATCCAAACCACGCCGCCTACTGCATTGGGTAACCAGTCACGTAACTGGATCACGGTAGAGTAGGAGCATTGTGGTACGGCAACCAAACGGTAGCTTTTTACGGCGTCCGGTTTTAACCCATTCAACATGTTCACCATATCCCGAGTCATCCAAGGATTGGCTACCGGACTGATAACCGTATCGGTCTCGTTACTATCTTTTTTCTTTACGGCTACTTTCAAGTTCTGGGTCATATCGTATTCCGTACCCTCGTACGTTTCGGAGAGGAGAGCCATCACATCCGTTACGGATACTTGCCGGTCCGGCTTTACGCTGATGGGAAGTTCTTCCGCGTCATACGATAAACGTAAGGAAGGCGCTAATTTATTCAATATAAAGAACTCACGGATACTGAAGGATTTCATCTCACCGGAATAATTTCCGCCTCCATATGCTTCCCAGAAGCGGAACGGTTTCTTTCCGTCCCAGAAGCCCATGCGCTTGGCTACCTCGAATACGTTGGCGGAAGCCATGC
>OLVO01002397.1_pt1 | contig 17121 bp, 5 predicted proteins | sample 1672571 | NCBI WGS metagenome assembly OLVO01 (sample SAMEA3136700, study PRJEB25190) | human gut metagenome | biome: human gut; feature: human-associated habitat; material: faeces | place: Austria | collected 2013
GCTCACGATAAAGTCTGTCACGCAGATGGCGGGAGGTGATGAACTTGCCTTCCTTGGCAAGGTTGGCAGTCTGCTTGGTCAGCACATTGCCGAGCGCATCATAAGTGAAACTTGTGATGCCGCTTGCAGGATGGTTCACCTCAGTACGGCGGTCACCCATGTCGTAAGTAGAGGTCGTTACATTGCCCTCCGTGTCGGTGACACGAACAAGACGCTGTATGCCGTCATACTCAAACGAGGTGGTAATCTCACCGTCAGGACCGCTCTTCTGGATGGTCTTCAAGGTCTTGCCACTGCCATTGGTATGGGTAGCCTGGACATTATGGAGTGCGTCTGTTACTGTTGTAACAAGTGCATGACTGCCGTTGTCAACAGTATATGCCGTAGTTGTCGTAGAGTTGTCCGGCAATGCCACTGAGGTAGCACGGTCGAGCACGTCATAGACTGTGACGGTAGGAGATACATTGTCAAATGACTTGTTGAATGTGGACTTCGAGCCTGTTCCTTCCGTTGTAGGATAGAAAGACTTTGCCACACGTCCGAAAGCATCATACACGTTTCTTCCGCTGACTATCATCACATTCTCGTCCTTGGCAGAGTTTCCCTTGAATGCACTTGTCACAACACCGTCCTTCTTCACCTGCACGGCTCTTCCGAAACCGTCAACGAACGTAACGGTCTCCAAGTCATCGTTAGGGTGCTGGATGTCGTAGTGCTTGGTCACTGCGTAAGCTGGAGCGGTAATGCCACTCTCACCAAAGGTAGCCAAAGGCTGATATTCAAAGGCGATGGCATAAGGCACGCCTGTAGCCAACTCGTTAGGACCACGCACGCCAGTGATGCGACCGAGGTCGTCAACATCAGTCTCGTAGTAGAAGTTGTTGAGGTCACGATGCTCCTTGGCGATACCATACCGATAATCGAAGTTGCCTTGCTCGCTGCGGTAACCCCACGCATCGTCAATACGCTCCACATACATGTTCATTTCCGGCTCATAACGGTACTTGTACCACATGCGCTGTCCCTTGCCGTTGGCAGGGAGGGTCTTCTGGATGATGTTGCCGTAAGAGTCGTACTTGTAATCAGTAACTGCCGCACCGTCATTCAACTGCTGTGTAATCTGCGTGATGTGGTTGGCGTAGTTGGTATTATACTTCGCCGTCACATGGTGATAGAGTGAGCCGTCACCGCCAGTCACCGTAACATCTATTGGAAGTCCGAAGATATGCTTCGCCGCATTGTCCGTGTATTTAATGGCTGTCGCATAATCGAACTTGCCGTTTCCGTCCTCGCCAAGACTGCCCTTGTCGCTGTACTTGTAGGACTTCAACTCACCATGATAGCCATTGAGGTAGTACTCATTCCATGCCTCGGATGTAACCACACCGTTTGCCGCTCCCTCATACTGCAAGTTTGCCGTATAGCGGAGAGGTACGAATGCAGAGGCACGGTCGCTCCAGAGGTTGGCTTCACGCTTGGCAAAGGTGTACTTGTCACCGTCGGCAGTCATATAATAACTGTCGTAGCGATTCTTAGTCTCCGTGTATTTGTTGCCGTTGGCATCCTCCACGGAAGTAGCGGTAACATTGCCCTGTGTGTAGTAGTTGGCTACATCGTAGTTCTCAACAGCCTGTCTGTAAACAGAATTGCCATTCTCCGTGTCGAGGTTCTTGGTGATGACCTCACCGAAACCGAGAAACTCACGCTCATGGCGGTCACGCTTTCCGTCCTTATATTCAAAGGCGGTTGTCATGACTGGTCCATCGTCATGGATTCCATCATCAACGGTAAGGGCAGCCATTACCCACTTGCCACCAGGAAGTCCGTAGGTAGGAGTGGTATGCGCATAGTCGAGCGTGAAAGTACCGCCCAAGGAATTGGTGACAGACTTCAACATGTTTGTTCTGCCGATGGCAGAGCGTGTAACCTTCAACTCGCTTTCCTTCTCAGACTCAACAATGTCGAGATAACCGTCACCATCCACATCCTGCAAAGAGTATGTAGGGCGGTTGATGCTGTGAGAAGTGGAAGCACCAGGGTTCGTAGAAATCTTGATGCTGATGACAGGAATGTTGATGGTCAAAGTGAACGCTGCATTTGCAGACTCTGAGGTTGATGCCGATTCGCTGAGCGCACTTGCACCCTTCCAACTGATAGGCTCGTCAAAGCCATTGCCTGTATTGAGGGCAACAGTGATACCATCACCATTCTTCCAGACCTTATCAGGAAGACCGTCAGAGTTGATGTCGATAAGGTTGTATTCCTCTTCGCTCTCTGAGGTTACGAGACCAAAGCCTGCGGAGAAACTACCAGAGGCCTTGTTTATATCCCTATACTTTTCATCTTGAAATTTACCCCAACCTGCCTCAGGAGTATTACCACTTGCACCAATGTTATAAGAAAGACTCTTACCGCCTTGAACACGGTCAAGTTCCCAATCTATAGGCTCAGTGAAAGCATAGCCAAGATTCAGTTTTACTTTCTTGTCTGAAAGAATCTTGTCGGGAAGTCCATCGCCATTGATGTCAATGAAAGATTCAACTGCCTCATCCGTATTCTTTGGCGCACTGCCAGAAATGGAGAATTGAGCCAGCCATGCAGTCTGCTGGTTCAGTATGGTTGCTTTGCCCTTGGAGATTAGATTTGTGATGCTTGACGCTGAAGCCACAGGGTTACCGCCATATCCCCATGCCTGTGAAGCATTGTCGGAGTTGCTGGAGCCGATGCCCTTATAGATTTCGCCGCTCAGTCCACCAAGAGAGTTGGTGTATTGAATCGTACCACCAGCGATGATGTCCGGGAAACCATCACCATTCATGTCCATCATGGTGACCTCTGTCTTGGCATTACCGCTCGCATCGTTGTGTGTGATACCAAGCGCACCGCCTTGCACTACCGTGCTCTTGCTGGACATCACTTGGCTTACTGCCGCAGCACCAGTACCTTGCAAATACTCACCTGCAAGTCCTGCTACCTCGGTATCGTTCTCCAACGGATTGGAGAGAAGAACATCCTGCTCGGTCAGTCGGGCTGTACTTGCCTCGGTTGCAGTAAGATAGATGTCCTGTCGCTGACCGACCCACTTGTCCATAGAAGTCTGGTCTGTACCCAATGGGGTGAATGCCATCGTGAGAGGATCAACCTTGTCGTTCTCGTTTTCAGGCAATTTCAGCAAGGACTCGTCAATAGGCTTTGCATATCTGCCCTCTGCCGAGTTATAAACAAAACCTCCCCAGCCACGGTAAAGCATACCGAAGCCAAGATTGTCATTCTCTGCATAGAATCCAGCAAGCACATTCTCTGTTACGAGACCTGCCGCATCTTTCAGAATGGAAACAGAGGCTGAAGTAACAGTTTCATTAGAGATTGCTGCCGGATAGCTGTATTCAAACCAGATGTTCTTTCCTGCAGTAGTTGCAAATCGCAGAGTATCGGCTTTCAAGATGCCATTCTCGATATTGAAAGACTTCTTGCCGATGAGTGCATCCTCTGTCTTGGCGGTCAAAGTAACCTGTCCATTGATGGAATTGTCAGAAAGGATAAGTACTGGTGACACGACCAAAACGGTATCAGTCGCTGTAGTCAAGTATGGCTTGCCCTCTGCCAAGGCATTTGCAAATATCTTATAGTGTGCAGGAACGGCTACCGTCTGTTCTATGTTGGCAGAGTCCTTATAAGTCACAGACGCTTGCCAACCGATATTCTTCCAATCAACATTTGAGGTAGATGAAATCTCAAAGCTGAAGTTGGTCAGCTTTTCTGTATTCTCCAGACTGATGTTGAGAGAATCGCCACCAAAAGCCTCATTAGCCTTCAATGTACGAGCAAAGACAGTCTTCTCGATATAGTTCGGGTTGTCGTTTCCGTCACTGTCTTTCTTTTCATTGCTGCCGATGATGCAGAGAACAACATCGTCGGTTGTTACAGGCTTGTGGAAGGCACTGCGAACTTCCACGCTTGAACCATTCTCCACATTGGCAGAGGTGTTCACATCATAGATGGCACCATCCTCAGGCTTGTACTCTGTTGAAGAAAGCCCGTTAGGCAAGATATTTGACTCGCCAGCGTATGTAATGGTAGGCGACCAGCTCACCTTGTCAAAAGAACCGTTGCTTGTTTCCTCAGAGCCAGACTGGACACGGAAATAGATTCTGTCACCACGCTTGACGGCAACAGAAGATACGGGTGCGGCATAAGAACTGCCGTCGCCCTTTGAGATAGTCTTGTTCCAAAGTTCATTGCCTCCCTTTTGGATGGCAATTCTTACGCCGTCTGCCTTCTGATACTCGTCAGCATCATAGTCATCTGTTGGTGCAATGAGGCTTACTTGACCAGTTACGCTGACAGTTCCGTCCTTAGGAGCCTGCCATACACGCACAATATCCTCCATCGGTGAGTTCTTGATGGCTTCCGCCTGCTCATCCTTACTGACCTCCATGACAGAAGTGTCAACCTTGCCACCATAGATGATTGGGCTTGGCGTGTCGGCACTGCTCAATGTAAACGTAGGCACGGCATTGCCAGACTGATCAAACTCCAAATGGTTGAAATATACCTTGCCATTGGAAACGAGGTCAACAAGTCCGTCACCGTTGATGTCGCTGAAATACTGAGTGGTCTTTGTCTTAGTGGTTGACTTGTCCGTTCCGACAACGGCAGTCAGAACATTCCAACCGACAACGGCTTTCGCACCGAAAGAGTTCGTAGAACTTTTGGTTGTCGAGAAGTTACTGATACCCTTTACCTTGACAGGCTCACCATATACTACTTCTCCGTTGTCAGTCTTGACCTGTGGACGATAATATACGGAACCACCAGACTTGTATACCTTGTCAGGAAGTCCGTCACCGTTCAAGTCAACGAATGCGGAAAGTCCCTTGCTGGTATCGCTGGAGTAGCTGTAAGAACCTCCTATTGTATTGCTTTTCCATTTGCTTCCGTCCCAAGGTCCCACACCTGCATAGAACGAACCGCTTACAGAAGAACTTGTCGTTCCGCCAAGTGCAGTTGGCTTGTCGCTGAAGCGCTTGCTGACAGTCTTCAATGGATTGACGAAACCTGCGTCAAGTCCGTCATCGTGCGTGTTCCATTTCTCGGAATCGTCCTTGAACGGAACATATCCCTTTTCTGCCTGCACATCATCATAATAGTCGAAGTTCTGGAAAGCCACTTCCTTTCCTGTGTTGTCATACTGTCTGACACCTGTGAGCATTTCCTTGTGGAATGCACCTTCCTTGTAGTCAAAGGCATAGCTGCGCAATGTCTCGCCCTGGAAATTCACGGTCACTTTCTCCAACAGCTTGTTGGAGGAGGCGAGGAATCCATAGCGGGCATTGTTGGTCTTTACCTGCTTTACCTTGTTGCCATCAAAGAGTACAACGGTGTGCGGTTCTTGTCCTGCATTACCTGCGTGAACCTCCTTCAGATATGCAGCCTTGGCCTTCAAGCCGCCACGCACATCCTCATCCACGATGTCATACACATATTCTATATAGTCACCGTGGAGTTCCTCGACACGTTTCAGCTTCCATTCGGCAATCACCTCACGGGTATTGCCCGAAGCATCGGTGACATTGCCCTTTACAACAGCTCCGTCACCGCCATAGATGTACTTGACACCCTGCTTGTCTGTAACCTCCCAATAATAGTTGGCAGGACTGTCACCCTTGCGGATGATACGGCTGAAATCACCGCCTTGGCGGGTGTAGAACTGGCGGTCAGCCTTTCTGTTCATCTTCTCGCCACGGTGTGCGACTCCCATCTGTCCGTTGTCATCCATAGTGGAGAGCATTGAACCGGACAAAAGATAAGTCTCCGTCTCTTTTGACTGGTCATAACGAGGCACGCCCCACCGGGTGTCAAGCGTAATGCTTGGCACGCTGACGTTCCAACCCTCGCCGAGCCAACCGCTACCGCCCTCGCTGCTGTACTGCAAGCCAAGGCTTGGCTGCATGCCGTTTCTGGCAGGCGGCATCTCGAACGGATACTGCAAGTTGGCAGAGCCACGGTTGTTTGCGCTTGGAGGCGCAATGACATTGAGCTTCGCCGTCGGGTCAGCCGCCTTGATGTCGTTCATCATCGTCGGGGCAAAGCCTTCGGTCTGCGGTGACTCCGGGGCCTGTATCACACCGTTGATCATGTCGGTGAAGTGGGTCGTCTTTGAAACGACACACTCTTCCTTCTTGTCCACACGCACACGTTCCAACGCAACCCAATGCTTCTCGGCCGGGTCGTAGTAATAGGTACGGATGTCGTCCTCGGTATAGCCGCTTGGTATTCTCGTGCGGTCATACTTTATCTTGACTGTCGCACCCTCGCCTGTGAAATGGGTTCCGTGAGGGAGAAAACGGTAGCCATGTCCTCCTGCCGTGACGTTGATCATGGCAAAGTCAAGCTCAGGAACATTCTCCTCTCCGATAGAGTTCACGGAAAGGCTTCTGTTCCGAATGAGGTCTTTCTGAAGAACGACCAGTTTGCTACCTCCTACGGAGATACTGTCAGAGACACCCTTCTTGAAGAGTTTTCTCACGGCTGTCCCGTCCTTTGCCGAAAGGGACAGTGTGGCGGCAAGCAGTAAAACCAATGCCCACGCCACCTTCTGTATATAATTCTTCATGTGTATCTTCCTTTAAGTTACTTTACTGAGATTTTCCTTGTATGCTCCCCATTCTCGGAGATTGCCTTCACGACATACACACCCGATGCGGGAACCCTGAAGTCGGCTTGCTTGACGCTTTCGCCTGTCATTTGGCGTGACACTACCAGTTTGCCTGATACGTCAAACACCATCAATGTGGCTGCAGAAGGCTTGTCCTGTGTGAGTTTAGCCTCGTAGATGCCTGTCGTAGAACCGTTGCCATTGACAGTGAAATTCTCGTCTTCTCCAGAAATGAAGGAGTTGTCAGCCTGTCTGTCCGAGCTGCCCACATGGTTCTCCCTTGCCTGTGTTCCGTTAGGCATACTTGCATCACACTCGCTGCCGACATAGACGGTCATCGTTGTCGTACACTTCTTGGGTGTTTCTATCTGCACGTTGCCCCTTGTGGTGAATGAGGTTACAGGCGTACCGTTTACGGTAAGATCGGTGATATGTGTCTCGCCCTTTCCGTACTTGATGCAGAACCGCCATGCACGAAGTGACCAGACATATTCATGATGCACGGTCTGTCCGTTCAACTTGTATGTGACCTGCATATTGCGGACTGTTACACTGAGCACATCGCCCGGCTTGATGGTGACATATTTGGTTAGGCTTGTATATCCACCGGTTATGATATGCGCCTTGTCGCCCCGCACGTCGAAGCCATATTGGGTGATCTCGTCCGTGAGGCTTGGCTCCAATCCCACACGGTAGTTTGATTTTGTATCGTTCACCGTCCATGAGATGTCGCCAGACAGATAGGTCCTGGTGTCATGTGAGTATGAGGTGTAGAGTGCATTGCCAGTGGCATAAATCTCGTTGCCTCCACCTTGTGATACGGACAGCGCATAGGTGCCGGGGGCAAGATTCGTGATTCTATGCGTGTCACCGAAGAATGTTCCTCTGGCAATGGTTTCTCCTTTTACTTTTCCTGCAACGGTGTCAACGCTGAGCACATAGGAATAGACTGGTGTACCGATGTTGATGCCGATGTCGATATACCCGTCATTGCGTGGAACTCCATTCTCGCAACTTGACGGCGTAGGAGTGGCATCATAGGAAATGCCGTCATAATAGGCGAATGTGAACACATCGCTTCCGCTTCCGTCTGCATCCCATAGGATATTGCGGAATATGGTCTTGCCCCTTGTCATATCAGGCTTGGAGCATCTTATGTTGCTATTGCTGTTGATGTCGAAATCACCTTCACCGCTTGGGTCTATGAGCATGACGGTACGCTTGCGGCAATAGTCCGAGAACTCCCTGTCCGGTGTGAGGTCATAGCTCAACTCTGCCATATAACCGACATCATCTATTCCTCCTGTCCTCAAGCCTGCCATATTCAAGGCGGACTCTGCTCCTTCCGTTCGGATAATGCCCACATTTGTGTCTGTGTCAGTTGCATCCGAAAGGGATATGGTTCTTGTCGCACTTCCTGTTCCGTCAACACGCAGATAGATGTTTTTGCCTTCCTTGCGGATAGAGATGTCCGTTCCGTCAACATCCGTGGCGATGTATGAATTTGAGACCGCTCCGTTGATGACCGGATAAACAACTCCAGCATTGGTGAACCGGAATCCATACTTGCATGTGCTGCCGCCGATGCTTCCGAAGCCAACGTCAAAAGTCGGGTGACTTGTCGGACAGGTGAACTCAAAAGCACCGCCACCTCCAACAAGGGCTGGGGTCGTGGCATAAGCTCCGGAAGCGGCTTTCTCTTGGATGATATTGTCAGTAAAGCCATTCCTTGACACTTCAAGTCCTTGCGCAGTCCATCTTACCACTGTACTGTCGGGCTTTGACGGCACGTTGGTCTTGACCATCCATGTACGTTTCATGACATGCCACAGGGAATCTGTAGGTGAGGTATATGTTGCAAGTGCCACATCATCGTCGCCCCAGAAAGTGAAGCCTCTGTCCGGCATCGGATTGCCGTTTTCACGTCCCATGACAAGCAGACGGGAAGCGGATGAAGGGTTGTATGGATTTGCGTCATGATAAGTTCCGTTCTCCTTCAAGGCCGCATACACCGGACTTTCCTCATATGATGTTGCGGAAAGCGGTTGGGAGAGACTTCCTGCCGTGTCGGTTCCAACAGCTGTGACCCTATGGTGGTAGGCTTGGTTCTCCGCCATGTCCCAAGTCAGGTTTCCGTCGCTGTCAAGATACGAGCCTTTGAGGGTGATGCCGTACTTTACCGCCAGATAGCTCTCCACTTTTCTGCGCTCATCGGGTGTAAGCATCCTGCTGAACACAATAAGCTCAGGGGCATATCCCCGGATGGAAGCATTACCGAAGAGCGAGGTCGGGAAATCCGTACCGAAGCTGCCGGAGGTGGAAGGTGTTCCTATGAATAATGTGGTGTTGGAGTTGTCTCCCCACAATGTTGTTGAAGGATTGCTTACCTTGAAGTAGGACACAACTCGCAGAGCGCTTTCCTTAAAACCGTTCTCGGACAAAGAATCACTTGATTGATAAAGCAGGTCTTCACCCGATGCTGAACCATAGTCCAGTGGTTCAACACCTCTACCCCTTACGGCTTTGTCCTTGCTCAGAATGGCTCCGTCGCCCTTGCGGCCGTCAAGAGCATAGACAACCATATCCTTGCCGATGGTTGCCAGTTCCGGTGCAAAGACACCGATGACGGTAGCCTGTGAGAGGTCGCCGTGCTTGAGGCTGGCACTCAGGCTGCGGAATCCGTCTGCGAGCCAGAGACTCGGATTGAAGTTGAAGTAATGGACTGAACTGTTCGGAAGAGTAAGTTCAGACTTGACGCCACGGCTGTCCAATAGCATCAGCCGTATGGAATCCCCAGAGAAATCCTGCCAACGGTAATAACCTTGCAGGTCTGAGTTCAAAGGCGCAGTCTTGAACCACAGTTCGCTTCCGCTGACTCCTCCGGGCGTTTGCGCGAAACTGCCGAGAGCGAAGCCTAACAGTAACAAAGAAGTAAACTTTCTCATGCGCTGTCAATTTGGAGTGTTTGAAAAATATAAAAACGTATGCCTCTGCCGCGCAGGGAGAGACCAGTGAGAGAGAGAACGGACTGTTACTACGGAGAAGAATTGTGATATAGGCTTGCTCCGTAAAGTCCTATTGTCACGTGGCAGGCCAATAGGCTTTACCACCAAACTAATGCTGCAAATATACAAAAATAATCTTAATAAACGGATATAATCTTTAAGAAATTTGCTGGTTTGGTGTTTTTTTCTTATGATTTCGGTCAATTTTGCGAAATCTTTTACATCTGTTGTATGTACTGGAGTTAGTTTGGCAAAAATACACAAATGGTCACGGCTTCTGTTTCTTATGTTAGAATGTGAATCATGGTTTGAAACTGTACACACTCGGGGTACAAACGAAAACAATATATGCTTGTGTCGGAAAGGTATATATGAGCTGATGGTAGAGTCGTCATCAACAACAATGGCCCTGATTTGATAAACTCAGCAGGAATACTTGCTATTCATTTTATGATGGGGTTATGTTCACAAGTTTGAGATTTCATGTAAAAAAGTCCTAATTTCTATATTTCTCTTCTTGTAAATTATGGGATATTAAGAAAAATATCGTATCTTTGTCCCCGAATTGAGGCGTTCTTTGCATATTGCAAAATACAGAAACGAGCAGAAGTCCGCTCGTTTCCATATTGTTACCTATATAATATAGACAAACGCCCAACTTCTTGATTTTCAATCAAAGTCCAATTTAGAGCGAGTTAAACTCCTTAACTCTCGGTTTAACCGCAAGCATCCATGAGTTACATTTGAGGGGGTTTGAGCCAGTCAAAGACCATAAAAAAAGAGAGCTACATCTCTGTAACTCTCTGATTTTCAAGTGGTGCCACCAGGAATCGAACCGGGGACACAAGGATTTTCAGTCCTTTGCTCTACCAACTGAGCTATGGCACCGACTTACTTTTGTTCTGCGAGTGCAAAGGTAAGATAAAAAGGTGGGTGGGCAAAATATTCTAAGAAAAAACTACAAATATTTTTTTGTTTCAGAAAAAACCTCTATCTTTGCACTCGCAAAACGGAAAGTAGCGCAGTTGGTAGCGCACTACGTTCGGGACGTAGGGGTCGGGCGTTCGAATCGCCTCTTTCCGACAGAAAGACTTAATTCGTACAGAATTAAGTCTTTTTTGTTGCCTTCCTAAAATCTGAAATTGACTCCTCCCATAAAAGTGGCTTTGGGCATCGGATAGCCGGATATGATTTCGTAACGTTGTGCTAATAGGTTTTCTCCACGAAGCCAAAGGGCAAGATTGCGAGTGGCTTGGAACGTTCCGCGAATATTCCACAAAACAAAATTTTCTGAAGTCTCATCGCCTTTCCCGTTTACCTTCACGTTCGTATAAAGACCTTGTATATATTGTATGCCGGAGGACAATAGCCATTTCTTTTTTGAAAAGGACATGCCGGCATATAACTTGTTTTCCGGTGCCGTTATGACAGGATGTTCCATGTGCAGATAACTGTAGTTGGCATCGGCCGACCATGTTTTTGATATACGGTATGCCATTTGCATTTCAAATCCGGCATTCTTGATTTTGCCCGTATTTACGTTCATCATGCGGTGGTCAATGGAAGCTGTGGTAATCATGTTTTTACCGTTGATGTAGAAAAGATTGAAGCCGTAGGACAGGCGATTGTCAAACAACCGTTGGTTGAATGCAAGTTCATAGTTCCACATGCTTTCTGCTTTCAAATCCGGATTGGCTGTTCCCCACATGAACATTTCGCGGATGAGCGGATAACGGAAACCTTTGCTGGCTGTAAGTTTGATTTCAGCGTTTCTCGGAATTTGAAAGGCTAGGCCGGTTTGCGGAATCCATTCGGTTCCCGCCTGACTATGGTGGTCTATGCGGAGGCCGGCATTCCACGTCATCCACGAGCCGATTCTCTGGCGAAAGTCTATATAACCGGCGATTTCATTCTGTTGCTTGTCTACGATGTCCTTACGTTCTCCTTTTTGTGGACCTTCTACGAACTTATTCCATGCTTCTCCGCCAAAGTGGTACCAGTCTATTCCGGCGGTCAGCAGGTTGCCTCGGAAAAGCTGTGCATTCTGATACCACGAGACCCCCATCATATTGTCACGGGAGTGGAAACGGTAAGGCAATGGGCTTTCTCCTTCGCTCGGGGCATAGCCGTCATTGATTTTATGACGTCCCCAGTTGTAGAAGAAACTCAATCTTCCGGAAGTCTTTTCGTAATGGTTCTCCAAAGCGAAGGACGTCATTCCCCGCGTGATGTTTTGGTCGGCATCCAGTAACGGTTGGCTGACTTCACCCGGTTGTGAAGCATTAAAGTGGGTGATGTTCACGTCCGCTTCGGCTTTCCACTTTGAGGACAGCTCATATCCGAGTTTGGCATACCCGCCATATTGCTCGAAACCCATGTCTGCGCGGTGCCCGTCGGTACGATTGTACGAACCGCTGACGATGCTGGTGAATCGTCCTTTACGGATACGGTTGGTGGCTTCCGTTTGGAGCGTGTTGTATGAACCGTAACCGACGTGGGCGTGGGTGCTTATGCCTTCTGTCTGCATTTTCCTGGTGATGATATTGATAACTCCTCCCATCGCATTTGAACCGTATAAAACAGAAGCCGGACCACGCAGTACCTCCACCTTCTCGGCCATTAAGGCCTGATAGGCATCGGCTATGGGATGACCCATAAGCCCCATGTACTGAGGATGTCCGTCTATCAAGACCATCAGCCTGCCGGAACTTCCGCTGATGCCTCTCAAATTTATTTCTCCGGCAGCTCCGCCTGATACACCGTATCCCATGATTCCGCGTGAGGATACGAAAAGCCCCGGGACTTGTTCCGTCAGTATCGGAAGCAGCGAGGGCGTATTGGCCTGTTCTATTTGTTTACGGTCTATGACGGAAACCGTTGCAGAGAGTTGTGCGGCATCGGTCTCGTTGCGCGTGCCTGTCACTACGACTTCGTCCAAAGAGCGGTCCTTTGGGGCGTTGCCCGTTTCCATTTGTGCAGCCGCGAATGTGGAATATAGCATTCCTCCGGCCAATAGGGATATGGCGAATGGTCTTTTCATGACTTTTTAATTTTTAGATGAGGCAAAGTTAACCGAACCTGTTGGATAATGTGTTACCTCGGTTACGGATAGGACAACCATTTTTACTTGTGGGGTATGGTTTTGTTGTTTTATTGAGGGGCGTATATATCCGGAGCGGATGGTCGTGGACGCATATACGTTCTTACCAATCTATTGCTTGAATCCCGTTGCTTTTTAAATAGGTATTGGCTTTGCTGAAGTGCTTGCAGCCTAAGAAGCCATGTTCTGCGGAACGCGGAGAGGGGTGCGCGGCCTCCAATATCAGGTGTTTTTTCCCGTCAATCAGGTTCTTTTTGGCTTTTGCATAGTTTCCCCATAGCATGAAAACCAGATGTTCCCGTTCCTCGCTGAGCTTACGGATGACGGCATCGGTGAACGTTTCCCATCCTACGTTGCGGTGGGAGCCGGTTTCGTACGCCCTTACCGTCAGTACGGAGTTCAAGGAGAACACGCCCTGTTCGACCCAACGGTCTAAATTGCCGGAAGCCGGGACGGGTTTTCCTAAATCCTGATGGATTTCCTGAAAGATGTTGGCCAAAGAGCCGGGAACGGGTGTTCCGTCCGGGACGGAGAAACAGACGCCATAATATTGCCCGGGAGTGGGGTAAGGGTCTTGTCCGAGTATGATAACCTTCACCTTATCAAAAGGACAGACATTAAAAATGTAAAAGATACGGGAGCCCGGAGGTAGCACATGGGCATGGGCATATTCGTTCCGCACGAAAGCGGTGAGTCTTTCGAAATAAGGTTTGTCAAACTCTTCCTGCAAGTGCAGCCGCCAGCTTTCTTCAATTTTCACTTTCATGGTATGATGTGAGTTGGATTCTCTGTTTGCAAAGATAGTGAAAGGCGAGTGCAGAGACAAACGAAAAACAAAGTTTTTCGAGTTTGGCTATGCCGAGCCGCCTCCTGTCTTCATGGGAACAAGGATAAGATAAGCAAAAATGTGTGTTTTTTCGGGTTTGTTTTTTAAAAGAATAAAAATGATTCCCTGCCTTTTGCCGACGTGCCCTTTTTTCGTTAAATTAGAAGAATGAAACGGTTGTTTCGTTTTTTGTGTGTGACCCTAAAATAGAATATGTATGAAGCAAAAGAATAAGGCGGTTACCCTGCATGAGGTCAGACTGTTATTCGAAAATAAATTTCCAGAATTGCTCGCCGGGGCTGTAGACAGTCCGGACGAGGCTTCTTTCCGGCAAAAGATAGACGCTTATTTGTCGGATGCGTCGTGGAACGCGGAAGGGGTACGGGTGGTAAGGCGTTTGTTGGAGTATGACGGCAGGGTCGTTCATGAACTTTCGGTCGGGGAGGACGTGAAGGTGGAGACCCTTGCCTTGTTGTGGCGTTTCTTGTCCGGGCGTATAGGGGAAGATGAGATTTCTCCGGATTTTGCACTCGAATTGTACCACCAGTTTTCCAGGTTGCATGACGGTCCCTCCGGCGTGCCGGAGAAAGAGGATGTGCTCCGGTGGATGCGCCGTTGGCCGGACGGGCTGAATGAACAGGTGAGGGCCATCCGTGAGGCGAACAAAGAGAGGATTATGGCGTTGTTGGTCCGGAAGATAGAACATCGTCCGGCTTCTTCCGGACGCTATGTGTTTCCGGAAGGGTGCAGCGAGGCGGAAAAGCTTGGATGGGTGAGCCGGTGGTGGGGCGAAGCCCGTTTCCATTTGTCTATGGCCGTAAAAAGCGCCACCGAACTGAACCGGATGCTGGACGGTACGCTTTCCGGCGAGACCCTGCGCATTTACCAACAGGCGCAGGAAAAAGGAATTCCCGTTTTTGTCACGCCTTATTACCTCTCCTTGTTGAACCCTACCGGGAAGGGCTACGACGACGCGGCCATCCGCAGCTATGTCATTTATTCGTCCCGCCTGGTCGAGACGTTCGGCGGCATCCGCGCATGGGAACGTGAGGACATCGTCGAGGAAGGCAAACCGAACGTGGCCGGCTGGCTGCTGCCCGGCGGGCATAACATCCACCGCCGTTATCCCGAAGTGGCCATTTTAATCCCCGATACGATGGGGCGCGCTTGCGGAGGTTTGTGCGCTTCCTGCCAACGGATGTACGACTTCCAAAGCCGGCGGCTGAATTTCGAGTTGGAGAAGTTGAAGCCGAAAGAGAATTGGAACACCCGCCTTCGGAAGCTGATGGACTATTTCGAACACGACACACAGATACGCGACATCCTGATAACGGGAGGAGACGCGCTGATGAGCCGCAATGCCACGTTGCGCAACATCTTGGATGCCGTCTGCAAGATGGCCGTCCGCAAACGGCAGGCCAACCTGTCCCGTCCCGACGGCGAGAAGTATGCGGAATTGCAACGTGTCCGTCTGGGGACGCGCTTGCCGGTGTACTTACCGATGCGCGTGGACGACGAATTGTTGGACATCCTGCGCGATTTCAGGCAGAAAGCCGCAGAGGCGGGCATCACCCAACTTTTCGTGCAGACGCATTTCCAGTCGCCTTTGGAGGTCACGCCCGAGTCGCGGGAGGCCATCCGGAGGATACTGTCTACCGGATGGGCGGTCACGAACCAGTTGGTCTACAACGTGGCGGCCTCGCGCCGGGGGCATACGGCAAAACTGCGGAAGGTGCTGAACAGCCTGGGCGTGATTTGTTATTACACGTTCACCGTGAAAGGGTTTGAGGAGAATTATGAGGTCTTTGCCCCGAATGCCCGTTCCTTGCAGGAAAGTGCCGAGGAGAAAGCATGGGGGCGTCTGGCACCGGAGGCTGAGCACGACTTTCTGGAAAGTCTGGACGGCGCATCGAACAAGGCCGTGGCCGTCCGGCAGTTTTGTGCCGCGCACGACGTGCCTTTCCTGGCTACGGACCGTAGTGTGCTCAATCTGCCCGGCATCGGCAAAAGCATGTCTTTCGCCTTGGTGGGAGTGGACGCCAAGGGACGCCGCATCTTGCGGTTCGACCACGACCGCACCCGTAGGCACAGCCCGATAATCGACCGTGTCCACGAAGTGTATATCCGGGAGAACAAGCCGGTCTACCGTTACTTGTTGCAGTTGCAGGACATGGGAGAAGATATGGGTGAGTATGAAACGCTTTGGGCATATACCGAAGGCGAGACCGAGCGTCGCTTCCCGTTTTTTGAATATCCGGTTCCGGATTTCAGCGTGACGGGCCGTTATACGAATCTGGATGTGGGGGAAGGCGAGGTCCGGGACCTACGGCCTGACAGGTAAGCAACCTCATTTTGTTCGAATCTTTTATTCTTTTGCGTATGGATGCCTAACTTGTTGTAAATCTGCACGGAAGATACTGCGAAATCAATCTCCGCAGAAATGAAAATCAATCTCAGCCGAACGATTTTTCGTTCGGCTGAGATTGATTTCTCGTTCTGCGCCAAATGATTTGGCGGCCTCCTGGGGCCCCGTTTTGTCCGATTTTGATACTTTGGATTCGTGCCTGTAAACAAGCGTCCATGCCTCTTCGCCTTCGTAACCAGAAAGGCGAAGAGGCATGGACGCTTGATATGTTGCCGGATAGGCCGGAGCCGTAGGTTTACAAATCCTTAATCTCGTCCAGGTTATGCTGGATGTCTTCGTCTTTCAGTTCGTAGTTGGTCAGGTTTCCGGCCAGATACTGGTCGTAAGCGGCCATATCTATGAGGCCGTGTCCGGACAGGTTGAACAGGATGACTTTTTCTTCCCCGCTCTCCTTGCACGCCTTGGCTTCGTTGATGGCGGCAGCGATAGCATGACAGGATTCCGGTGCCGGAATGATGCCTTCGGCCTTGGCGAACAAGCAGCCCGCGTCGAAGGATTCCAGTTGCTGGATGTCGGTGGCCTCCATCAGTCCGTCTTTCAGGAGTTGGGAGACGATGACGCCCGCGCCGTGGTAACGCAGTCCGCCCGCATGGATGTTGGCCGGGGCGAAGTTGTGTCCCAGGGTGAACATCGGCAGCAGGGGGGTATAACCCGCTTCGTCCCCAAAGTCGTATTGGAAATGCCCGCGCGTCAGTTTCGGGCACGATGCCGGTTCGGCTGCGATGTAACGTGTCTTTTTCCCTTCCTTGATGCTATGGCGCATGAACGGGAAACAGATGCCGCCGAAGTTGGAGCCGCCTCCGAAACAGCCGATGATGATGTCCGGATATTCACCCGCCATTTCCATCTGTTTCTCGGCTTCCAGGCCGATGATGGTCTGATGCAGGGTGACGTGGCTCAATACTGACCCGAGCGTGTATTTGCAATTCGGGGTCGTGCGTGCCAGTTCGATGGCTTCCGAGATGGCCGTGCCCAAAGAACCTTGGTAGTTTGGGTTCTTGGTCAGGATGTCCTTGCCCGCACGGGTGGACATGGAGGGAGAAGCGGTGACTTGTGCGCCGAACGTCTGCATGATGCTGCGGCGGTAAGGTTTTTGCTCATAACTGA